>QFCE01000742.1_pt1 | contig 61290 bp, 57 predicted proteins | sample 5346091 | NCBI WGS metagenome assembly QFCE01 (sample SAMN09062252, study PRJNA434731) | Human gut metagenome, whole genome shotgun sequencing project. | isolation source: stool timepoint A chromium assembly | host: Homo sapiens | collected 2015
TCTTCCCGAGGTTATGCTCGTGGATAATGTTGGCGACCATGATGATCAGCACGACCTTCATGAACTCGCTGGGCTGGAAAGTACCCAAGCCGGGGATCTGATACCAGGCTGTTGTTCCGTTGACTGGACGGATAAACCGGTCCGGCAGGTTGATCACATACTTATCCACCAATAAAATCGCTAACAGCACCATCAGAATCCAGTAAAAGATTTTGACGCCGGTAAATAACCGGTCGCTTCCAAACCGCGTCAGAAAGGCCAGCATCAGAAAGCCGATCGCATACCACATGCCCTGTTTCAGCCACAGATGCGTGCCCTGCAAGCGCGTTGCCATGATCGGATCGGCGCAGTAAATCGCCAATAACGAAACGCAGGTCATCGCCAAAAGCAGAAGCATCAGCGTCCGGTCGATATGGAATTTCTTGTGGATCCGTTCCGGCTGTTGGCTCATAGCACTTTCTCCATCGTGACGTGACGAATGCCGGCCTCATAAAACGGCTCGGACACCGTGGTATATCCCAGTGATGCATAGAAACCTTCAACTTGCGCCTGAGCATGCAAAACGATCTTCTTAAAGCGTGCCAGATGCGGATCTTTTTCAATCTCACGCATCATCAACGCTCCGACATGCTGCCCACGGTAAGGCTTCAGGACGGCTACCCGTCCGATATGGATTTCCTCGCCGAAGTCCAGCCCCCGGCAGCAGGCAACCGCTTCGCCCGCCTCGTTTTCCACCAGCCAGTGCATGGCGGTATCGTCGTCCTGATCCTGTTCAATATGCAGGTCGACCTGTTGTTCTATGACAAAGACTTCTGTGCGGATTCTGACAATCCGGAAGAAATCCGTCTGTGTTTCAGCAAACTTGGTTTTCATGAAAGTCAAACCACTCCTTTCATTTGAATCTGATGTACAATAATGGTATCATAATAGGCGAGGTGATGGTATGAGAAGATGGCATTCTTTGTTAGAAATCATTCAATTTCCATTGAAAATGCTGTTTGTGGCAATCATCCTGACGGGGCTTGGAACCTTGATTACCAACCAGAGCTTATCGGTGTTCTGGTCGGTGAACGACCGCAATATCCTGCTGCTGGCGGATCTGTTCAAACGGACGGGCAGTTTTATTATCGTCAATTTTCCTTTCTTTGTCATGATAAAGTTTTTAGCGACGAAAAGCAATTCGTCGGTTCCGATCATGATCGGAATCACCGGCTATGTGCTGGTGCTGGTCATCACGATGCTGTTTCAGCCGGCGGGCCTGCCGACGTCGGCCTCCTCGGCGATTCTGGGATTAAGCTATTCTTCATCCCTGTTTGACCGAACCCGCTATCCGCTGCAGACGGGGTTCTTTGCCTGCGCCGCGGTCGTTCTGGCATCGCGGATCGCGTATTCCAAGTCACGGACGAAGTCGATTTATGGTTTCTTCTCGTTTGTCGACCGCGATACCTGGGGTTTGATTTTAACGTTGATTTTATGTATGATCACCGGCTTTGCGCTTGTCTGGCTGTGGCCGATCGTGCTCAATCTTCTCAATACGATCTTTGAATTCATCGCTACCGATATTACCAATCCGATGAACCTGTTTGTTTACGGCGTCATGGACCGGATCTTGGCGGATCTGAATCTCGGCGCGCTGATGCGCACCTTGTTCTGGTATGGCGAACAGGGTGGTACCTGGATTAATAATTTAGGCGTCAATTACATGGGCGACGTGGGAATCTGGACGGCGCAGATGAACAGTCTGATCACGCCCAGCGGCGTCGGCCGGCTGATCACGCCGTATTATGTTTTGAACCTGTTTGCGGTACCGGGCATGTTGATCGGATTCTATACGATCTTTACAGATAAAATGGAAAAACGGCGGATCCGTCTGTTCTTCCTGTTGGCAATTCTGGTGTCGTTAGTCACAGGCACGCTGCTTCCGCTGGAGCTGTATCTGTTGATTCTGACTCCATTGTTGTTTGTCTTCCATCTGGTCGTCACCGGCGCGTTGTTCGGTATCTTCCAGTCGATGAGCGTGACACTGGGCTTCAGTTATACCGGCAGCACCGTCACCGCCATGCCGGGGACCTTATTTGATTTTATGCTGTATGTGCGGAATCCCAATATGCAGAATACAATTCAGATGATTTTCCTGGTCGGCGTGATTTTGTTTGTGCTCTACTTTGCGTTCACCCGTTTCTACTTCAAATATCTGGCATTGGACTTATTCAATACCGGCGCCAGTAAGCGGCGGGTAGAAGGCTTCATCCTAGCGGTAGGCGGATTGGAAAACATCAAGATGATGCATTCCTCGCCGACGCGGTTAACGATTCAGGTTGTGGATTCCTCGCTGATCAACTTCTCCCAGATTCAGCGCTTGGGGGCCAGCCGGGTGGTAGAGAGCCGTGCCGGATATTCCGTTAACTTTGGGGCTGGCAGCACGATTATTAAAAATGAGATTAACAAGCGGATTAAGGAAATGAAGCGCAGCGCATAATCAAAAACACTTGGGATTGAAACGATACGGGAGATCGGGACAATCCCTTTTTTATTTATATTAAACAAAGAATAAGGATCTTATCATTTTATGCTAAAATAAAATCAAGGAGATAGACTGAGGAAAAGATTATCCGGCATTATCAATTGACTTGGTTATTAAAAAGCAGGCTTAATCAAGATTCCTGAAGCTTATCTTTTGGATAGTTCCAAACACGCAATCAAACAATAGAGTTACAATAATCGAAGGGTAAAAAATGAAAAACTTCTTATATCGTCATGGATGGTCTTATGATCAAGTTCGGCACCTTAGAGTGGTTCCTCTTTGTTTTTTGGTATATTTCTTAGCAACTTATGGTTTTACGGCAATGACCAGGAATCAATCTATAAGCCAGGAAACTCCGCTAATAATTCATCTATCGGATTTTGGCTTTATGGATGAAAGCGTAGAAAAAAATCATAGCTGGACTGATGGATTAGGAAATAAACGAGTTGAATGTATCCTCTTGGGAATGGATCCGGCTGCCAATCAACATGTCAGGTTTAATATTCAAGTGGTTGATTATCAAGAAGATATAAATCCTGTGGTTGGCTATCTGCGTGAGATGGGAATAAGCGTTCCTCAAAATACGTTTCAAACGCAAGATCTTGAACACTATCTTGAAGAACTGCATGAATTAGACGCTGAACAATGGGGATCGGAATTGGCCTATTCAAGTCAGACATTTGATGTTGAACTCACATCCTATGGCATACCGAGTAATGCAATTTATCTGCTTTCCGGGAACAGAGCTATAATATTCCGATATAATACTAAAATTGAAATAACCCAGGAACTGATTGACAGCGTGGTTTCTATCTACCAAAAATCGTTTTACTAACAAGGATTAAGTTCTTATTCATAAAGAGGAAAGAGGACGAACTCAATTGTGGAAGCATGAGATGAATATGTAATTTTAGGTAATGAAGGATGCATATCATTGAGATACTGAGTTGTTTCGGGAATTTTGGAGCAGAACCGCTCAGCTTTTTGTTAAATTTTTGAGGAATAAATCAAGGCGTATCGATAATAACCGGGTATAGATCAAGTTAACGATCAGAGGACAAAGAAAATTATGCTGAAGAAAATCAAAGAAGAGGTTATGTCTGCTTTTGGGATAACCTATACTCAGGCTGAAATAATTAAAAGAGATTCAAGAAGAATAAATCAAACTTTCTTTGTAACTTTAATTCTATTAGGGTTGTTTGTCTATGCGTCTAATCATGATGTCCAACAAGAAGTACCGCAAATAATTCATATGACAGACTTTGGCTTTGTAAATGAAACAGTGGATCGAAAGCTTTCCGAAGCGGATTCCCTGGGGAATTTAAGATACAGTCTAATTTTATCGGGCATGACTCCTGATTTAGAAAGAACGGTTGAAATTTATCTGCAAGTCATTGATTTTAATGCGGATGAAGATCCGGTTATTAGTTACCTGAGAGAAGTGGGAATAACAATTTATCCTAATCAATTTAAAGAATCGAAGCTCAGTGAATATTGCCAGAATATGAATTTGTTGGATGCTGCACGATGGCAATCGGATTTAGCTTATTCTGCGAAAGAACTCGATTTCCTGTTTCCATCGGATCGCAGAGAACAGAATGAAATTTATTTATTATCGGGCAGGAGAATGATTATTTTACGATTTAATAGTTCTCTGGATTTTACTGAGGAATTGATCAACAAAATAACTTCTTTTTACGATAACACAGAGATTTTCTCCAAAGTAGAACCGCGGCAGAAACCATGATGAAACACTCTATTATATTTTGGAAGGGTATTTGTGTTAAACTTAGGTTACAGATAGAGGATGTTTTGTTATAAAAACCAGGAGATCGTTCTTATTCAAGGTCAGAATCAGGAAATTGAAATAATTTACATTCCTGAAATTAAAGACAGCTTTGTGTTTAGAAAGATTAATGATCATGCTTTCCTGATCCTCGATTTTAAAAACAAGATGATTCGAGTGGACATTGAAGAAGGATCCGGGAAAGCGGAGTAACGCGTTAAGGATGATTGCTTTTCAAGATTCGCTGTGATAGAATAGGCTCGGCTTAGAAAAAGGAGGCGAAACGCAATGCTTTTTAAACAAAGAATCGTTCTTCAAAGACGAAACAGCTCCGTACAAATCAAGTTGATGAAGCATTGTGCGGAGCCGGAACGGGGAATTATTTAATTTTCCATCATCTTCATCTGACATACGAGGATTGAGAAATTCATGGCGAATTTCTTGTTTTCATCGTAGGCAGAGGAAGCGATTTACGGATTTAGGTCACAGATGCTTTGTCTGTGGCCTTTGTTATTTTTGAAGACAGAGGCCTGGGAGAGAAACTCCGGAAAGTCTCTGTTTTTATTATGGGAAAAGTTTTGTTTCGAGGAGAAAGACAAGATTCAGAATACAGATCAGGACTAAAATCGATCGCTTCCAGTCAGAAAGATCACCCAAAAGAAATGGAAAGCCCAATCAATGAAGTAAAAAATACGAATCAGTTTTCTCAGCTAAGCATAAGAACAGGGAAACTGAAATTTCAATAGAAAGCAGGAATAAGAATATGAGTATTTGCAACGTAGCACATTTAACCCATCAGTTTGATGAGAAAATATTATATCAGGACGCCGAATTCGAGTTGTTTAACGGCGAACATTGCGGAATTGTCGGACCCAACGGCGCAGGAAAGAGCACGCTGATGAAAATTCTGACCGGGCAGATCAGTCCGGATCAGGGCGACATCCGGTGGCAGCCGGGAATAACGATCGGCGCTTTGAATCAACAAGCCTGGACAGATCAGGCGGAAATGACAATTCTGGAGTTCTTAAAAACCGCATACCAGACCTTGTGGCAATGGGAAAGTCAGATGAATGAAGCCTATCTGAAAGCAGCGGAAGAAATGGAAAACAGCGAACATTGGCTGAAAAAAGCCGGACGGCTGCAGGAACAGCTGAATGCCGCCGGGTTCTATGAAGTGGAAGTCATCATTGAAAAGACAATTACCGGACTGGGATTGGATCAGATCGGACTTGATAAACCTTTGTGTCAGTTAAGCGGCGGTCAGCGGGCCAAGGTGATTCTGGCGCAGCTGTTATTAAAAAATCCTGACGTTTTACTGCTGGATGAACCGACAAACTATCTCGATCATGAACATATCGTCTGGCTGGCAGAGATGTTAAGACTGCGCACCGGCGCATACTTGGTGATCACGCACGATTTCGATTTTCTTCAACAGATCGCGGCGTCGATTCTGAATGTAGAATGGGGACATATCACGAAATATTATGGCAGCTATGACGCTTTTTTGCGCCAGAAGGAGCATCGGCAGAAAGAATACCGCCGTCAGTATGAAGCCCAGCAGGAGAAAATTAAAAAGACGGAGGAATATATCCGCCGCAATATTGCCGGGGTGAATACCCGCATCGCACAGGGCCGTCGTAAGCAATTAGAACGATTAGAGCGGCTGACGCCGCCGGATTCACCGGTGCCGCTGCATTTTGATTTCCCAGTTGCTTCAATCGGGCAGGGTATTCTGTTAGAAACGTCAGAATTGAGCGTCGGTTATGAAAGACCGCTGCTGCCTGAGCTGGACCTGAAGATTCAAGCAGGAGAGAAATGGGTGGTGACAGGATTTAACGGCATCGGGAAAACGACACTGTTGAAGACTCTGATCGGGGAATTGCCGCCGCTGCAGGGCAGCGTGCGCCGTTTTGAAACACTGCGAATCACTTATTTTTCGCAGACGCTGAGCTGGCCGGATCCTAAACAGAGCGCATTGGGCTTGTTTTCTGACCGCTATCCCCGCAAAACTTTGCAGGAGCTGCGTTTTCTTCTGGCACAATGCCGGATTTCGCATGAGCTGGCAACCCGGCCGTTAGACACGTTGAGCGGCGGGGAACAGGCGCGGGTTAAGCTGTGTCTGGCGCTGCAGCAGGAAAGTAATTTGTTGATTCTGGATGAGCCGACCCAGCATCTGGATGAATGGGTCAAGAAAGCGCTGAAGGAAGCCTTACAGCGGTATTCGGGCGCAATCCTGCTGGTATGCCATGAAGCGGATTTCTATACGGGTTGGGTCGAACATCAGCTGTCGCTTCGCAGTTTGGTTCTTTGATTTCAGAGCATAAGAATACCTGAAGCAAAACTTAATTCTTCTATTCAAACTGAAATGAAAAAGAAGACTAACAGAATATTGCTTAAACAAAAAGAAAAATATCAATTTTATTGATAATATTCTTTTTGAAATGATAATTTTCTGAGAAAAGAGTATAATAAAGCTGATAAGCAAAGGAGGGATCGATGTGAAAGAATATCTGTATGTCAGAGAAGCCGCAGCGCTTTGGAATGTAACACCCCGAGCTGTAACGGCGCTCTGTAAGGAAGGTAAAATAGAAAATGCCCGGAAGGAAAACGGAGTCTGGGTAATTCCTGCGGATGCGGAAAGACCGCTGGATCATCGTGTAAAAACGGGAGCTTACCGAAAATCAAAACAAGCGGAGAGGTTGCCGCTGCCAGTGGGAATCTCAGATTATCGTTTGGCTTCTTCCCAATATTACTATGTGGATAAAACGATGATGATCAAAGATTTCATTGATGAACGTCCGATGGTATCGCTGTTCACCCGGCCCCGGCGTTTTGGGAAAACGCTGAATATGGATATGCTCAGAACCTTCTTTGAAAAGACAGAGGAAGATACTTCTGTTTACTTTAAAAATATGAAAATCTGGAAATGCGGGAATAAATATCGCGAGATTCAGGGAAAATATCCCGTAATCTTTATGACCTTCAAAGATGTTAAGCGGAATACCTGGGAAGAAACCTATGAACATCTGATCACGTTGATCAGCGAAGAATTTCAGCGTCACAGCGACTTGCTGAACAGTGAACGCTGCAGCGATTATGATAAGGCTCTTTATCAACAAATCGTTTCTCGTCAGGCACGGGAAACGGATTATATTTCAGCGCTGAAGGTACTTTCTTCTATGCTGTATAAGCATTATGGCGAAGCGGCGGTGATTATCATTGACGAATATGATACTCCAATCCAACAAGGCTATCTTCTTGGGTTTTATGAATCAGTCGTGTCGTTTATGCGGAATTTCTTTTCCAGCGGACTTAAGGATAACCGCAATCTTGCGTATGGTTTTCTGACGGGGATTCTGCGGGTAGCGAAGGAAAGTATTTTCAGCGGATTGAATAATCTGGTGGTGAATTCCGTGCTGGATAAAAAGTATAGTGAATATTTTGGATTTACGCGTCAGGAAGTAGAAATGATGGCGCGTTATTATCACAGGGAAGATAAAATTCAAGAAATTTGCGAATGGTATGATGGCTATCGTTTTGGAATTACGGAAATCTTTAATCCCTGGTCGGTGATTAACTATTTTCACAATGCCTGTGAGGCAAAAGCTTATTGGGTGTCCACAAGCGGGAATGAGGTTATCGGCGAAATTCTGGCCGGTGCCAGTTCGGAAGTAGTCGATCAGCTGGCGGATCTGCTGCAGGGAAAGTCCATTTTAACCTATGTCGATTCCAGTGTGATCTATCCGCAGATCAAGGATAATCCTTCGTCAATTTACAGCTTTCTGCTAGTCTGCGGCTATTTAAAAATAACGGGTTCTGACAAGGCGTTCGGATTAGGTAATTTGTGCCAGGTCGCGCTGCCCAATCGGGAAATTAAGTTTGTTTATCAAAGCGAGATTTTAAATCAATATGCCGGAATGATTCCTCAGTCTGCGGCGATTGCTATTCAGGAGGCTTTGTTTACAGGGGATGCTGAGCGGCTTCGGGATCGGCTGGAGAAGTTGTTAGAAACCTCAGTCAGCTTTTACGATACCGCGAAAGAGAGCTTTTATCACGGCTTGATGTTAGGCTTGCTTGCAACCCTGGATAATCGCTATCAGGTATTGTCGAATCGGGAATCTGGATCTGGGCGGTATGACTTATGTCTGCTTCCGAAACAAGGGAAGCTGCCTGGCATTCTGATCGAGCTGAAGGCGGTTAAAAACGGAACGAAAGACGAACTGAAAAAGCTCGCTTCCGACGCGGTTCTTCAAATTCAACAAAGGCAGTATGATGTGCAGCTGCGGGAAGCCGGCGTGAAAAAGGTGCTGCACTTTGGCGTCGCGTTCAGCGGCAAGCATGTCGAAATTGTATCAGAATGGGCATAAATCAGTGCTGTCTCATAAAATAGCGGATCTTGGCATCAGACTGTAGTTCACAAAGTAAAAACAGATCGAAATTCACAGCGGCGTTTTAAGCCATCTTAGCGGGGCAGTGATCAGGAGCCTGTTTCTCAACAAGGAAATGAGTTTGGAGAGAAGGGAGATCGCTGCCAGGCCCTGTCAAACGCTCCGTTGATGACTTAACACACAAAGACACCCGGGCAGTTTCCAATCCCGGGTGTCTTTTAAGATCCGACAAGGACTCACATCGAAATCCACGTTTTCGATGAAAGCTCAGTTCTTTGCGGTCTACCTGATCAATAATAAATCTGTTTCTGAATGAATTCTTTCTGTTCGGTTCCCTGCAGCTTTTCAATGATCGCAAACGCGAAATCAATGGTGGCCGCCGCGCTGCGTCCGGTGATCAGGTTGCCGTCGGTGACGGTGTATTGATCGATGTACGTACCGCCGAAATCTTCATTCATGCTTGTGAAGCAGGTGTACCGCTTCCCTTGCAATAAGCCCAGATGTCCCAGTATCGTCGGCGCCGCGCAGATCGCCGCAATCGGCTTATCCAGCGCTTTAAACTTCAGGATGATCTGTTTTACGTCCTCGCTGCTTTCCAATAAAGCGTAATGCGGCCCGCCCGGCAGCAGCAGGCAATCATAATTTTCAGGGTTTAAGCCGGATAACGGAAGCAGGCCGCAGATCGGCAGATCATGCTTGCCCGTCGTCTTTTCTCCGCTGATGCCAAACAGATCCGCTTCCAGTCCGCTGCGCTTCAATAACGCCAGCGTGCCGATCGCTTCGATCTCCTCGTAGCCCTTGCCTAAAATCGTACAAATTCTCATAACCGCACCTCCATTTTCCTTATTATAAACCCAAAACTCCCCTGACCTGCAGAAAAAATGATGGTATAATAAGAACAGTTTTTTTAGAGGTGAAAGTATGGAACAATATACGCCGATGATGCAGCAGTATCTCGAGGTAAAAAAGAATTATCAGGACGCCCTGGTTTTTTATCGTCTGGGCGACTTTTATGAAATGTTTTTTGAGGATGCCAAGATCGCGTCCTGTGAGCTGGACCTGGTGCTGACCGGCAGAAACGCCGGGGTGAAGGACCGCGTGCCGATGTGCGGTGTGCCGTTTCACGCCGTGACGGGCTATATACAGCGTCTGGTTCAGAAAGGCTACAAGGTGGCGATTGTCGAACAGATGGAAGATCCGGCTTTAGCCAAGGGACTGGTCAAGCGCGATGTGATCAAGGTCGTGACGCCCGGCACGGTGATCGACGAACTGTTTGACGAACGCTCCAGCATTTATCTGGCGGCCGTCGTGGACTATCAATATGGATTCGCCTTGTCGATCTGCGAAATGTCGACCGGCGAAACGACGGTAACGCATATTCCGCGCAACATTCTCCATTTGCAGCAGACGCTGCTGAAAAACAATATTCGCGAGATCGTCGTGAAGGAAGGCTTCGACGAGAAGTTTATCCGCGGCGTCCGCGATCTGTCCGCCGTGGCGATTTCCTATTGCGCCGAAGACCAGATCGGCGAGGAATATCTGCCGCTGTGCGAGGAAGTGAGCGACGGGGCGCAGCGGGAAGCCTATGGGCTGATGCTCAATTACCTGATCGAAACGCAGAAGCGGATGATGCACCATCTTCAGACTGTCGAAATTGAGAATGAAAACGATGTGCTGTATATGGACTTCTCAACCCAGCAGAATCTGGAACTGGTCGTTCCGCTGCGCACGCAAAGCAAATCAGAAACACTGTGGTCATTTCTTGACCACTGCCAGAGCGCAATGGGTTCCCGCCTGTTAAAAAAATGGATTGAACGGCCGTTGGTGGATAAAAAGAAAATTCTGTTCCGCCAGGACCGGATTGAATATTTAATGAAAAACTATCTTGTTCGCGAGGATCTCAAGGACAAGCTGAACCAGATCTATGATATGGAACGGCTGATTGCCAGGGTGGCCTATGGTTCCGCCAATGCGATCGACTGCCAGCGCCTGCAGAAAACATTGAGCCAGGTGCCGGAAATCCTGGCGCTGTTTCAGGACGCACCGGTTTTTCAGGAATACCGGGACGTCGATTGCTGCCTGTCGCTGACAGAGCTGCTGGACGGGGCGTTCGTTGAGAATCCGCCGGTGTCTGTCAAGGAAGGCGGGATGTTTGCGGAAGGCTTCAGCGAACAGCTGGACGAATACCGCAGCGCCCAGAAGGAAGGCAAAACCTGGATTCTTCAACAGGAGAACTACGAACGCGAGCGCACCGGAATTAAGACGCTGAAAATCGGCTACAACCGGGTGTTCGGCTATTATATCGAAGTCTCCAAGGGCGCATCAGCGCAGGTCAAGGAAGAATACGGCTATGTCCGCAAGCAGACGCTGACCAACGCCGAGCGCTACATCACCTCCGAGCTGAAGGAAAAGGAAGACGCGATCCTGCATGCGGAGGAGCGCTCCATTCGTTTGGAAACCGAGCTGTTCGCCAACCTGCTGGAACAGATTCGCAGCTATCTGCCGAAGCTGCAGAAACTGGCCTTGATGCTGGCGAATATGGACGTCTATTACGCCCTGTCCTCGATCAGCGCGGATAACGGCTACGTCCGTCCCCTTTTCACAGAGGACGAGCTGAAAATTGAGGAAGGCCGTCATCCGATCCTGGAAAAGATCAGCACCAACCGCTATGTTTCCAACAGTCTGGCGATGGATAAAGAAAATCAGATCCTGATCATTACCGGCCCGAACATGGGTGGTAAAAGTACCTATATGCGGCAGGTGGCGCTGATCATCCTGATGGCGCAGATCGGCTGCTTTGTGCCGGCGAAGAAATGCGAAATGCCGATTTTCGATAAGATTTTCACCCGCATCGGCGCCAGCGACGATATCCTGTCGGGACAGTCGACCTTCATGGTGGAAATGACGGAAGCGAACAACGCGTTATCCCAGGCCACGGAGCATTCCTTAATCCTGTTTGATGAAATCGGCCGCGGCACTTCCACGTATGACGGCATGGCGCTGGCTCAGGCCATGATCGAATACATCGCCGTCTGCATCCACGCGAAGACGCTGTTCTCCACACATTATCATGAACTGACCAGTCTGGATGAAAGTCTGCCGGTGGTGAAGAACGTGCATGTCGAGGTTCATGAGGACAACGGCCACGTCACCTTTATGTACCGTGTTAAAAAAGGCAAAGCCGACCGGTCCTACGGTATCAACGTCGCCCGCCTGGCGCAGCTGCCGGAAGCGGTGCTGGAACGGGCTGGCGATCTGTTAGCGGAATACGAATCGAAAAAACGCGTCGTTCAGCAGTCGCTGGGCATCGTTGAAATGGTCAAAGCGCCAGTCAAGGAACAGGGCGTGCTCGATAAATTGGAAATGGTCGATCCCAACCAGCTCTCGCCGATTCAGGCGCTGCAGATGATCATGGACTTGCAGCAGGAGTTGAAGGAAGCACAGAAAGCATGACGGCGGTCTGCCGGGTCTTCCTATTCGATTCCAGAAATTAATGAATTAAAGCAGAAACGTGGAAAGTAAAATCAGAAACGAGGAAAAGCAATGAAGATGTTCAGAATGCTTTGCCTGGCGTTAAGCCAGGGTTTAATTCTCGGCTTGATCGCCAGCGCGATCCGGCAGACGCTGCGCCGCCGCAGCCACCCGGATTTCACCTATACGCCTAAGCAGCTGGAAGAAGGTCGCCGGCGCTGGAAGACCGGTTCGCGGATTCTGACCTATGTTACCTTTGCGATGCTGATCCTCGGCTTTATCTGGTGCCTGTATTTCCTGGTGCTGGCGCTGGTCGATCCGGCACAGGCGGAGTATGCCAACAATCTGTCGGAAATGATTGTCGGCTTGCTGACGATCATCTCGATCGGCTTCGCGTTTTACGAGTTTCTGCGGCATGGACAATAAAAGATAAGAAAAGCCGGCAGTCCGCCGGCGTATTTGAAAAGAATGACCGGTTCCCTGAATTTACCGGTTTCATTGGGATTGAATCGGAAGCAGTTTCACAGAACAGGAGGGTGAATCCACGATGGCAAAAATACAGCAGCTGGACGCGCATTTAACCAACATGATCGCCGCCGGGGAGGTCGTCGAACGGCCGATGGGCGTCATCAAAGAACTGGTCGAAAACGCGCTGGACGCGAAAGCGACCCGGATTGAAGTCAACATTAATCAGGGCGGCACCGAGCTGATGGAAGTGATTGACAACGGCGTCGGGATGGATCGGGAAGACGCATGTCTGTGCTTTGAACGGCATGCCACCAGTAAAATCAAGACGACGGAAGATCTGTGGGCGATTCACACACTGGGTTTCCGCGGCGAAGCGCTGCCTTCGATCGCTTCTGTTTCCAATCTGACGCTTTTGACCAACAACGGCGAAGATTCCACGCGTGTGGAAATCCGTTACGGTCAGCGCCAGTCTGCGCGGCCTTACCCCTGCAACCAGGGGACACAGATCACGGTCAGCGGCCTGTTTCAGAAAACACCGGCCCGGCTAAAGCATCTCAAGTCGATTCCGTATGAAACCTCGCTGATCCTCGACGTCATCCAGAAGTTTGCGCTGAGCTATCCGGACGTTGCGTTCCGGCTTGTCCATGACGGCAAGGAAGTGTTCCGCAGCGCCGGCAACGGCAGTCTGCTGGAAGTCATGGCGATCATTTACGGCCGCGATCTGGCCCGTCAGTGTATCGAGGTGGAAGGACAGGACTTCGATTACACGGTCCGCGGTTTGATGGCGCTGCCGGCGCAGACCCGCGCCAGCCGCAATTATATGACCGTCTTCATCAACCGCCGGATGATCCGCTCCTACCGGATTCAGAAAGCGATTCTGGAAGCCTATAAGAACTATATTCCGCAGGACCGCTATCCGATTGTCGTGCTGGATATCGAGATGGACAGCCATCTGTGCGATGTGAACGTCCATCCATCCAAATGGGAAATCCGGCTTTCCAAGGAGCAGCAGCTGGAATTTTTAATCCGCGATACGCTGACCCGCACCCTGCGCGAGCACATGCAGGCGCCGGAGGTGATGCGCGTGGAAACGCCGCGGGAGAAAGTGGAAATGCCGCAGCTGTTTGAAACGCCCGCGGTTGTTCCTGCCAACCAGGTGCGTGAAGATTCCGTCGAAGTCAACGAATGGCGCAGACAGGCGGCCCTGATGAGCGAACAGCGCGAACGGGAACAGATCGCTGTGTCGCTTTCCCGGGAAATACCGCAGGATCCGGAAGTCACTGGAAAAGCGGAAGCATCCGCAGTCTTACCTGCGGAACCTGAAGCCCTGATTAAAAAAACAGAGGTGGAAAATCGGGAAGGTTCGCCGCTAACAACGCCGAAGCCAACCGCAAAGATCTCATCCGCGGACAGTCTTTCCGATCAGCTGCCGGAGCCGGAATCGCTGGATCCCCGGGTTCAGTCGACAGAAGCTTCGGCCGAAGCGCTGCGCTCAGTTCCAAAACAAACCTTCCCACAGATGCAGGTACTGGCGCAGATGCATGGCAAATACATTCTCGCTCAGGACGAACACGCGCTTTATATTGTCGATCAGCATGCCGCGCAGGAACGTGTCCATTTTGAAGAAGTCCAGCAGCGCTTCCTGGATCAGGAACCTTTAATGCAGGAGCTGCTTGTGCCGATCATTTTGGAAGGCAGCGCGTCCGTGGCGGCCCGGCTGCAGGAAATGAACGAACTGCTGGAACCGATGCACATCCATCTGGAAAACTTCGGTCAGAACAGTTTGATCTGCCGTCAGCTGCCGGCCTGGATGAGTGAAATTGACGAACAGGCGTTCTTACAGGACGTGCTGGATCTGTGGAAAGACGGCCGCGAAGTCCGTGCCGAGGATCTGCAGCGGCACCGGCTGGCAACGATCGCGTGCCATCATTCGATCCGCTTCAACCGCGTATTGTCGTTAGGCGAAATGCAGGAGGTGATCGAACAGCTGGCGCGCTGTGAACAGCCGTATCACTGTCCGCACGGCCGCCCGACGTTCATCACCATCACGGAAAAGCAGCTGATCAAGGAGTTTCAGCGATGAAGAAAGTGCTGGTGCTCGTCGGTCCGACCGCCGTCGGCAAGACGGCGTTTTCGATTGAACTGGCGCAGCGGTTTCATGGTGAGATCATCAGCGGCGATTCGATCCAGGTCTACCGCGGGCTGGATATCGGCTCGGGGAAGATTACCAAAGCGGAAAAACAGGGCGTACCGCATTACAATATCGACACGCTGGATCCGAAAGAAAAAACAAGCGTCGCGGATTTCCAGCGGGAGGCCCGCGCGGCGATTGAGGCGATCAGCGCCCGGGGCAAGCTGCCGATGATCGTCGGCGGTACCGGTTTGTATATCAAAGCGGCATTGTATGATTATCAGTTTCAACCTGAAGACCCGCGCGCGCAAAGCTTGAGCGAAGAACTGGAACAACGCGATGAAGCTGAGCTGTATGCTTGGCTGAAACAAGTCGATCCGCAGACTGCGGATCAGATTCATCCCCACAATAAGCGCCGGATCGTCCGTGCACTGGTGATTCATGAGCTGGCGCAGACGCCGAAAAGCGAGCTGGAAAGCCGGCAGGAGCACAGAATGATTTACGACACGTTCATTTGTGGCCTGACTTGCCAACGGCAGGCGCTGGTGGAACGGATTGAACAGCGCGTCGACGGAATGATCGCCGACGGGCTGATCGAGGAAATCCGCGGGTTATTGCGGCAGGGCGTCAGCTTCGATGATCAATCGATGCAGGGCATCGGCTACAAGGAATGGCGCGGCTATTTTGAAGGCCGGGAAACGATCGATCAGGCGCGGGAACAGATTTTAACGCATACCCGGCAATTTTCCCGCCGTCAGATGACCTGGTTTACCCGGCAGACGCCGATCCGCTGGGCGGCGGTCGATCAGCCGGGCGAGAAAGAACAGGCAGTGGCGGAAATCGCCGACTGGTTGAAGGAGGAATGCTCGTGGAAACACCGCTTCAAAGACTGGAATTGTTAGTCGGTCCGGCCGCGATCGAGCGGCTGAAGCAGGCGTGCGTGCTGATCGTCGGCATCGGCGGAGTCGGCGGGTATGCCGCGGAGGCGCTGGGCCGCAGCGGGATCGGAAAATTAATCCTGGTCGATGCGGACACGGTCGCCCCCAGCAATCTCAACCGGCAGATTATCGCCACGCTACAGACCTTGAACCAATCGAAAACCGAAGTTATGGCCGCGCGCATCCGCAGCTTTGCCCCGGAATGCGAAGTTCGGGCAGTGAACGCGTTCTTTAACGAGCAGAGCGAGAGCCTGTTCGATCAGAAGATCGACTATGTGATTGACGCGATCGACACGCTGTCAAGCAAGCTGGCGTTAATTGAAATGGCGCAGTGTCATTCTGTGCCGTGCATCAGCTCGCTGGGGATGGCGAATCGGTTTGATCCGACCCAGCTGACCGTTACGACGCTGGATAAAACCTGCAATGATCCGCTTGCCCGGGCCCTTCGCCAGATGGTGCGCAAGCGGGGATTCACTGCGAAGATTCCGGTTGTCTGGTCCAGGGAGCTGCCGCGCACGCAGAATCAGCTGGTCAATGCCGAAGGACAAACCTTGAAGCAGAAATATCCGCCGGCCAGTACGATCTTTGTGCCGGCCGCCGCCGGGCTGACCTGCGCTTCGGTGGTGTTTCAGGCACTGATCGAGGAAAATAAAGCGTCCGAGAAGAAGGATTGAAGATCATAAAATAAAAAAAGAACGGACATCGAATAGAATTTGTCAAGCCTGGTTAATTAAGGATGGAATGCAAGCAAAAAGCATTCCATCCTTTTATATCAATGCTCATTGAGAATAAACGTAATTTAAAAATTATTATAATGAGTAAAACTTTTCTCTAATTTAACCTGATCAGAGACGAAATTGTTATCGCATATTTCTTTAGGCGATAAATAGAAGTTTGAGACTGCTAGAAAAAGTAATGAATGTGGGGAAAATGTTAAACAAGCTAACTTCGCTTTTTTAGCATCTTTATCAACTCTTATGAGTTGATAAAGATGCTTGCTTGTTATATAATAGATTTGTCGAAGAGAATATATTCTAATGCTAATTAGTCGGGTATTATAACTTTATTAAAAATAATATGTAGTTTATTGAAAATGATTGCTTAAGAAGAGGGTGACAACGTGTCTAAAAAAATCATTTTTATTGCAGGAAGCTATGGCGTTGGTAAAACAACGTTATGTAATCAAATTTCAAAGGTGATGAAGATTCCTTCTTATTCTGCAAGCGATTTAATTTCTAAACAAAATAATGAACAGTATGGAGAAAATAAATATGTAATGGACAGCAAGGCGAATCAAGATATACTTGTAAATCAAGTTTCTAAGATTCAGGATAATGTTTTCATAGTAAATGGACATTTTTGTTTAAAAGCGCCTAATAATAATCTTATATTATTGGATCATACAATATTTTTACAGATGAATCTAAGCTCAATAATTTTATTAAATGCTGACGATAATGCAATAATACACAATATTTATAATAGAGATCATAGAAAATATGATTCTGAATTTGTAAAAAATTTGCTTGAAAGTGAAAGAAGACAAGCTGAAGACGTATCTAAAAAATATAATATACCTTTGTATATTTATGATATGAAGTATGATGGTGAAGATTTTGACAGAATTTTATTGGTTATTAAGCATATAATACGAAAGAAGGTCTAATTATGGAGTATATTCTTTTAGATACAAATATACTCATTTATCGCGAAGGTGAAAAAATATTGAACGATGACGTACAACTGCTTTCAAGACTATTGATGGATTCAGAAGAGTTTAAACTGTGCGTTCATCCAATGTCTATTGAAGAATTGTCCAAACATAAAAATGAACAGGAAAGAAAAGTAATATTATCTAAAATCAGCATTTATAAAGAATTGGAAAATCCACCGAAGAGTACTGATGAATTTATAAAAAAATGTGGTAACAATAATAATTGCCATGAATATGTAGATAATAATTTGTTATATGCTGTTTATAGAAATTGTGTAAGTTATTTAATTACAAACGATAAAGGTATCTTAAGAAAATCTAAGAGTCTAGACCTTTCCAAAAGAGTTTTACGAATCTCAGATGCAATCGATCTTCTTCTGAATAGTAATGAAATTATTTCTTTAAAAACACCGGCGATAATTCAAGAAAAAAATTTGTATGAAATCAATACAAATGATCCTTTTTTTGATTCTCTAAGGACTGATTATTATAATTTTGATATCTGGTTAGATAAGAAAAAACGTAATCACGAAAAGGTCAGAGTAACTTATGATGACAGTGGCAATCTGGGAGCTTTTTTAATGCTCAAAATTGAAGATGAAAATGAGGATTACAGTAGTTTTGACGTTCCTTTAAGTAAAAAAGGCGAGTTAAAATATCAACATTTAAAGTTAATGATAATGGTAAAGCTATCGGGGAAGCTTTTATTAAAATTGTTGTAGATTATGCTCTGAAAAATAATGTGAATGAAATCTATGTAACTATATTTGATAAACAGGAAAAATTGATTGAGCTGTTTAAAGAATATGGTTTCTTCTTGTATACTCGAAAGAATACGAAGAAACATGATGGAACTTTTGAAAAAGAAGGGGTTTATTTAAAACATTTTGATGTTGATAAAACGAATTATCCAATAATAAAATTAAATAATCAGGGAATATTTATAACATCAATACGTGATGAATTTGGGCGTATGTTATTGCCGGATGTTTTCGATGAACATCAATTATCTATTTATGATTTAAATGGAACTTCTACGTACAGTAACGTGATAAAAAAAGTTTATATTACGAAAAGTAAAATAAAGGCTATGAATAGAGGAGATATCTTAATTTTTTATGCGAGCCAGACGAAAAAATCTATTGCATGCGTAGGTGTTGTAGATGATGCTTTCCGAGCAAATGATATTGAAAATTTTGAGGCTTTCGAAAAAATTGTTAAACGCAGAACCGTTTATATGACTGATTATTTAAAAGAGGCTTATAAAAATGGCTATTTAATCATTTTGTTTAAATACTTTGTAAATTTGTCAGAACATATACCTTTAGAAAAGGCGAAGCAAGAAGGTATTCTCAGAGGTGCACCTCAATCTATACAAAAACTATCAAATGAAAATTTTATTAAAATTATAAGTTTAAGTGGAAGTGACAAACAAATTAAAATATAATAATAAATTATTGATATGAGGAGGGTTTGGAGATGTGTAAAGTTCTTATGCCAATAAAGCCTGAATATGCAAAGCAGATTTTAAATGGTACCAAAACGTATGAATATAGGAAAAATGAGTTTAAGAGGTCAAATGTAGATACCATTGTCATTTATGTTACTTCGCCGATTATGAAAGTGTTAGGTGAAGTTGAGTTACTGGATATTTGGATAGATTCGCCTATCAATATTTGGATGGAAACATCAAAAAAAGGAGGAATAAATAAAAAGTCATTTGATCTCTACTTTAAAGGGAAAAATAAAGCTGTAGCTTATGTTCTTGGCAAGGTCAGAAGGTATAATGAAGAAAAATCACTAAAAGATTTTAATATAAACTATTACCCACAATCTTATGTATATTTAGATTAAAATTTACGAAAGAAGGATGAAATTACTGAAATAAGTGTATTCATCGCTAACAGTTTTCGATATAATACCACCGTTGAGGGGGTATTTTATGAAGCAAATCAAGAAACTGGCCCGTCGGGGTATGGCACGGACGCTGGCCCTGCTGACAGCGATCTTCTTCGGTGTCGCGGCAGTTTTCGGGCTGATTATGTTGGGCGAAGGCGTCCAGCAGGCGCTGCTTATGGCTGTGACCATGATCGTGATGTTCGGCTTTATTCTGTTAATCTTCGTGCTGATCGGCAGCGTACCGTATTTGCGCGTTGGCAAAATGGTTAAGCGTCAGTGTGAGGATCTGGGGATCGAGTTAAACGAAGAGGAAGACTTCGAGTTCGTGACCAAAGAGATTTCAATGAGTAAGAACTGGATCGTCAGCGGTCTGTATGGTTCTAATTTCGCTCTGCATCGCCGCAGTATCGACCATGTCGAGGAAACGAGCTATTATCAGAAGGGCCGCACCTATCCGATGATTCTGTTGTTTGTCGGACCGAAGAAAAAGTATAAGATTATCTGCAGCCGCAAGGGCGATTTCGAGCGGGTTACGGATGCGCTGGATCAATGGTTCCCGCCAATAGATACACCGGCAGCGGCCGAAGATCAAGCGGGTGAAAAAGCCTGGGATCCGGCAGAAGAAGATCGTCAGGCTCGCCGGGATCGGATTCTGCGGCAGGAACAAGGTCAGAATGGTAAGAAAACCATTGCGGCGATCTTAGGGGTTGTCGGGATGGTCGTCGTGTTCTCCGTGATTTATAATCTGCTTCCAGCCCGCACTTCGGCGCCGAAAACGACGCCGAATATCGTCGGACAGTCGCAGAAGCCAAAGACGAAAGATCGTCAGGTTGACGCGTATATCGCGACGATCAACGACGATCAGTTCCAGCAGATCGCGCAAGGATTGATCGTGGAAACGGATGGCGACGAGGATTCGATTGAACCGCTGATTGTATCTAAAGAAAACAATCAGACGTGGTTTGCGGTTTATAACGGAACACCCTATTTCTTCTATGGTCAGATGGTGGTCTACGATGACAATAACAACGAATTAGGCACTTTGGAAATTCCGCTGGCGAAGCCTTATGAATACTGTTTCCTGAATGACTATGTCGACGGAATTGCCAGCAGTTATGATTTTTCTGCCGCGGAATATTATTCGCTAAGTTATGCTGCAACGGAAGCGCATTATCAATTCACGCTCAATGGTGACGAGACTTCCAGCTGGAGCGATATTCTGTTAGCGTCGGAGGACTTAAGCGAGGACAATGTGGAGGAAATCTGCATGGCGGAATATTATTCCAATGTGCTTTCGCAGATCGCGTCAGAAGAGCTGATGTTCTTTGATGAAAATGATTTGAAGTATGTGAATGACGATGAAAACGAAGGACTGGACCGGACTTCGGCGAAATACCGCGCGGTATTGGATATTGATCGCAGCGTCATTGAGTGGTATTCTATTAACAACGGAACGGAGACCGCGTTGTCTTCGCTCACTATGAAATAAAGGAGGATTTATTATGGATCATCAGGAAGTTGTTTCGTCCTTAGGCGGCGTCAGCCTTTCTCAGCACCTCACCCATACGTTTTTATGGATGACTGCCGGGTTGGCCGTCACGGCGATTGTCGCTTTTCTTACGCTGTTCAGCGGACTGTGGATGACGATTTACTCATTTTCATTAGCGCCGCTTGTGTTGTTAGTCGCGCAGCTGGGCGTGGTTATTTTTCTGACCGGCAAGCTGGCTAAAATGCAGCCGTCCACCGCGAAGCTGTTGTTTCTCGCTTATTCGGCGCTGACGGGCATTACGTTCTCGATTCTGCCGCTGGCCTATGGCTTCGGCACGATGTTTATCGCTTTCGGCTTTACCGCGCTGATGTTTGGAAGCATGGCCGTTATTGGCATGACCACGAAGAAAGATTTAAGCGGTTTAGGTCCGATTTTGATGGCCGGTCTGATCACAATGATCGTGATCACGATCGTCGGCTGGTTCATCAATCTGGACGCCATTTCGATGGTGATGAACTATATCATGATCGGAATTTTCCTGGGCTTGACCGCCTATGACATGCAGAAGATGAGAGCGATGTACTACGCCTGCGAATCAGAACCGGCGATGCTGGATAAGATTTCCATTTATTCCGCATTGGATTTGTATCTCGACTTCATCAATATTTTCCTGTATGTTCTGCGGATTTTAGGCCGCAGTCAGAAAAACTAACTCTCAGGTTAAATGAGAAAGCTGACTTCTGTGAAGAAGCCGGCTTTTTTCAATTCTGAACTCCGTTCAAGAACGTTTGTGGCAATGACAATATCGGAAAAATCAAAGGGATTAAGTTTAAGCCATAAATAATTTCACTTTTTGTCTTTCTTCTGCAATAATAGAGATAGAGGAAAGACACGTTTGAATGGGAAAATGAAAATCGCGTCGCTAAAAAGGAGGAGAAAATGAAAAACGCAAGCCGAGAGGCCAGCCGCTTCTACATTGAAGTGATGGACGACTCAAAAATGAATTCGCAACCCGCCGTTCTGACGATTACAGACAATGACTTATTGATTGAGGGGGAACAAACCTTGAGTATCCTGCGGACGCAGATCCGCAAGGTGCAGCGGTTTCTGAATGTCGGGCGGATTCAGGCGGATGCGGAATCCGGAAAACCACAGGGAAAAGAATCAGATCTGGCGCTGACTGTAGCCGGCACGTCCGGCGTCGACTGGCTATTGTTTATCCGGGTGCTCAAAAACGAAGGAACACAAGCAGAAAGCTTATTCGAACAGCTTTGCCAATAACCGCGCTCGCGGTTATTTTCGTATCGCCACAGAGGCGGTTATGGTGTAAAATAAAGAAGTCTATTTTAAACGAAACGGAAGGTGGGAGGATCGTGAGGAAATGGTTTAAAGGACTGGCGGCGCTGGCGCTGGCGATCAACATGATGCCGGCCCTATCCATCAAAGCGGAAGAAGAATTAAATCTGGACGGGGAATCGGCGGTTCTGATCGACGCCGACAGCGGCGCGGTCTTGTATGAGAAAAACGCGGATGACCGCCATTATCCCGCCAGTATTACAAAAATCATGACGGTCTATCTTGCCTTAAGCCAGGGCAATCCCGATCAGATGCTGACGGCGACCGATACGGCGATTGATAATATCGACCGCAAATCCAGTCATATCTGGCTGGATTATGGCGAAGAATTATCACTGAAAGACGCCTGTTACGCTGCGGTTATGGCGAGCGCGAACGACGCGAGCAACGTCCTGGCGGAAGCGATCGGCGGCTCGCAGGAGGAATTTGCCGGGCTGATGAACGAAGCCGCGGCGGCGGCCGGGGCGAAGAACACGCATTTTGCCAACGCGCACGGCCTGCCCGATGAGGATCACTATACGACAGCCTACGATATGGCGATGATCACGCGAATGGCGATGAAGAACGCCGCGTTTGCGGAGGTCTTCGGCACAGTTAAATATGAAATGCAGCCGACGAACAAACAGAAGGATGTGCGCTATTTCGCTTCCGGCAACGATATGCTGAAGAAGGGCGAGTTTTTCTATGAATATGCCACCGGCGGCAAAATCGGCTGGACGGAGGACGCCGGGTATACCATCGTGACCACAGCTTCCAAGGACGGCGTGAATCTGATCGCGGTCGTGCTGAAAAACTCCAACAAGAACGCTCGCTATACCGATACCCGGACACTGTTTGATTATGGCTTTGCGAATTACAAGCAGATTACCATTCCGGCTTCTTCGTTTGAAGAAAAGACAATTGAAATCAAGAAACGCGGCCAGCTGTGGGCGACGGCCAAGTTTAAGATGAGCTACGACTTCAAGATTCTGGCGAAGACCAACGATGATGAAAGTCAGTACACCGCCAGCGTGATCGTTGAGAATGAGAAGGATCCGGATACCGTACAGGCCTATGCCATTCTGAATAAAAATGGGGCGGAGATTGCCCGGCAGGCGATGGAAAAGGAACTGGAAGTCAACGATATCAGCTTTAAGGCAACGACCTGGCCGATCATTCAGAAGGGATTGGATCTGTTCAGCGTCGGTGTGTTCGTTCTCTTTATGGGCTTGTTTTTGATCGCAGCCCTGGGCCGGATGAATCGCCGGCGTTCATAAATCAGGGAAAGAGGAAAACCTCTTTTTCTTTTTGGAAAATTCAGGTACAATGATCATCAAAGAGAAGGATAATGGAACAGAAAGAGTAAGAGGGGACAGGAAATGCTGAAATTGTTGGTAACCGATCTGGATGGAACCTTGCTGAAAATTGGAAACGAGCTGTCCGCCGGGATTAGCGATGAAAACCGCGAAGCGCTGACAGGGTTTGTCAGGGAAGGCGGGCATGTGGCGATTGCCAGCTCGCGGGGCCCAGACGCCCAGACGATGATCAGCGGCTTATTGGGAGTACCGGTCGCGGCGATCGGCATGAACGGATTTATTGTCTTAGATGAAGAGGGGGAGAAAATCAGCGAGCATTGGATGGACTTCGCCGACTTTGCCGAGCTGGTTGAATTCATTCAGAAACATCAGATCAATGGATCGCTGATCACCCGCGGCGATGATAACGGCGCTTACGGCTACGGTGGAGAGGAAACCTATCCGCAGCGCTTAACGCCTGGAAGCCCGGTAATCCGCCAAAACTGGCGTTTGGAATTCGCAGATTTCGCTTACCGGTCAGGGCGCTGCTCAAAAATCAGTTTGTTTGTGGAACCTGGCCAGCACAGCGAAGCTTCACGGCTCTTGCACGCACAGTTTGACGGCCGGTTTGAGATCGCGGCCTCCGATGTAGATATGCTGGACGTAAGTCCGGTGGGAATCAATAAAGGCAGCGGTATTCTGGAACTGGCGCAGGCGCTGGGCCTGGACAAGGATGAAATCGCGGTGGTCGGCGATAATGAAAACGATTTGTCAATGTTCAGGGTCATCCCGGCAAGCTATTGCATCGACCATGCGGCGCCTGCCATTCAGGCCGCGGCTTCCCGCAGTGTCGCAACGGTGGCGCGGGCGTTGGCTTTAGCCCGGGAAATAAAGGGATAAAGCTTGAGCTTGTCTGAAAAAAGCAAACATAAAAAAATCTGGGATTCCAGATTTTTTTGTCGGTCAGCGGATGAAATTTGTCGCGGTCTTGGGTTCCTTATCCGGCATCGGCAGCTGAGCCTTCCCCAGTTCCAGGCACTTCAGAAGATAGCTCATGTTGCGGGCCAGCGTCCGCATTGTCTGCAAGCCTTCCTGATCCTGCAGAACTTCTTCCGGCGTGTTGCCGTGCACGCTGTTCCAATATTGGGAACTGACGATGGGCATCGACGATATCATAAAATATTTATTTAGCTGGTCGAACGTGGCGCTTGCGCCGCCGCGCCGGCAGCTGACGACGGCGGCTCCCAGCTTGTACCGTTTGTCAAACGCTGCGGCATAGAACAGGCGGTCGAGAAACGCGGTAAACGTTCCATTGGCGGAAGCGTAATAGACAGGCGATCCCAGGATCAGCGCATCGGCGTTTTCCCATTTTTCCAAAACCAGATTTACGGAATCCGTGGTGAAGACACAGCGCCCTAATTTCCGGCATTGACCGCAGGCAATACAGCCCCGGACCGCTTCCTGTCCCACCTGGATCAATTCGCAGCTGATCCCTTCTTGCCGGAAGATCTTCTCCATTTCATGCAATGCCGTATAGGTGCAGCCTTTCGCATGCGGACTGCCGTTCAACATCAAAACCTTCATACCGATCACGCCCCTTTTCTGCTTTCATTATATCGCGTTCTCAACGCAAAATGAAAAAAACCGACGCTCTCCTGCAATGAAGAACGTCGGATTCCAGACTGATTACTGATAGGCGATGGCAGCCCACATCTTGCCGGAGTAGCCAATCGCGATTTTTGTCGAGCTGCTGCTCAGGATGATCGAACGATGGCCTGAAGAATTCATCCACCAGTTGAACTTATCCTGAACGGTGCTGCCGGCATACGTCAGAATTTCCAGCGGATGACTGTAAGAAACTCCGTATTCGTCAAACGCCGTTTTATAATGGGAACCATCCGGGCGTTTGTGGGAAACATAACCAGCCGCTTCCGAGGCACGGACGCCGATCGCCGCCTGCGCGCTTTCATCTCCCAGGGACAGCGGATCCAATCCGGCGTCAGCCCGGGCGTTGTTAATCAGATTCAACATCGATGTAATCGCGTCGCCCGCGACCACGCCGCTGGACTTCGGTTTCGGTTTTTCTTTGACCTGGACGCCCAGTGTGGCGGAACCCACATTGCCGGAAGCGTCAGCGATCGAGAAGTAAACTTCATATTCGCCGCTTTGAGAAGCGTCGACATAGTTTTCAACCCACAGCTGCTGGATATCCAAGGATTCCAGACTGTTGTCAGAAACCGATTCCACCCAATCAAGCGGATTCCATTCCTCTTCGTACTCAAGACGGATGTGCGGATACTTTAATTCAATGACCGGAGCGGTTGTATCCTGAATGTCCAGGGTCACTTCGCGCGACAAGGTTGTCTGCAGCAGACTGTTCTGCGCAGCGCTGTTGTTCAGCGTCAAATGAACCATGACATCCTGTTGTCCAATTTTGCTCAAGTCTAACTGATCGATTTTAATTTCGGCATTCGTCAGATCAGCGGCCGGGGCCATCAATGTCGTTTCTTCGGCCGGGACACTGACAGCGGCTTCCTGAAATAACGCTGTTTTAATTTTATCAGCGGCATTCAGGTCGTTAATTTCCAGACGGATCGTTGGCTTGACGTCTGCTTCGGATTCACCCTCGGCTCGGATCGGAGAAGTGATCGCCGCAGTGGTAAAGCATGTAAGCAAGGTAACGATCGTTAATGAACTGGAAAGAGCTTTATGTTTTTGAGTCATAATTTCCTCCTTCGGTTCACGACCATGATTATTGTATAATGAAATAATTTCGATGGCAAATTGAATAAGGAAATTTTCACAGAATTCACATGAAATTCCCACATTTGAAGGCCTTTTTGTTAAAAATGGGAGAAAATTCCTTGGTTTTTCTTTTTTAGAAATTCATAAAAATTTAAGAATTCCGTAGACACTTCTTCAAAAATGACTAAAAAAACACTGCTTTTTTGAGTTATTGAACAGACAAAATGACGTTTTTGTCAGGTTTCTCTTTTTGGCTTTCTGCGTGGGAAGAGATCTAAATAGGTAAAATTATTCTGTTTATTAATCTTCAATTTTTCCAATGACACCGCTTGCATTATCAAGGTGAAAAAGGAGATATTGGGACTCAAAAATTCAGGGCAATTCTGTCTGTGCGGCAAAAATCAGAAGTACAGAGATGGGAATTGTTCGCAGGACACATGCTAAAAAACAAGCTTGGATCGTCACCAGGACGTCCAGACTTGTAAAGGGGATGGGTAGGTTGGAATGCGCGCGGGTTATTTTCCCCGCTTCAGCTCAGCCAGATTTTTAGAACGGGCATAGCGTTTTAAGGATTCATAGTTGGCGGCCAGCTGTTTTTCATACGCCGAAGTCGCTTGCGGCTGGTAAAACCGTTTAGTCCGGATCGCGTCGGGCAGGTATTGGATTTTGTGCCACAAGTCCGGCCGGTCATACGGATACTTATCTTCTTCCTTCATCCCGACCGGGGTGAGGCGCAGATAAGCCGGTACCGGCGGATCGCTGGCTTCCGCTTCCGCCATCGCGGCCTGGATCGCCAGCTCGCCGGACTTGGATTTCGGCGACAGCGCCAGATCGATTACCGCGACGCCCAGGGGAATCATGCCTTCCGGGAAGCCGACGCGCTTGGCAGCGTCGATCGCCGAGAGGGTGCGCGCTACCGCGGCCGGATTGCCCAGCCCGATATCCTCGTAGGCAATCACCAGAAGCCGTCGTTCGATGGAATCCATGTCGCCGGCCTGAATCAGACGAGCCAGATAATATAAGGAAGCGTCCACATCGCTGCCGCGGATTGCTTTCTGAAACGCGCTGACGGCGTCGTAATGTCCGTCGCCGTCCTTGTCGATTCCCCGTACCGGGCGCTGGACATACTGCCGCACCAGCTCCGGGCTGATGACCGGTTCATCGCTGGCGATCGCGCACAGCTCGAGGACGTTCAGGGCATAGCGGATATCTCCGCCGCAGTAGCTGGCGATCAGCTCAGCCGCTTTGGGATCCAGCTGAACCTGGCCGTTTAAGCCTTTTTCACTGGCGGCCGCGCGGTTAAGCGCCGCAATAATATCCGCGGTTTCCAACGGCTTGATCGCAAACAGATGACACCGGGAACGGATTGCCGGATTGATCGCCATCGTCGGATTGGAGGTTGTCGCACCGATCAGGATGATTCGTCCGTTTTCAACATGCGGCAGAAGCAAATCCTGTTTATCCTTATTTAAACGATGAACTTCGTCGATGATCAGGACGAGCCCATCGTAAAATTTAGCTTCCTCAAAGATCGTGTCGAGTTCCTTTTTATTCCCGGTCAAGGCGTTGAACAGGCGATAAGGCAGATGCAGCTCGTTGGCCAGCACCGAGGCCAGCGTCGTTTTGCCCGTCCCCGGCGGCCCGTAAAAGATCATGGAAAACAACCGGCCCTGCTCGATGCAGCGCCGGATCACCTGTCCCGGACCGATGAGATGCTGCTGCCCGATCACCTCGTCTAAGGTTTCCGGCCGCATCCGAAAGGCTAATGGTTGTTTCATGCGATCAACTCCTTCGTCTTATTTTACCATCTGGAAAGGAAATAGGAAATGGTTCTTCAGCACTGCGGGAGTGAGTTTCGCATTCCTCCTCCAAGAAGACGCCGGGCAGGACGTCCGGCAGCCGCAGCCGCTTCGCTTCACTGACGCCTTGTTGGATCAGATAGTCCAGCGACGAATCAAGCAGACGTTGGAAGCTGTGATAAACGGCATGCGCAAATTCACTGATTTGTCCCTGTTCCATGGCCGTCAAAACTTGTTCAAGATCCGATGGATAATCGGGGGACAGCCCGGCGGCGGGCAGCTTACGGGCATGGTAGAGGTAGGGACCGCCGGCATAGAGAAATTGAAAAATCTGATTCACAATGACGCTCATCGAGGAAGAGGTTTGCGCTGCGGCCAGCCAATCGATCAATTCGCCCAGCGGATTCGGGGATTGCCGGATGCGGGCCGCGGTGATTTTCCGCTGTTGAAAATCCAGTTGTGTTCCAACGCTCGCCGCCGCTGGAACACTGATCAGGCAGAGCAGCTGCAGGGCGCACAGATACGTTAAGGAATTCCGCTTGCTGGCGGGACTGGCCAAGGGATCGAAACAGTTAAGATCCGGATCGCAGATCTGCGAACCTTTGCCATTGAGCGTGCGGATGAACTGAAGCTGCCGCAGATAGCGCAGCGCCCGGCGCAGGGTATCCACCGAGACACCATACTGTTCAGCCATCGTTTTTTCCGCAGGCAGAAAGGAATTCGGGGGCAGCTCACCGGAGAGAATCGCCTGAATGAGCGAGCGGGCGATCTGGCGGCTTTTTGAATTTTGATTCAATTCCGGCCCGGTATGCCATTGAAAAATCCCGGCAGGTTCCATCGGCAGATTAAAATGGCCGGACAATTGCTGCATATAGACTTCCACATGGCTCTGAGTTCGGTCGATCATCCGCCGGATCCGGTTCAGAATCGCCAGCGGAGCCTGACTTTGAAGACCCTGAAGCAAGGTGGAAAAGTCACGGCTCTGCGGATGACGCGCCATGGTTTCATAGGGGTGTTCATATCCGGGGATCACGGGCAGCAGGCATGCCTGTTCCAGGTTTTGATAGAGATCGTCAAACAGAGGATTGCCGGAATAATTCAATAGCCCGTGAAACAGCTGAGCTGACAGAATCCAGGAATGATCGCCTTTAAACCGGATCATCTTCTTATTCAACCGGTAAAACTGATCGAAATCCGCCTCCTTCATCAACCGCCCGCTTTGCCAGAGTAAGATCGGAAGCAAACTTCGGAGGGTCTGATAGGCATCCTGAACGACGCCGCGCTGAATCAGCGTGGCGCGGATCAAGGTTTCTTCCGGCTGCGGCGGTCCGGTTAAAATCACAGCCCGGCGGCGTGAGCGGCATGCAAGATAGCCATCCTGTTCCAACAAAGCCAGAGCTTCCCGCACTGTGCGCACGCTGACCTTATAAACCTGGCTTAAATCGTTAATCGACATCAGCCGCTGTCCCGGCTGCAGCCGGCCGGTCTGGATCTCCTGACGCAGGGTCTGCGCCAGCTGCCCGGGCTTGGTGGATTTAGAAAACATGGCGATCACCTCCGGTAAGGATTATAGCACATTTCAAGAAACCTATAGGCTAATGTGCATAGATTTGATCTTGTTGTAAAATTCGCGGTACTATACAATGAAAAAAGAAAGGGTTGAACCATGAACAAGAAGCGGAATTTGGATCATTATGAGCGCGGCTTCAATGCCGCTGAAAAATGGGAAATTGTCCTTCAGCTTATTATTTTCATCACGGCGCTGTTTGTCGTCATGACGCTCACCCGGCGGCTGCGGCTGGCCATTGACCGCAAAACGCAGAGCTACGTGACCGACGTCGCGCTGCAGAACGCTTACCGCATTGAAGAAAAACTGCAGGTGCTGCAGCAGGATCTGGAACTGGTCAAAGCGCATGTGAATGATGAACTTCCCTCACATCAGCCGATTTTTCTGCAGGAAACCGCCGCATTGTTAGGCTTTGATTCACTGGTCATTCATGCCAACGACAGCGAAACCGGCGTCATTGTCCGGGAAAATCAACAGATCGACGTGACGGTGGCGTTGGATGAACAACGGCAGCTGACGGGATCCATATCGCAGCAGCGCATGCAGCGGATGATTCAGTCCCAAAGCTTCGGCGGCCAGGGTTTATCCTGTATTTCCGACGCCGAAGGCCGGGTGATCATTTCGCCCACGTCGCTGGAGCCGTTTTTGAAGCTCGATGAGATCTTTGTGGAAAAGCGCGACGCACAGGTGGTTGCCGATATTGAACAGATGCAGGCGCGGATGCGCAGCGGCGAACGCGGCGTACTGCAGTTTGTCGCCCGCGATCAAACGGAGCTGGTGCTTTCGTATATCCCGATTCACAACGGACAATGGGTGCTGCTGACCCTGGTGCCGGCAGCACTGATGTCACGCGAAGTCGATTTGTATGCTTTCTGGAATTATATCGTACTGGCCCTGTTGTTAATCTTCTGCGGTCTGATTTTAATGCTCAGCCTGTACCGCAACTGGAAACATCGCCGGCGGTTAGGCGAGATCGCATTTATGGATCCTTTGACCCGGGCGCCGAACGATTCCGGATTCCGGCTGTTATGCCGCCGGCAGCTGGATATGCCGGGCTGGAGTCCGTCGTCGATTGTTTTTATCAACCTCAAACATTTTAAACTGATCAACGAAAATTACCGCAGTGAAACCGGCGATATCGTGTTGAAAATTTTTATGGAATGCCTGCGTCAAACCTGTGGTCAAGGTGAACTGGCCGCACGCATTGAGGCTGATCACTTCGCGCTGCTGGTCCGCGGTCAGGCGTATGACGGTTTGCTTGCGCGGCTGCAGCGGCTGCAGGGTCAGGTTAAGCAGGCCCTGGCGGCTCAGCAGATTGATTTTACCCTGGCCTTCAACGCCGGGTTCTATGCGATTTATTCAGCGTCGCAAGATGTTCAGGTGATGCTCGGCCGCGCAAAAACGGCTTGTTGGAGTGCTGAAAAGCAGGAGCTTCTGCTTTGCCAGTATGATCAGCATCTGATCGATACGCTGAATCAGGAACATGCGATGACCGCAGCGCTGCCGGGAGCGCTGCGCGACGGTCAGTTCATGATCGTTCTGCAGCCGAAGGTGGATCCGGCCGGCGGCCGGGTCGCAGGCGCGGAAGCGCTGGTGCGCTGGAAGCATCCGGAAAAAGGGATGATCCCGCCGGGACAGTTTATTCCCATCCTTGAAAACAGCGGTCAGATCGTGCAGCTGGACGAGTTTGTGTTTGAACAAGTCTGCGCACTCCTAAAGCGCTGGCAGGAAGACGGGATCGCACCGCTGCCGATTTCCGTCAATTTGTCCCGGCATCATTTTAAAAACCGGAATTTCCTTGGGCGGCTGCGGTCGATTACGGATCATTATGGGGTCGATCCGGGTTGGATTGAGCTGGAAATTACGGAATCGATCTTCTTTGACGAATCCTCCATTGAACGGGTAAAAACGATTGTTCATCAGATTCATCAGAGCGGATTTACGTGTTCGCTGGATGATTTCGGGTCCGGTTATTCTTCATTGGGCCTGTTGAAAGAGTTTGAGATTGATGCGATTAAGCTCGACCGGATTTTCTTCCCGGCGACGTTGGATCCGCGCAGTCAGGTCGTGATCGAGGGGATCGTCGCGCTGGCGAAAAATCTGAAGCTGACGATCGTCGCAGAAGGAGTGGAATCCAGCGAACAAGCTGATTTTCTGCGCCGGATCGGCTGCGATCTGATCCAGGGCTATTACTATTCGCCGCCGTTAATGCCCCCGGCGTTTGCCGAGCTGCGGCGCAAGCGAAATCAGGAATTCGAATCTTGACGAAAGTCTTCCCGCCGGCTGGGGAGACCTTTTCCCTCTGAACGGAATCCGGAAATTCCCGCTCTTGCGGCCGGTCGGTTTTCCGTTATAATTAAAGAGAAGAAAACAAAAAGAAATCAGGCGATTTCTTGACCAGGGAGGAAGTCAGGCTATGCGAGTAGTTTTACAGCGGGTAACGGAAGCGTCCGTCACGATCGACGGGCAGCTCTTTAATGAAATTCAACAAGGGTATCTTTTACTGGTGGGGATCGTTGACGGCGACAATGTGGATACCGTTGGGAAAATGGCCGCGAAAGTTCATGATCTGCGGATTTTCGAGGATGAAAATGGTAAAATGAACTTATCCATCGAACAAATCGGCGGGCAGGTGCTGTCGATTTCCCAGTTTACGCTGTATGCCAACTGTAAAAAAGGCCGGCGTCCGAGTTTCGATCAGGCGGCCCGGCCGGAGATTGCCAGTCCGTTGTACGACGCCTTCAACGATGCGCTGCGTCAGACGGGATTAGTCGTAAAACCGGGAATTTTCGGGGCCGAGATGAAAGTCCGGCTGCTTAACGACGGGCCGGTGACGTTGATTCTGGACAGTAACGAATTATTTTAAGCGAATAGTTTGTCCGGATTTTGAGCTTGATTTAAAAAGATGCAGGAAACAGACGGTCAGTCTGATGAAGGAGGGAAACCATGGCACAGGTGATTTATGGTTCAGAGGTATCAAAGGACATTCGCAGCGAACTGAGCGAACAGATCGCGGCGCTGCGCGCTTCCGGCCGGCGGATGCCGAAGCTGGCGGTGATCCTGGTTGGAGAGAATCCGGCTTCGCTTTCGTATGTCACAGGGAAGGAAAAAGCCTGCACGCAGGTCGGTATGGAATCGGAGCTGATCAAGCTGCCGGCCACGACTTCGCAGGAAGAACTGATGACGGTCGTCCGGCGGCTGAACGCGGATCCGAACGTCGACGGGATTTTGTGCCAGCTGCCGCTGCCGGACGGGCTGGACAGCGCGCAGGTGATCCGCGAAATCCGGCCGGATAAGGACGTCGACGGCTTCCATCCGATCAACGTCGGCAAGCTGCACTTAAAAGAAGACGGCTTTGTGCCGTGTACGCCGCTGGGATGTATGGAGCTGCTTCACCGGATGGGAATCAATCCGGCAGGCAAACGCGCAGTCGTCCTGGGCCGAAGCAATCTGGTCGGCGCGCCGGTCGCGCGGTTGTTGTTAAACGAGAACGCAACTGTTACGATCTGCCATTCCAAAACGGAAAATCTGCCGCAGGTGTGCGCGGAAGCGGATATCCTGATCGCCGCGGTCGGCCGGGCTAAAATGGTCACGGCGGATTACGTGAAGGAAGGTGCGGCGGTGATCGACGTCGGTATTAACCGCAGCGCGGAAGGCAAACTGGTCGGCGACGTGGATTTCGCGTCGGTCGAGCCGAAGGCCGGTTTTATCACGCCGGTTCCGAAAGGCGTCGGACCGATGACGATCACGATGCTGCTGAAAAACACACTGAAGGCTTATCGTCAACATGAAGGGGAATAACCAATGATTACCGATTATGATTTAAACGACATTGTGGAAATGAAAAAGGAACATCCCTGCCACAAGTCAAAATACTGGAAAATTATCCGCATGGGCGCCGACATCAAGATTAAATGTCTGGGCTGCGGCGCGGCGATCATGTTTCCCCGCTCGGAATTTGAGCGGAAATGCAAAAAACTGATTGAGAAAGCGGACAAGACGGAGTAAAATCCGTCTTTTCTGTCGTTCAAGCCGTACTGCATCTTGAGAAACGAGCGGAAAAAAGGTAAACTAATAAAGGATTTCCGCGGCCAGCTTTGCTTTAGAAGCCGCGTGAGTGAAAGGATGAAAAACTTATGTCATTAACCGCAGGTATCGTCGGACTGCCGAACGTCGGCAAGTCGACCCTGTTTAACGCCATCACCCAGAGTCAGGTCGAGGCGGCGAACTATCCGTTCGCAACAATTCAGCCGAATGTCGGCGTTGTTGAGGTGCCGGATGAGCGCATCGACAACATTGCGGCTTTGTTCAACCCGAAGAAAATTATCCGCACCACATTTGAATTTACAGACATCGCCGGTCTGGTCAAGGGCGCGTCCAAGGGTGAGGGGCTGGGCAACCAGTTCTTAAGCCACATCCGTCAGGTCGACGCGGTATGCCATGTCGTGCGCTGCTTTGACAACCCGGATATCACCCATGTCGAAGGCTCGGTCGATCCGATCCGCGACATCGAGATCATCAATTTGGAGCTGGCCCTGGCCGACTTGCAGACGGTGGAAAACCGGCTTACCAAGGTTGAACGCAAAGCGCAGGCTAAAGATAAAGAAGCCGCTGCGGAGTACGCAGTGTTAAGCAAGCTGGTTGAAGCGCTGCGCGAAGGCAAGGCGGCCCGCAGTGTCGAATTGACCAAGGAAGAAGCGTTAACGGCGAAAAGCTATCAGCTGTTGACAGCCAAGCCGATGATCTATGTCGCCAACATGTCCGAGGACGAGATTGCCGATCCGGAAAACAACGCTTATTACAAACTGGTTAAAGCCTATGCCGAAGCGGAAAATAACGATGTCATCGCGATCTGCGCGCAGATTGAGGAAGAACTGTCGTCGTTGGAAAAAGAGGAAAAACTGGCGTTCTTAGAAGAGCTGGGGATTCCGGAATCCGGTCTGGACCGGGTGATCAAGTCCGCTTATCATTTATTAGGCCTGAAGACATACTTCACCGCCGGCGAACCGGAAGTCCGCGCCTGGACCTTCCGCGAGGGCATGACTGCGCCGGAGTGCGCCGGCATTATTCATACCGATTTCCAACGCGGTTTTATCCGTGCGGAAACATACAGCTACGAAGATCTGATGACGTATAAGAGCGAAACGGCTTTAAAAGAAGCCGGCAAGCTGCGGCTGGAAGGCAAGGAATACATCGTGCAGGACGGCGATGTCATGCATTTCCGCTTCAACGTCTGATTGGATTGCGAAAGTTGGCCGCTGAAGCTAACGAACATCCTGGTTGATTCCAGGATTTTTTTTGGTGCTGATCTGCGGCAACGAGCTGTTTTGTTAGGAAAATAATGGAAAGCCTCGCAACGATATGCCGATATTGTTCAATCCCGACGGTTTTTGCCCGGCACTCAACGGGTTATTCCTTGTCATGCGGCAAGGGTCTATGGTAAAATTAACTTAACAGGTTGGTACATAAAAAATGAATCCACAAACAGCGCAGAAAAAAACCAAAATTGCGATCATAGGAATTTGCCTGTGCTTTTTATTGGGCAGTCTGGGTTATGTTCATTATATGCGCACCCAGAGCGAGCAGGACAGTGTTCAATATCTGAACAACGCCGCGGCGCAGCTGCAGAACACGCTGATCAAGCAGATCAATGGTGATTTTCAAACCCTGGAAGCGCTGGCGATCGTCATCGGCGAAACGGGGATTGACGACGCCGACAGGATGATCGACATTCTGGAAACCATTAATAATCAGAATCAGTTCGTTCGGATGGGGTATGCCGATCTGAGCGGCAATGCGGATCTGGTCGATATCCGCAGCAACCACCATTTGAAAAAACAGGTAAGTCAGGATCCTTTTTTTCAGCAGACGCTGGCGGAAGGCCGCAGTTTGTCGGATCCGCAGCTGGATGAGGAAGAAGAATGGGTCGGCAGTTACGGCATGTTGATCAAAAACAATGCCGGTGAGCCGATCGGGGTTTTGATTGCGGAGAATCTGATCGACGTATATCGTTCCATTCTTGACGCTCCGCTGCTCAACGGCGAAGGATACAGTCTGCTTGTGGATGAAACCGGCGCCGTCCTGATGCGTCCGCATCGTGAGCTGCCGGCGGAGAAGCAGACGCTGATGGAACTGGGGCAATTTACGGAAAAAACGCTGGATACGCTGCAGAACTGGCTGGCTAACGGGCATTCCGGAAGTTTGCGTTATCGCTCTTTGGCCGGGGAACAAGCCATCGCGCAGCTAATCCCGCTGGGGATGAACCGGTGGTATCTGTTCAGTGGGGTGCCGACGGCGGCGCTGCATAAAAATTATGCACAAACGTCGTTGGGCATGACGATCATCATCACCCTGGCAGCGTTGATCTTTTTAATGTTGATGAACTGGCAGAGCCGCAGTATGCAGGCGAACCAGCGCGCGCTGGAAACGTTGGCGTATCAGGATCCGTTGACGGGAGACCGCAATTTTGCTTCGTTCCAGAAGGAGGTGCCGGCGCTGATTAAAAGCGGCTGCACGGTCTGGTACTGCGATATCAAAAAGTTTAAATATTTCAACGATTTGTTCGGCTACGAACAGGGCGACGCCCTGCTGCGCGATTTCTCCACTGTCGTGAAAGCGTCGCTGGAGGATGACGAGCTGTTCTGCCGGGTGTCCGGCGATAATTTTGCCGGTTTGCGCCAAACCGCGGATCCTCAGCGTCTGGCAAGCTGGTTCAATCAGCTGCTGGCACAGCTTGATCAACAGATGAACGAGCACTCGGCGCTTGTCCATCTGGAGCTGTGCATGGGCTTTTTCCCGGTCATGGAAGAAGAATTGAACCTGTCGGTCAACGAAATGGTCAACCGCGCCAACATTGCCCATCGTTCCGTCAAAGACCAGCCGGGCGATCAGTTCGCGTTCTTTACGCCGCAGCTCAGGGCGCAGACGCTGCGGGAATCCGAGCTGGAAGCCCAGGCGAAAAAAGCACTGGCGCGCGGAGAATTTGAAGTGTACGTGCAGGGCAAGGTCAATATTCAGCAGAACTGCCGGATTGTCGGCGGCGAATGTCTGGCTCGCTGGATTCATCCGGAAAAAGGCTTGATTCCGCCCGATCAGTTCATTCCGCTGTTTGAGCATAACGGCATGATCACTCAGCTTGACCGGCTGATGTTTGAAAAGGCCTGCGCGTGGCTGCACGATTATCTGGAAGCAGGACGCCCGCCGATCAACCTGGCGGTCAACGTATCGCGGCTGGATTTGTTCCAAGACGATTTCCTCGACTGGTATACGGCGGTGAAGCGGCGGTATGCGATTCCTGACGGTCTGCTGGAACTGGAATTCACCGAAAGCGTCATGTTGAAAGATGACCAGATCTTTCTGCGTATTGTGGAAGAACTGCGGGAGCGGGGATTTATTTGTTCGCTCGATGATTTCGGCAGCGGTTATTCCTCACTGAACATCTTGAAAAATCTGCCGATTCAGGTGCTGAAGCTCGACATTCTGTTTTTCCGCAAATCCGTGGATATCGCCCGCGAACGCATTATTATCCGCAATATTCTGACAATGGCGCACGAGCTGCAGATGAAAACGATAGCGGAAGGCGTGGAAACGGCGGAGCAGGTGGAATTTCTGAAGGCTGCCGGCTGTGATATCGTGCAGGGCTACGTCTATTTCAAACCCATGCCGCTGGCGGATTTCGATCAGGTGCTGCAGGCGGAACTCGATCAGCCGCAGGGCTGCCGGGAACGGGCCGCGACAGTCTGACACCGGCGATGAATAACGTAAAAACCCACTCTTAAGGTGGGTTTCATTTTTTCTTCGCCGGGGAATACCCCAGGTATCGCGGGTCGCTTGTTGATGTCAGCGTTTATTCCGGATTCAATCGCATGCCGTTGGAGCTTAACAGCCTTTGCCGGTAAACGGAAGGGGAACATCCGGCATATTTATGGAAGCAGGCAGAAAAGTAATCAGCGTTCGCAAAGCCCAGCTGCTGAGCGATCACCTTGATCGGGAAATCTGGATTGCTTAAGTATTCCTGCGCTAAATGCAGGCGGTATTCCAGAATGAAGTTTTGCGGCGATTGCGAGGTGTGTTCCTTGAACAGCTTATATAGATAGATTTCACTGATGTTCAAACTGTCCGCCACTTCTTTGACGGTCAAATGATCGCCGATGTGCTGATAGACATAGCTGACGGCCCGGCTGATCAGATAGCGGGTCGAGGAAAGGGTGACCGGCTGCAAATCTCGCACGGATTCCCCTTGCTGAGCCATCCGCACCATTTTGATCAGCAGCGAACAAAACAGATTTTGAACGATCAGACTGGAACCCAGCTGCGGCTGCGCGGCTTCGTCGAAGATTCGCTCTAATAAATAACGAAGGATCTGCCGTTCGTTATCGCGCACCTGGTAAAACGGAAACCACTCCAGTAACCGCGTCATAAATTCATCCCGCATTGTCAGATTGCTGACGTCAAAGTTGATAAAATAAGTTTCCACTTCTTCTTTGGGGTTGGCTTGCGTCAGAATTCCCCGCGGAGGAATGATCACAGCGTGTCCGGCATGGACGGGAAACGCCTGATCGTCGATCAGGAACAAGGCTTCGCCGCGCACGACATAATTGACGCGGAATAAATGAACATAGGACTGTGGATTTTCCTCAGCTTGAGCCAGAATACATCCGGCTTGGAAAGCTTTCAGCCGATAATGATATAAACGCTGGCTCAGCGGATCCGGCGGGATGGCGTATTGCGAGATTTCATTTGTCATTTCCGTTCACTTCCTTAAAATCAGTATAACAGAATTTGACGGAAAGATCGTAAAGATAACCAAGAACAAAAGAATCCTGTTTCAAAAAATAATAAGGAATGCAAAGGACGCAGGGAACTCATAAGGAGAAGGAATTTGCGTCATTTCCGCTTAACGATATTTCCTTTGTCAAGAAGAACTATGATCCAGAGGATTAACCAGGAAATCCAAGCGGATGATGTTCAACGAGCCGCAAACAACTGCGATCCAACAGAATACCTTACCTAGGAAGACTTTGAGAATACCTGATTTTAGACGGATTTCAGAGGCCGCCTGCAGTTTTTAGCGGAGCTGTTTTTCTCTTCTCTCCTTCCTCCCTGACGGGTAAAATTACGAACCCTGAGCGCGATAAAATTTATAAAAAGCGCTTGAAATAACTCAAGAATGGAATATACTATAGGCGTAGGGACGCTTGAGAAAGCGATACCCGTCAGACACTATCTCTTATTTGAGAAGTGGTGGACAGATAAGTGCCGGTTATCTTTGTGGGATGCGGCACTTTTTCTTCTGAGTTCTATAATTTTTAAGATGCAGTCCAGGCTGGTTGTCAGAAGCTGGGCAACCGCCAGAATGTCCCTTATCGTTAAAGAAGACAAAAGTTCCATGAAAAATTTCATAGAAAGCCCCTCCTTTCCAGAGCTGAGAAACCAAGCTCGAAAAACAAATGAATCAAAAGAATGATCCATCCAGGACGGGCAATCCCTTAATCAATGACCCTACATCTTTAATATTGCGCAAAATTCAAAAAAGCCCCTGTGAAAATTAAAAAAGTTAACATTACTTTTATGTTTTAGTAAAACTTCGCAAAGGCAATTCCTCCCGGCTGCGGACAACATAAACTTTGATTCTTGATGCTGGGCCGGGATCCCAATATTCTCGAGGATTGTAATTCTTAACTCGAAAAGGGATGGGCGGCAGACGATGAAAGAAGAAATGAAGATTCTATGAAAATCTTTGAAAAGGGATTTCAAGGCGGGCAAAATATGGTAAAATAGAGATACATAAAAGGAGGCCTTGATTATGAAACTGATCTTAGCCATTGTATCGAATGATGATAGTTCCAGTGTTTCTTCTGCTTTAACCAAAGCCAATTTCCAGGTGACCCGGCTGGCAACGACCGGCGGATTCCTGCGGGCAGGCAATACAACGATGATCGTCGGTACAGATGATGACAAGGTGGATCAGGCGATCGAAATTATCGGCAATGAAAGCAAGCGCAGAACGGAAATCGTTCCGTCCACCGCTTCTTACGATATTGGGCGTTACGCCTCATTCCCGGTTGAAGTTCAGGTCGGAGGGGCAACAATCTTCGTGCTGGACGTCGAAAAATTCCTGAAACTGTAATCCAAGGTCAAAAACGGGAGCGCTGAACTTCCGTTTTTTTGTTGACTTCCGCATGAAGAGATCGCCGACAGGAGTCCGGAATTCTATCGGGGTTTTTGAAATCAAGGTTTAAAAATAAAGAAAGTGATCCATCCTGAAATCAGGAGGACAGATCAGAATGAAAAAATGTATGGTGATGTACGTTTCATCGACCGGAAATACGGAACAGATGGCCGCGGCAATTGCGGAACAAGCGCGAAAAGAAGGTGCGGAAGTGGTGCTGTGTCCGGCATCCGCGCTGCCGAAGGCGGAGCTGCCGACGATCACGCACTGGGCGCTGGGCTGCTCGGCGCATGGCGTTGAGGAATTGGACGGCGGCGAGTTTTTACCGGCTTTGGAACAGATTGAACCGTATTTACGGGGAAAACCGGTCTTGTTGTTCGGCTCATACGGCTGGGGTGCGGGCGCGTACATGAAGCCGTGGGAAGAACGGACGCGTTTGACGGGCGGCCTGCTGTGCGGCGAAGGCTTTGTATTTGAGGGCGCCCCGGCGGAAGCGGCGATTGAAGAAGGAAAGCAACGGGCGAAGATCCTGCTGGCGCAGTAAATCTTCGCTTTTCTTATGGTGTCGGCCTGCGTTATTTTGTGATACACTGAAAGCATGGACGGAGGGGAAAGTCATGCGCACGTTGACGAAGGAACAAGTGCTGCGCTGTCAGCGCCACGCTCATCATTTAGATAAGAAACTGCCGCGGGAACAACGGCTGGAAGCCGTTTCGGCCTGTGGGCTTGTCAACAGTCCGCCCGGCAGCTGGGAGCTGGCGCTGGCGGTCCGGGTTGCGGCCCTGACCCGGGATGATCTGCGGTGCGATTTGATCGAAACGAAAAACCTGATGCAGACATGGAGTCTGCGCGGTGCGCCGACGATCTTTCCCACCGCGGAAGCCGGTACGTTTTTAAGCGCGCTGGCGGCTCAGCCGGACGAAGTGCCGGTTTATGCCCAGCCGTTGTCCTATACCGCTCAGGCGTTAGAAGCTCAGCGCCATGAACTGCTGGAAGCGCTGCGTCAGGCCTGCGCCGTGCTGGAGCACAAGACTATCGTCGGGAAAGCTCAGCTCGACCATGATTTAGCGGAAGCGATGAAGTCGTTTTTACCCAAGACGGTCCGCGTCCATGCCGACGAACCGTCGCTGGTGGCAGAAAATCAAACGCTGCTGGAAGCGGCCGTATCCTATTTACTTCGCCAGTGCGCGCTGGAAGGGCGCGTGATGATGGGCGAGCGGCAGGGAAATCAGCCTGCGTTTACCAGCCCGGCGGCCTGGCTTGATCACCCGCTGGATAGGTCAACTCCGCCGCGGAGAATTGTGGAGAAATTTCTGCATTGTTACGGGCCGGCGACGGTTCATGACTTTGCCCGTTGGAGCGGATGCGGTCTGCCTCAGGCTAAACGGCTATGGGCTTTGACCGAAGAGGAGCGGGTGGAAGTCGAAGTGGAAGGAAAGCGTGGATGGATGCTGGAAACCGATCTGCCCTTGCTGGAAAGCCTGCCGCCGGAAAGTCCGTCAATTCAGCTGCTCGGCCCGCACGATCCATTCCTCGATCTGCCTCAGCGCGGCTGGATTCTGCCGGATAAATCAGCACAGAAGAAGGTCTGGCGAACGGTCGGCAGTCCCGGCGTGGTGATCCAGGACACACAGATTATTGGCTTCTGGAATGCCCGTGTTCAGCGGGAGAAGACAGCGGTCCAGTTCACGTTGTTTGAAACTTTGGACGAGGAAAAACGGTTCCAGGTTCAAACGGAAATGGCCCGGCTTCAGACCTTCCTCGGCCGGTCTCTGGGAACCTGCCGGTTCGTGGAGTAAGGCGAACAGACAGAGATTCAGCGCCGTTGAATCCGCCGCGCTGAAGAAAGGTGAAGAACTCTCATCTGACAGCCGGAATGACAGAAATGATCGCAAAATAAGAAACGAAGGGGGGAATTCCTATGAAAATCAGAGCGACGGAAGAACGCGATCTGCCTGCGGTAATGGAAATCCTGCATCAGGCACAGGCGTATTTCAAAGTGCAGGGCATCGATCAATGGCAGGACGGCTATCCCGACGAGGCAACGATCCGGCAGGATATCCAGAACGGCACAGCCTATCTTGTCGAACTGGATGGCCTCGTGGCCGCCTGCGCGACGATTGCTTTTACGCCGGATGAAAACTACACGACGATGGTTAGCGGCCAATGGCTGACCGACAGACCCTACGCCGTGATCCATCGGATCGCCGTCGATGACAAACTCAAAGGCCGGGGGATCGCCGGCTGGATTCTGGAACAGGCGGAATACTTGTGCAGACAGCGCGGGGTTGAAAGCCTGAAAATCGACACGCATCAGGATAACACCTCGATGCGGCGGCTGTTGGAAAAACAGAATTATCACTATTGCGGCGTGATCCAGCTGCATCGCGACCTGAGTCTAAGGGTTGCTTATGAAAAGAGGTTAGATAAAAAATGAGCACAAATCAATGGGAATTACTTCAAAAAATCGGATTTGTAAGAGTCAGCGGCAGTGCGGAGGAGAAACAGGCGGCGGAGATCCTGCGTGAGGAAGTGGAAGCCCGCGGGGAAAAAGCCCGGCTGGAAATGTTTGAGGTCGCGGGTCAGATCATCAAGAAGGTCAGCTGCGCGACCGAGAAAACCAGCTATCCGGTCACGGCTTACGGCAATTGCGGAGAAACCGATGAAACCGGCCTGACCGCGCCGTTCTATTATATGGAAGTTCCGGGGCCGGTCAGTCTCCAGCAGGCCAGCGGCAAGATCGTACTGGTCAACGGCTATCTGAATTATAAACTGTATCAATCGTTGATCGACAGCGGCGCGGTGGGGTTCATCACCTATAACGGTGAAGCCCGCGACAGCGAGGAAACGACTGATATCGCTCATCGTGAGCTGCGGGAAAAGCTGGCGGAACTGGGGAAACTGCCGGGTGTCAACATGACGATTCATGACGCGATGCGGCTGGTTCAGGAAAACCCGAAGATGATCACGCTTGTCGTTCAGCAGGAAGCGGCCAACGCCGTTTCACAGAATGTCATCGCGGAAATCCAGGGCTTAACCCGGCCGGAGGATGTGATCGTGCTGACGGCGCATTATGATTCGGTCGAATACAGCACCGGCGTGTACGACAACGGGGCGGGCAGCGTGATTCTGATGGAGCTGCTTCAGCACTACCATGACCATCAGCCCAACCGCACGCTGCGCTTTATCTGGTGCGGCAGCGAGGAACGCGGGCTGTTAGGCTCGCATGCTTATGTCGACACCCATGAGGAAGATTTAAAAGCGATCCGCTTCAATCTGAACGTCGACGTGGCCGGTGCAATTCTGGGTCATGACAGCGCCTGGTGCTTAGGCCCGCAGTCGTTGGAAGCGATGGTGCAAACCTATGCCGCCCAGACCGGGATTCAGCTGGAAGTCAAAAGCGACGTGTATTCCAGCGACGAAGTGCCGTTTTCCGATCAGGGCATTCCGTCGGTCAGCTTCATGCGTTTTGGCGAGCGGGGCGCGAATTATATCCACAACCGCCACGACGTCCTGCGCTATCTCAGCCCTGAAAGTCTGGAAAAAACGACAAAGCTGGTGCTGAACTTTCTGGATCAGCTCGATCAAAGCGCCGTCTTCCCGATTGAACGGATGATTCCGGAGGATCAGAAAAAGAAGATCGACGCTTATCTGAACAAGACGCAGGAAAAGAAATAAACAGAAAGAGCGGCTGCCGCAGAGCGCCGCTTTTTGAGAGCTGAAATTGCCGCGCAGTCGTCTGGTTCATCAGACAAAAAGCCGTTCAAGTTTACGCAATTCCTGCCGTGTGGCTGCCTGTTTATGGTAAAATAAAGAAAATGAAGGGGACGGGAAACGCGATGAAGTTCAGCATCCGGCATAAAATCATTTTCTTTTTTTCGCTGGCCAGCCTGCTGGTCTTTTCCGCGCTGGGGGCGTATATCGGCTTTGCGGTGCGTCCCCGGACGATGACCCAGACCCGCTTCGCAATCAGCCAGATGGTCGAATCAAAGGCTAACGAGGTCAGCATGTGGGTGAAGCGCATGGCGGTGGAATACCGCACGATCGCCGCGATTCCGGCATTCAGCTCAATGGACGTGCGCGAGATTACGCCGTTGATCGACCGCTTCACCGAGCTTTACAAGAAGAATGGGGAAACGATGGAAACCTTCTCTTATATCGGAAAAAATGGCTTCTGCTGGATCAATTCCAGCGCGGTGGAAAATCTGATGGATCATACCGACTACCAACAAGCCTATCAGAATGACCGTGAATTTATTCTGTCACTGCCGGTGACCAATCCTGAACACCGGCAGGTGATGTTGTTTTACTATCCGATCTTAGGCAGCACGGGGATCAAGGAAGCGCTGATCTGCGCGGCAATCCCGACGGTGCGCTTAAAAGAAATCGTCAATCCGGTCCAGATTTACGAAGGCCGCAGCTGGGTCATGACGCGCAATAAAGACCTGATCACGACCGATGAGGAATACTTTGTTGAAAATGTCCTCTCCCGCAATACGCTGGATGAGCTTGATATGCGCTCGATCACCAGCTCCGACCAGTTCCGCGTCCGCGATGCGCAGGGAAAGCAGGCGACGCTGTTTGTTTCGCCGGTCACGGAATACGATGACTGGGTGTTCTGTACGTTGGTGCAGGATTCAGTGATCGGCCGTTCCACCCATCAGATTTTAATCGGCGTGCTGATTCTGTTCTGCGTGCTGTTGTTGATCAACATCGTGATGGGGGCTTCGCTGGTGCAGTGGGTGCTCAAGCCGATCCGCGCTTTGCAGGGACGGATGAAAAAGGTCGAGGAAGGCACGCTGGACGCCTACTACACACTGCCCGGCACTCATGATGAAATCGACTCGCTGGGCCAATCCTACAACGCAATGCTCGACGAGATCATTTCGCTGATCGACAGGATCTATCAGGAACAGGCGGAAAAACGCCAGGCTGAGCTGAAGGTGCTGCAGGCCCAGATCAAGCCACATTTCCTCTACAACACGCTGGATAATCTCAAATGGATGGCGAAGGCTCAGGGCGCTGACGAGGTGGCCAAAGCGATCACCTCGCTGTCAACCTATTTCCGGATCTTTTTAAGCAATGGTCAGGAAAAGATTACGCTGGCTCAGGAATTTAAACATACCGAGGCCTATTTGACGATGCAGAAAATCCGCTACGGTCAGAAGCTGAATTCCACGCTGGAGCTGGCGGAGGACGCGCGCGATTTGCCAATGCTGAAAATCCTGATTCAGCCGCTGGTGGAAAATGCGATCAATCATGGCTTAAAACCCAAGGAGAACGGCGGAACGATTCAGGTCAGCGCCCGCTTGATCGAAGATCGGCTGGAAATTCAGGTGCGGGACGACGGCGTGGGGATGGATGAGGCCACGCTGGCGGCGCTGCGCGAAGCGCTGCAGAAAGAACAGATGGAAGGGCATTACGGGCTGCAGAATGTCTTGCGCCGCTGCCGGATTGAATACGGCGAAAAAGCTTGTCTGAGCATTGACAGCACACTGGGCGCCGGCACATGCGTGACGCTGACGCTACCGGTCAGCGGAAAGGAGGAATCGGTATGATCCGCGCTTTGGTCGGGGACGACGAAGAAAATATCCGCAACGGTTTAATCCGTCAGATCGAATCGCTGGATCTGGGGATCCAGGTGGTCGCCGCCGCGGAAAACGGCCGCCAGGTCATGGAATACTATGAGAAGATGACGCCGGATCTGTTAATTCTGGATATCAACATGCCATTAATGAGCGGACTGGAGTGCATCGAACAGATCCGCGCTCAGGATCCCGACTGTGTGATTCTGATCCTTTCCGGCTACGATCATTTCAGTTATGCCCAGAAAGCGATCCAGCATCACGTTGATTTCTATTTGTTGAAGCCGGTGGAGGACGAGGAACTGGAGGACGCGCTGCGCCAGTCCGCGGCCCGTTTTCAGCAGCGCATGGAACAACGCAAGCTGATCCGCCAGGCAAAGGAAGCCGAGCCAGAACCGGCGTCCCTGATCCGTTATTTATATGAACACTTTACCGATCCGGATCTTAACGCCGAGAAGCTGCAGGAACAATTTTCGATCAGCCATTCGACACTGTTCAAACTTGTGAAAACCGCCACGGGTAAGACGCTGGTCGAATTGATCACCGACCTGCGGATGGAGCTGGCGCAGAAGCTGTTGGCGCAGAAAGAACTACCGGTCAAGGAAATCGCAGGGCGCTGCGGCTACAGCGATCAGTTTTATTTCTCCCGGATTTTTAAGAAGCAAACCGGCCTTTCACCAAAAGAATACCGTGCTGAGGTCTTGAAGGGAGATCCGGAATGAAGCGGATCATAGCCGCGCTGGTCTTGTGTCTGGCGTTGTCCGGCTGTGTTCCATCCTCATCCGCGAATAGACAGATGGATGAACAGGGCCGGGTCAGCGGGACGTTTACCGGTACGGGGCAGGGGAAGCAGGGCGAGATCAAGGTCGACGTGATGATCGACCACAACCAGATTCAGCACATTGAGATTCTCTCGCATAACGAAATTCCGGGTTTCGATACGGCGATGGTGCAGATGAGTGACGAAATCCTGTCGAAGAACTCGCTTCAGGTTGAGGCCGTCAGCGGCGCAACCTATACGTCGAAAGGCTTTCTGGAAGCCGTACAGGACGCGCTCGATCAGGCTGGGATCCGCGAGGATCAGCTGGGCTGGAGCGATGAGGAAAACGAGGAACAGGAAATTGAATGCGACGTGCTGATCGTCGGCGGCGGGGGCGCGGGATTTGCGGCAGCGATTGAAGCCCTGACGCAAAGCGGCGATGAAGTTACTATTGTGGAAAAAATGTCCTTTGGCGGCGGCAATACGCGGATGTCGGGCGGAGAGTTTGCCGCGCCGGGCAACTGGGTGCAGCTTCAGGAGGGCATCGACAACGACAGTCCTGAATTGTTTTATGAGGATTTAATGAAGGGTGGAAAAAATCTCGGCAATCCGGAGCTGGTGCGGATTCTGGCAGACAATGCTTTAAGCAACGCCGAGTGGCTGCGCGATACCGTCGGCGTGCAGTACCGCGATCATCAGTCGTGGTATGGCGGGCATACCGTAGCGCGCACGCTGTGGCCCATCGGCGATGGTCCGCAGTATGTGGAAACGTTGATCCGCAAAGCGGAATCGTCAGGCGTAAAGGTGGAGTACAACACGCGCGTAGAGCGTTTCCTGCAGGATGAAACAGGCCGGGTGATCGGCGTGGAGGCTACCCGCGGCGGCCGGCCGCTGCGCTTTTACGCGCGCAAAGGCGTCATTTTGACGACCGGCGGCTTCGGCGCGAATGTGGAAATGCGGATGCAGTATGACACGCATTGGAACAAGCTCGACGCGAGCATCCCGACGACCAACTCCCCGGCAATCACCGGGGACGGGCTGCGGATGGCGGAAGCGATCGGCGCGAATCTGGTGGGGATGGAATACATTCAGCTCTATCCGGTCAACAATCCGGCTACCGGCAACTATTATTTTCTTGATTACGCCCGCCTGACCGCCAACGCGCTGTTAGTCAATAAGGAAGGTCTGCGCTTTGTCGATGAGAAAGAAACGCGCGATAATCTATCGGAGGCCGCGCTGAATCAAACCGGCGCGATGATCTACGAGCTGATCGAACAGTCGGTTGTCGACGAGATGCAGCTGGACGAAACGATTGAAGCGGAGGTGCAGCGCTGTTATGACCAGGGCGTGCTGGCGATGGGGACACTGGACGAATGCGCGGCGTTCTTCGACATTCCGGTTAAGACGCTGAAAGCAACGGTGGATCGCTATAATCAGTATGCCGAAGCCGGTCAGGATCCGGATTTCGGCCGGACTGATCAGCTCCAGCCGTTAGGCGAAGGTCCGTATATGATGTTCTCCGCCGTCGTGTCCGTGCATCATACGATGGGCGGCGTGCAGATTGATCCGGATGCCCGCGTGATCGATACCGAAGGCCATCCGATCCCGGGTCTGTATGCGGCGGGGGAAGTGACGGGCGGGATTCATGGTGCGAACCGTTTAGGCTCCTGTTCGATTCCCGATACCGTGACATTCGGCCGGATCGCCGCGCGCAGCGCGCTGGCGATGAAATAGATCGTTAGCATTGAAAATCAACCTGCCTTTCCGATACAATAAAGACATTGATTTCAATGAAGAACACAGGAGGAAAGCCATGATATTTGTATGTTATCCGAAATGCAGCACATGCATGAGAGCAAAGAAACACCTGAATCAGCTGGGACTGGCGTTTGAAGAACGGGATATTTCCCGGGAAAATCCGACCGCGGAAGAACTGGAACGGTGGATCGCGCTCAGCGGTCTGCCCGTAAAGAAATTCTTCAATACGTCCGGCCGGCTGTATCAGTCGCTGCAGCTGAAGGAAAAACTGCCAACGATGAGCGAGCGTGAGATGATCGCGCTGTTGGCCAGCGACGGGATGCTTGTCAAACGTCCGCTGTTAATTAAGGAAAATCAGGTGCTGGTCGGCTATCGTGCCGAGGCCTATGCCGCGTTAGTATGAAGATTCTGTTATCGCCGGCCAAAACTTTCCGCAAACAGCCGCTGCCGGATGTGCCTGTCGGACAAACTCCGCAGTACATGGAAACGACGGAACAGCTTCGCACGGAGCTGAAAAAACTGACTGCCGATCAATGGCAGACGCAGTTTAAGCTTTCGGAAAAGGCAGCGCTGGAAAACAGAGCGCGGATGAATCAGCCGCAGCCGGCGATGGCTGCGCTGGCAGCCTTCCATGGGGAAGCCTTCCGCAATTTCCAGGCGGAAACCTTGAGCGCGGAGGACTGGCGCTATTGCGAGGAACACCTGCGGATTCTGTCCGCGTATTACGGCTTGTTAAGACCGCTGGATTTCATTCAGCCGTACCGGCTGGATCCATTGGATAAAGCCGGTGCGCTGACGCCGTTAAACCTATGGAAACCGATTTTAAGGCAGGCTTTGGACAGCGAGGAGATCCTGATCCTGGCGTCGCAGGAGTATGCCCGGATGGTCGATGTTTCCGACGCGGTGACCGTGCAGTTTGTGAAGAACGGCCGGAAGGCGCCGTCGATGGAAGCGAAGAAGCTGCGCGGCAGAATGGCGCGTCAAATTGTGGATCGGCGAATCATAAAGCGTGCGGACGTGCGTTCGCTGGACGTGGCGGGCTATCGTTACCAACCGGAGCTTTCCACCGCGGAAGTCTGGGTGTTTGAGGAAGGGGAACAGAAATGAAAAACAAAGGGGTTCAGTTTATTTTATTGTCCGCGTTTTTCTTTGCGGTTATGAATTTGTTCGTCAAATTATCCGGCGATCTGCCGTCGGTTCAGAAAAGCTTTTTCCGCAATCTGGTTGCGGCCGGCGTTGCAGCGGTAATCTTGATCCGCAGTCATCAGGGGTTCGGATTCCAGAAAAAGAATCTGCCGCTGCTGATCCTGCGTTCGACGCTCGGTACGATTGGCATTCTGTGCAATTTCTACGCGGTCGATCATCTGGTGATGTCCGATGCGTCCATGTTAAGCAAGCTCTCGCCGTTTTTCGTCATCATCTTCTCGGCGCTGTTCCTGAAGGAAAAAGCGGATAACGTGCAGAAGCTGAGCGTTGTGGCGGCGTTTGTCGGCAGTCTGTTTATCATTAAACCCGGCTTGCGGATCGAACAGATCGTGCCGTCGCTGGTCGGTTTTGCGGGAGCGATGGCGGCTGGCAGCGCGTATACCTGTGTGCGCGGTTTAAGTCAGCGCGGTGAGCGCGGACCGCTGATCGTCTTCTTCTTTTCCGCTTTTTCCTGCCTGGTGACATTGCCGTATCTGATATTCAGCTTTGCGCCGATGACGCTGCTTCAGCTGATTTCGCTGTTGTTAGCGGGGGTGGCCGCGGCCTGCGCCCAGTTCAGCGTGACGGCGGCGTACAGTTACGCTCCAGCCAAGGAAATTTCGGTGTTCGATTATTCCCAGGTCGTCTTCTCGGCAATCCTGGGCTGGATTGTCTTTGGTCAGATCCCGGATGCGCTGTCGTTTGTCGGCTACGCGCTGATCATCGCCGTCGCGGTGCTGTTGTACCGGCATAATCAGAAGGTCGGCGGATGATCAAAGAAGGTTCGCTTTATCCCGTATATGTCAGTTCTTTTCCGCCATGGCTGCGTCCGTGGACGGAAACCCCTGCAATGCAGCGGCTGAAAGAAATCGGCATGAACTGCGGTTTGGAATATACCCGGTATCCGATTTATCGCCATCTGACAAAACTCTATTCCCGATATGAACACAGCGTCGGAACTGCGTTGATCGTCTGGCATTTCACGCAGGATCCCGCTCAGACGATTGCGGCGCTGCTTCATGATGTCAGCACGCCGGTGTTCGCACATGTGATCGACTTCCTCAATGAGGATCATCTGACGCAGGAATCGACGGAAGGGTCAACGCGTCTGTTGATCGAGCAGTCGCCGGAATTACAGCGGTTGTTAACTCAAGCCGGACTGAGTACGGAACAGGTTTGCGATTATCACCAGTATCCGATTGCGGATAACGATTCGCCGCAGCTGTCGGCGGACCGGCTGGAATATACGCTGGGCAACGCGCTGGCGTTTCAGGCCTATCCTCTGGATCGTCTGCGGGCGATCTACGCGGATCTGATCGTCGCTCATGACGAACACGATCAGCCGGAACTGGTGTTTCGCTCCTTCGATCGGGCACGGGAATTCGCGCGGCTGGCTTTGATCAACTCCTGGATTTACGTCGCGGATGAGGATCGTTATGCCATGCAGCGGCTGGCGGATTTAATCCGATCCGCACTGCGTCGCCGTGTGTTGACGTTGGAGGACTTAATGACGAGTGAGCCGCAGGTCATCGCCAAGCTGAAACAGGAGACTCCAAGCGCTCAGGCATGGGATGCCTATTGCCAGCTGCATCAGCTGCGCCGGGCGGCTGCGCCAGGGGCGGAGGAAGGCTGGCTGCAGGTCAAAGCGAAGCGGCGCTGGATCGATCCGCTGGTATTGAACCAGGGGCGGTTAAGCATGCTTGATCCGTTTTATGAAGCGGAGATCGAAAGGTTTCTGAATCAGGATCAGACGATCTGGCTGAATGAAATCCTCAATAAATAGAGAACGGCAGAAATGAATCTGCCTTTTTTATTGGGAAAATCCAATAAAAAAAGTGCTGAAAAGCACTGCAAAGATAGAAACAAAGAATTTAACGAGATAATTATGTGGCAACGCTTTTAAAACAGGCCGCGATGGGATAAGCCTTATTCAGACAGTATAAACGAAATGGTAGAGGTCAAACATACCTGAATTCTCCAAAAGTTCTTGCGGGCAGGCCGCATGGGCGTTTTTTGTTTGTGTTCACGCCAACGCACGATTCATGGTTAAACATGACTGAGCGTTTCTTTAGTAAGATGACGAAACAAATGCTTAGAGGCATTTGAGTGAAATCCAAAGAGAAACTTGAACAAAGAATCTTCCTGTATTTTGATGAAGTAAATGCTGAGCCAGTTGTCTATCACTGGAAATATCGTCTTGATGAAATCTCACAGGTTGAAGCTATAGCTGCAACTCTGTAACTAGGTTATAAATATCATCTATTAATTTTTTGATGTACTAGTTCTCGAATCTATATAACTATTTTTAATACTTTCAAAGTCATAAAGTATTTTGTTAAAGTTGCAAAAATCCTTACATGCTACAGCACTATAACTCTTATTTAGTGCTCTATCGGTGTAAGTACCAATAAGAGTTTTTTGAACATTTAAGCCTAATCTATCAATAATTTGGCATGATATGTATTCTGAAAAAGCACTATTACTATAAGACTGCATTTTTCTATTATTTGTTTTTTTGGTGGTAATTTTAAAAGATATAGCTCATTCTCTATATAGATTCCTATTTTTTGCCATTCCCATCGCTGTAGTTTTTTGCTTGCTCTACCTCGTACGTTTCAAATTTATCCATCATTTGTATTCACCTCTTTATTCATAACCTAAATATCTTTGTCTAAGATAAACAGCTTGTTCATAAGTGATACAATTATCCGTACAATAGGCAATATTTATCGATCCATACGATTCGTCGTAATAACAATCTAATAAACTCGAATTTTCTTTTAATCCTTGAATATAAGCGTCGATATCATTCACTAAATAGCTTGGAAGCTCATTCTCCCATGTCTCCTTCTCCGGAATATTCATAAAATCACCTCCTTTAGATTTCTAATTCATCTTTATATTCTGGAATTTTATAATAATCCAACAGCTTCTCACAAAGGCTGTAATAAATATCTTGCTCATTCAAACATGTATCCTTTAAGTAAATTGGATCACGATCGTATTCTCGTAAGCCTCTTAAATAGAAAGCTTTGTCCTGATCCAATACAACAAATGGAACTATTTCATTTCTTAAGCATTCTTTGAAGAGTAAGATTCTTCCTACACGTCCATTCCCATCGCTTAAAGGATGAATACGCTCAAATCGGACATGAAAATCAATTAGCTCATCAATGTTTTTCTTTTCTTGATTTTCAAATATTTTAAGCAGAGAGTCTAAGTCTTTTTCAACTTTTTCAGGTGCTGATGTTTTGATAACATTAACGATACCAATAATATTTGGCAACACCTTAAATCCTCCGACATTATACCGCGGGTCATATTCATCTGATGTTCCTCTTTTTAATATTTTATGCATTTTAAGAATTAGTTCTTTTGTAAGCGGCTCTTCATAATGATCTAGCATAAAATCAAATAATCGAAAATGATTGAGCGCTTCTATCATATCATCAGCTCTTATCTGCTCACCTTCTTTAGCAATCACAGATCTTGTTTCAAAAATCATTTCCGTTTGTTCTTCAGTTAATCTTGATCCTTCGATTTTATTAGAATTATAAGCAAATAATACCTGTGTAGTATGATAAATATTTCCTTTAAATTTAGATTTTTTCTGCTCAACAAGTTCATTTTTGATGATTTCAGCGTTCATTATAGTTCCTCCTGCAGCTTCTATTATAACACTAATGAGGGATGATCTGCTCAGATGCATAACCCATAATAATCATAGGATTAAAATATCGCTCCACCCCTCTGAATCAATAATAAATGTTGTCAGATGCAGATGAGGGCCAGTGGCATAACCTGTAGATCCCATCTGCCCAATTGTTTCTTCCCATTCAATTTTCTTTTTCCAGATCTGATAACGAAAGAGTGCTGGCAGTGTAATATTTTGAAAAGTTGCTGGTGGAATCTGCCCACGATATTCATACCATGTTGGATTAACATTGAACTCTTTATATATAGCCCCAAGTGTAGTGTCCATTTCGTCTTTGAACTGATCCATTAACTCGCCTCCGTTATCAAAAACAAGCAGGCATTGAGCCAGATTATCTGATACACTATCAGACATTGTACAGCCATAGATCTCGTCATAGGGTATCATCACAGGAGTGTCTGCCATAGCTTTATCAATAACATAGCGAAAGTCATCGAACTGATTATTTGAAATAGAGGGCGAATTTTCACTCATGCCTGCTCCTCCCCAAGAAATTCTACAATTTCTATTTTCAGTTGTTTATCCATACATAGGCTCCAAATGTGTTTTTGATGAACGTAGCCGATTTTTGTTCAGGGAGTTTGGTAACGACATTCAGAAGATATCGCGTTTCGTATTTGTTGAAGAAATCAAATAATCTGTTTTATAAGGCTGGATCTAGGATTGGATGATCTGGTTGAATGAAAGCTGCAAAGATGGATGACGGCAGAAAAAGATCTGTTTTTTATTTTGTTGTTGACAGAGAAGTTACCTTGTGATAACATTATGTCATAAGTTAGATAATGCTAACTTAATCGCAGATTTAATCTCCTCTTTCCTGCGATACCGAACAAGAGGGCTGCGGTCCCGGGTTTTCACTCCTGCTGGACAGGATGAAAATTCCGCAGCTTCCACGAACAGATCATCCTAACCTCTGTATTTCCTAACTATTTCCCCAATTAAAATCCAATCAGGATGATCGGATCAAGGCTTTTCCACGCTGGCAGCGGAGAGCCTTTTTTCTTTCTCCAACGGTTGCCTGCGGGAAGCTGCGGTCATAATGTTGCCTTATGCTAATAAAGTTAGTTAATCTTAACAAAATCCGTTGACATGCCGGGGGACCATGCTAAAATTGTACTGATATAGTTAGAAAGAGGGAGTGGCATGACCTTATTTGATTGTCAGGTTGGCGAAAAGGCGGAGGTTCTCGGCGTCAGCGGGGAACGGGCGATCCGCAAACGTCTGATCGATATGGGAATTACCACAGGCACAGTCCTGTTTATCAGAAAAGTAGCACCGATGGGCGATCCGATCGAGATCCGCTGCCGCGGTTATGAATTATCGCTGCGCAAAGATGAAGCCAAAACGATTGAAGTCAGGAGGGTCGGCTGATGAATTTTAAAGTCGCTCTCGCAGGCAATCCGAACTCCGGAAAAACGACGCTGTTTAACCGGCTGACCGGTTCCAAGCAGCATGTCGGCAACTGGCCGGGCGTTACGATTGAGAAAAAAGAAGGTTCCTTTCAGATTGAGGAGCACGAAATCACGCTGGTCGATCTGCCGGGGATTTATTCGATGTCCGTTTACAGTATGGAGGAAATCGTCGCGCGCGATTTCATCATGGACGAACATCCGGATTTGATTTTAAACATTGTTGACGGTACCAACATCGAGCGCAACCTGTACCTGAGCTTACAGCTGAAAGAACTGGGCATCCCGATGGTCATCGCGGTGAACATGCTTGACGAGCTGAAAGGCAAGGGCATTACGATTGATTTAAAACAGCTGTCGGCGCTGTTAGACACGCCGGTCGTCGCGATCAGCGCAAAAAACGGCAGCGGCATGGCGGAGCTGATCCATGAGCTGGTTCACAACACGCACAGCTCGGTGCTGGACTATGACCCGGCGACGGAAACCATTTTAAAACAGATCAGTGTGATCCGTGAAGCCTGCCAGCACGATCATGTGCACGACAAGTTCTACGCGATGAAAATGCTGGAAAATGATGAGGCAATCGTCCGCGATCTGCGGATGTCCAACGCCCAGTTAGACGAGCTGCACGCCCTGCAGAAGCAGTTCTGCGATCAGCGCGGTCAACAGGAAATCGACATGGCGGTCGCGGATATGCGTTATTCGTTAATTGAAGCGATGATGAAGCAGTGCGTAAAAAAACGCGAAAGCGAAACCTCGGTTTCCGACCGGATCGACATGATCGTCACGAATAAGTATCTCGGGATTCCGGTTTTCTTTCTTATCTTATTTCTGATGTTCATCGTGACCTTTGGCCCGATCGGCGAAGGGCTGAAGGGCTGGGTCGAAATGTTGATCAACGACGTGCTAGCGGAAAATCTGTTAGCGGCGCTGGCTTCGATGGCCGTGGCGCCGTGGGCGCTGGATCTGGTCAACACGGTGATCGGCGGGGTAGGCAGCGTGCTGTCGTTTATGCCCCAGATCATGCTTCTGTTTTTGTTCCTATCGGTGCTGGAAGACAGCGGATATATGTCCCGGGCAGCGTTTCTGATGGATGGAATGCTGCGCAAGATCGGGCTGAACGGCAAGGCGTTCATTCCGATGCTGATGGGCTTTGGCTGTACGGTGCCGGCGGTCATGGCCTCGCGGGTGCTGGAACACGAACAAGACCGCAAGATGACGATTCTGTTGATTCCATTTATGTCCTGCGGCGCGAAGCTGCCGGTCTATGCCCTGTTTGCCGGGATCTTCTTTCCGGAGCATTCCGGCATTGCGATCTTCAGCATGTATGTATTGGGAATTCTGGTCGCTGTCGGCTGCGGTTTCCTGTTGCGTCACACGGTGTTTAAAGACAATGAATCCACGTTTATTTTAGAGCTGCCGCCGTATCGGATTCCGTCGTTTCAGGTCACGATGATCCACATGTGGCAGAAAGCTAAAGGGTTTCTGATCAAAGCGGGAACGATCATCTTCTCGATGACGGTGCTGTTGTGGGTGCTGACGAATTTCAGCTTCACCTTGCAGCCGGTAACGGATCCCACTTCCAGTATTCTGGGCACTGTCGGCCGCCTGATCGCGCCGCTGCTGATTCCGCTTGGCTTTGGTCACTGGCAGTCGGCAATCGCGCTGATTTCCGGACTGATCGCGAAGGAGAGCGTCGTGTCATCAATGGCGGTCATGTATAACGTCGGCAATGTTTCACAGCTTTCCGGCGTTCTAACCAGCGTCTTCACGCCGGCCTCGGCAATCGCGTTTATGACGTTCGTGCTGCTTTACGCGCCGTGCGTCGCGGCAATTTCAGCGATTCACTCAGAAGCAGGCAGCTGGAAATATACGCTTAAGTCGATGGGCTTTCAGATCGGTGTGGCGTACTGCGTTTCGTTTGTCGTGTACCATGTCGTTTCCTTATTTATATAGGAAAGCAGACGATATTAAAGAATGAAAAGCTGCCGGAGAAGATCCAAAGTTGCGGCGATGGATTTTACCCGCCGAATTTGCGGAGAAAGAAAGCGGTTTAGTTGTCCAAGCTTAAAGGATTTGTTATAATTAACATCAGAAAGCGAGGACCGGATCATTATGGAACGCATTAATGAATCATCAGAAAATTATCTGGAAAGCATATTGATTCTGGAACAGCGCAACCCGAGCGTCAGAATGAGCGATATCGCCGCCATGCTTCATGTCAGCAAGCCCAGTGTCAATAAGGCGATGGGCGTCCTGAAGGATGCCGGATATATTCATCAGGAAGTTTATGGTACGATCCATTTAACCGAGGCCGGCCGGCAATATGCGGAAAAGGTTTACAGCCGGCATGTCTTGTTCAAGCGGTTTTTGACGGAAGTGCTTGAGATCGACGAGGCGACGGCAGAGGAAGACGCTTGTCACATGGAACACTGCGTCAGCGATGAAACCATGGATAAACTGCGGATTTTCTTAACCGAAGCTCTGGAACGCAGCGAACAGAAATCAAGTCAATAACGGAAGAAAGCGGCTCAGCGCCGCTTTTCTGTTGCTTATAACAAAGAGTTCGCATAAAAAAACGCCGTGATTTTTCTGCGGCGTTTTTGAATAAAGTATTTCTTGTGATCGCGATCCTTGATTTTACCTATGCCCTCTTCACTTTCTGATAACAGATCGGATCGTGAGGACGGCTTGGAAGTTTATTTCGTCGCTTGAATGGAAGCCGCGACGTGCTGCGCCGCGATTCTTCCAAAGGTCATCGCGTTGGAAATGGTATAGCCGTTGGAATTGGTAACGGTTGTGACTTCGCCCGCGGCATACAAGCCGTCGATGACGCTGCCGTCAATCCGCGTAACCTGAGCGTTTTGGTTTTTGGTGATACCGCCATGACAAACGCTCGAGAAGAACGTTGTCTTTAACGCGTAGTAAGGACCTGTCGAGATCGGGAACCAGAACTGTGCCGTGCGGCCGTAGTCTTCGTCTTCCATCTTCGCTGCGAAGGAATTCCAGCGATCCACAGTCGCTTTTAAGGTTTCCGCGTCGATTCCGGTTTTCTGCGCCAGCTCATCGAGCGTATCTGCGACGACAACCCCTTCATGATCCTTGGCCGCATCCGCGATCTGCATCATTTCCAGCGACGCCTCATCGGCCAGACTCCAGAAATAATCAACGCCGGTTCTTCCATAAAGATCGACGACGTCATCTTTGATTTCCTGATTCCAGGTCTGTGCCGTTCTTTTCTCATCCATAAAGCGGCGGCCATCCTGACCGACAAAAATGGTAAACATATACGGGAACTGGCTCGTGCGGTTTTCCACTTCGCGCAGATAGACCTGAACCTGATCAAGATTCTGAACGCCGGCGCCCACCGCGGTCGCCATGACCAGGCCATCGCCGGTTTGGTAAGCTAAATTCGACGTCTGAAAATAGCGGTTTTGTTCGGCAACCGCTGCCATTAAATCCCCGTTGGCGCTGTATCCGCCGGTCGCCATGAGCGTCGCCTTGGCTTTAATCCGGATTGTTTCGCCATTTTCGTTCACACATTCCGCACCGATGACGCGGCCGTCTTCCATAATTAAAGCAGTGGCTTCCGTATTCAGCCGCACGTCGATGGCGCGGTCCGCAATGGCTTTTTCAAACGGTTCGCGTAAGCCGGAGCCTTCGCCTTCCACCAGATGAATGGTCTGGAGCGTTCCGTAACCGTCTTTGACGATGACTTCCGGCTGGAATTGAACGCCCAGAGTGTCGATCATCCAGTCGATCGTTTTGCCTGCGCTTTCAATCGTTAAACGGGTTAATTCTTCGTCCAGAATGTAGTGCTTTTCCCGCTGCTGCTCCGCAATGACGTCCTCGACGTCAACGTGCAGATCCAGCGCTTGGGTGACTTGGGTTTCCACACCGCCGAAAATGCCCCCGGAGTAAACGGCGGCGCCGCCCAGCATCCCTGTTTTTTCAACGATCATGATGTTTTCAATCCCTTGATCCGCGGCTTCAACCGCGCTGGCGATACCCGCCGCTCCGCCGCCTACGATCAGGTAGTCGACTTCCGCGTCAAATTTGTCAGCCGGGGCCGGTGCTTCCGGCGCGGCGCTGCATCCGGCGAAAAGGAGCGCTGCCAGAAGGGGTAAGAAGATCTTTTTCAGTTTCATCTCTTTTTCCTCTTTTGACTCATCACTGATGAGTCTTTCTTTCTGATTTCAGAATACAACATCCGTTACCGGGACAGTCAAGCCGGATTTTTCTTCCCTTTTTCCGCCTTCATGATCTTGTTTTTTCGAATTTCTGAACATTTAATTATTATTTTCACATTCTTTCTTGAAAAATCTGTCCTGTACGGGTATGCTTTGGCTGGGTTGATTTTCCATGCGCGTTCAGGAAGTCTGTAAGAAAACAGGATTAAGCCGCAAAGCCGTTCATTTCTATATTCAGGAAGGATTGGTCAGACCCGCCAAGAATCAGAATGGTTATTATGATTTAAGCGAGGCGGACGTGAAGACTTTGGAAATTATTCAGCGGCTGCGGCAGCTGGATCTTCCCATCGAAGTCATCCACGAGGCGTTTCGCTATCCGATCTCATTGAATTTCTTCCTTCATCGCCATGTCTACCAGCGTAAACAGAAAATCAATGAAATGGCGGCGCAGCTGGAAGTGATCCGGTATATTCTGGAACGCATTCCCTGCAACGCGACGCCGGATCTGCTTTTGAAGCTGCCGCGCCAGCATGATCCGCTGCCTCCCAACCATCTGGCAGATTCGCTGGGGGTAGTTTCGGATGCGCGGATGATCGCGATTTTATTGTTAGCGCCCTTTTTGGATATCGAGGTGGATCCGTACCGGCAATTTCTGTGGGATCGGATTTCGTCTGAGCTGAGACTGCAGTTTAAAGAGAATCTGACCGTTCTGCAGCAGTTGATTTATCATCTGAGCGCGCAGCAGATCCAGCGGTCGACGGCGGCGCAGTATGCGCTGTTTCTGAGACTGTCCCAGGGTGATTCGCTGGAGCCTTTTGAAGCGGAGCTTTTAAATCAATGCCGTCTTCTGAATGAAGACGAGCAGCTTCAGGCGGTCTGGGTGCTGCTGTATGAGCTGATCCTGCGTCCAACTCTGGAATTTTATCAGAGTGCGCTGCTGGGCCTGATGATGGAGTTCAGCGATCGTTTCACATTGTGCATGCGCCGGCTGGAAGCGATATTGAAGAACATTCAGGAAGATCCCGCGCCGCTTCCGCTGATCGAACAGCTGAAGACAACGCTGCGCGGGAAATTTGAGTTAGGGCAAGGTCTGAATTCTGATCTGTTTCTGGTTTATACCTTTAGCTGCAGTTTGTTTTCCAGCTGCACTGTTGAGCAGCTGCAGGAGTGGCTGAAGCCGTCATCTTATTAAAAGACCTGTTTCCAGAGGAGGAAGAACCGGCCGTCGATGTTGAATTAGATAAAGGAAGGATTGGGACAGGAAGCTTTTCCGTTATTTTTTTGCCGGCTGAGGAATAAACACGGTAGTGCGGGGTATATAAAAAAGAGCTGGAAAATGAAAAAAATCAACAAATGCAACGCCTGAGTCAGTGGATTGCGGAGAAAATGGAAAAGAAATACGTAATTTCTAAAAAGGTTGTTCTTTTCTCGTTGACAATTTACCGATTATCCGCTAGAATTAACCTCGCTTAGCTACGAATAAGGGTTTCCTATGCGGAAACTTATATTTATGCCAAGGAATGGCACGCTTGGAAGTGTGTGCTTGAAAAGATCGAAAGGAGAAAAACCATGCCAACGATTAATCAGTTAGTCCGCAAGGGCCGTGAGAACAAGGTTTGGAAATCGAAGTCCCCGGCTTTAAACAGAGGTTACAACAGCCTGCAGCGTCAGGCCACCACCATCGCATCTCCACAGAAGAGAGGCGTCTGCACCCGTGTCGGTACCATGACACCGAAAAAGCCGAACTCGGCTCTGCGTAAATACGCGCGTGTTCGTCTTAGCAACGGAATGGAAGTTACAGCTTATATCCCAGGAATCGGTCACAACCTGCAGGAGCACAGTGTTGTTCTGATCCGCGGCGGCCGTGTTAAGGACCTCCCAGGTGTCCGTTACCACATCATCCGCGGAACTCTGGACTGCGCCGGCGTTGCCAACCGGAATCAGAGCCGTTCTCTGTACGGGGCAAAGAAGCCGAAAGCTAAGAAATAAGGAGGGAATAACACATGCCAAGAAAAGGTTATATTGCGAAGAGAGATGTATTGGTCGATCCAATTTACAATTCGAAACTGGTCACTCGCTTAATCAACAAGCTGATGCTGGATGGCAAGAAGAACGTCGCTCAGGATATCCTGTACAACGCTTTCGATATCGTCGAAGCGAAGACCGGACGTCAGCCGATGGAAGTCTTTGAACAGGCTCTGTCCAACATCATGCCGCTGCTGGAACTGAAGGTTCGTCGTGTCGGCGGCGCCAACTATCAGGTACCAATCGAAGTTTCTTCTGAAAGAAGACTGACGCTGGGTCTGCGCTGGCTGGTTAATTACAGCCGTCTGCGCCATGAAAAAACCATGGAACAGCGTCTGGCTGCGGAAATCATGGATGCGGCCAACGGCACCGGGGCTTCCGTCAAGAAGAAGGAAGATACCCACAAGATGGCCGAAGCCAACAAGGCTTTCGCTCATTACCGCTGGTAAGCGGCTGCAGAATCTGCAGAGTTACGAAAGGAGAAATTTATGGCTCGTGAATTTTCGCTAGAAAATACCCGTAATATCGGAATCATGGCTCACATTGATGCTGGCAAGACCACCACAACGGAACGTATCCTTTATTACACCGGAAAAACTCATAAACTGGGAGAAACCCATGACGGCGCCTCTCAGATGGACTGGATGGCGCAGGAACAGGAACGTGGCATCACGATCACTTCTGCGGCCACAACCGCTTCCTGGAAAGGCCACCGCATCAATATCATTGATACTCCGGGTCACGTCGACTTCACGGTTGAAGTTGAACGTTCCCTGCGTGTCTTAGACGGCGCGGTTACGGTTCTGGATGCGAAAGCAGGCGTCGAGCCGCAGACGGAAACCGTTTGGCGTCAGGCGTCGAACTACAAGGTCCCGCGGATCGTCTTCTGTAATAAAATGGATGCGACCGGCGCAGACTTCATGATGTCGGTTCGCAGCATCAG
>QFCE01001430.1_pt1 | contig 60939 bp, 53 predicted proteins | sample 5346091 | NCBI WGS metagenome assembly QFCE01 (sample SAMN09062252, study PRJNA434731) | Human gut metagenome, whole genome shotgun sequencing project. | isolation source: stool timepoint A chromium assembly | host: Homo sapiens | collected 2015
CTTCCTTCTGCAGAATGGTTTGTATATTGCGATCATTTTCATTTTCATTGCACTGTGTATCATCACTCCCATCATAAAGGGAACGCCTCTTCTGACCTACAACAATGTGCTGAATATTCTGCAGCAGGCTTCTCCGCGTATGTTCCTGGCGCTTGGTGTTGCCGGCCTGATCCTTCTCACCGGTACCGACCTTTCCATTGGACGTATGGTTGGTATGGGTATGACTGCGGCGACCATCATCATGCACCAGGGAGTCAATACAGGCTCTGTGTTTGGTCATGTGTTTGACTTTACCGGAATCCCGGTATTCGGAAGAGTAGTGCTGGCGCTGGTAGTCTGCGTTGTACTTTGTACATTCTTTACAACGATCGCAGGATTCTTTACCGCGAAGTTTAAAATGCATCCGTTTATTTCAACCATGGCAAACATGCTGGTTATTTTCGGTCTCGTTACCTATGCGACCAAAGGTGTTTCCTTTGGTGCCATTGAATCTGCGATTCCGAATATGATCATTCCAAAGATCAACGGCTTCCCAACCATTATCCTCTGGGCAGTGGCAGCTGTTGTCATTGTATGGTTCATCTGGAACAAGACAACCTTTGGTAAGAATCTGTATGCAGTAGGCGGAAATCCAGAGGCAGCAGCTGTTTCCGGTATTTCTGTATTCCGTGTAACCGTAGGTGCCTTCATTATGGCTGGTATCCTTTATGGTTTCGGTTCCTGGCTGGAATGTGCCAGAATGTTCGGTTCCGGTTCCGCTGCTTATGGACAGGGCTGGGAGATGGACGCGATCGCAGCCTGCGTAGTGGGCGGCGTATCCTTTACCGGTGGTATTGGTAAGATTTCAGGCGTGGTTGTCGGCGTATTTATCTTCACCGCACTGATCTACTCTCTGACAATCCTTGGTATCGATACAAACCTTCAGTTTGTATTCTCCGGTATCATCATCCTGGTAGCGGTTACACTGGACTGTCTGAAATACGTTCAGAAAAAATAATAAAGAAGATACAGCCAAAAAGAGCCGGATTATTCTGGCTCTTTTTTTGCTGTCATGGTACAATAGAAGCACTGAATACAGATAAAAGAGAGGATGCCATGGAAGCAAACAGGTACACCGTTCTCCTTGTGGATGACGAGGAAGAGGTTACACAGATCATTATGAAAAAAATTGACTGGGAGGGGCTGGGATTTTCGGTTATCGGCTCTGCCAACAACGGTGTAAAAGCACTGGAAATGGTGGAAGAATTTCAGCCGGATATTGTGATGACAGACATCCGGATGCCGTACATGGACGGTATGGAGCTGGCGCATCGGGTCAAAGCGGAATTTCCCTCCACCAGGATTTTTTTGTTTACCGGTTTTGATGAATTTGAATATGCCAAAGAGGCCATCCATCTGGAGGTGGAAGAATACATCTTAAAGCCCGTAAATGCAGCGGAGCTTACCAGAGTGTTTTCCCAGACAAAGATAAAGATGGATCAGGAAATCAGCGAAAAACGAAATGTGGAAATCCTGCAGAACTATTATATTGAATCTCTGCCGTTTCTTCAGACAAACTTTTATGTCACTTTGATCGAGGGGCGCATTCAGGAGGAAGAAGTGGGAAAATATCTGGAGGATTACCAGATTTCTCTCACCGGGCCGGTGTACTGCTGTGTGGTGATCCATACGTCTTCCAGCCAGGATTCCGCGCAGATGAGCCCGCTGCTTTTGGCCACATCGGTGCAGAAGCAGGTAAAAGAGCGCCTTGCGCAGAACTGGGATGCCCGGTATTTTTCTTATCTGGGGAACAGCATTTTGATCGCGCAGCTCAAAAACGAAGGGGAAGTCTCTGAGCTTACGGATGAGTGCGACAGATTCTGCAAATATGTCCGCCGCATGATCGGCGCAGTGGTTACCGCGGGAGTGGGAAAGGTATGCCGCCTTCTGTCGGAGCTGCAGCAGTCTTACGAGGGTGCCAGAGAGGCGGTCTCCTACCGCGGCATTTACGGAACTGTGCGGGCGATCAATATCCGGGAGATTGCGCCCCAGGGAAACATGCAGCCGGAGGAAGAGACAGATTCTCAGCTTGCGGGGCTTTTTCGGGCCATTCGCTTCGGCACGGAGGAGCAGGTGAGGGAGGCGGTGAATTCCTATATTCAACAGGCAGTGCTTCCGCTGACCTCGCTGCAGCAGTACCAGATTGGGAGAATGGAGCTTCTCAGCGCGCTGTACCGCTTTTCTGTGGGCAATGAGATTGTGGATAAAACGTTTTCCGGGGATATGGGCAAGCTGTACCTTTCTCTTTTGGAAAAAGGACCGAAGGAACTGACGGCCTGGCTTTTGGAGCGAAGTCTTTCTTTCCGGGAACTTCTGATCAGCGCCAGAAGCCGTTCCACCAAGTCCTATGTGAAACGGGCAGAGGAATATATTCACAGCAGCTTTTCGGACGCGGATCTTTCCCTGGATCATGTATGTGAGCTTCTTGGAGTATCCAACTCCTATTTTTCCACCGTGTTTAAGAAGGAGACGGGCAAATCCTTTACCGCTTATCTGACGGACTACCGCATGGAACAGGCATCCCGGATGCTTGTGGAAACCGGAGAAAAGAGCTATGTGATAGCAAAGAATGTGGGATACGCGGATTCCAATTATTTCAGCTATGTGTTTAAGCGGAAATTCGGCGTGGCCCCGTCTCAATACAGAACGGAGCATATGAACAGTGAAGCATGATTATTTCGGATTTTGGGAGGACGTCAAACCCCGGGGAATACAGAGTACCCTGATGATCACGTTTTCCGTGATCTCCATTTCTCTGATGCTGATTCTGGGATTTGTGCTGGATATGCGTTTTTCTTCGGTTTCCAGGGACGAAATTACGCGGAATACCCAGAAGCTTATGGAACAGACCGGGGAAAGCCTGGAGGACTATCTCATCGCCATGCGGCAGATATCGGATGCCGCCTATTACAATGCGGTCAAGGAGTATGATTTTTCCAGTCAGAGCCAGGAAATCCAAAAAAATTTAAATCTTTTGTACCAGGCAAACAAAGAAAATCTGAGAAGCATTGCTCTTTACAATGAATATGGAAGCCTGCTGGCGGCAGAGCCGGTGGCAGTCCAGAAGGAGGATCCGGACGTTACCAGACAGGGATGGTTTGAGGATGCCATGCAGGAGGTGGAAAACATGCACTTTTCCACGCCGCATATTCAGAATCTTTTCCGGGATTCTGCCTTTCGTTATTACTGGGTGACTTCTCTGAGCCGCATGGTGGAAATCACCAATAACGGAGATACGCAGATGGGTGTTCTCCTGGTAGACATGGATTTTTCCAGCATTTCCAGGCAGATGAAAAAGCTGAATGATTCCACAAATGGAGAATATTACTATCTCTGCGACAGCAAGGGGAATATCATTTATCATCCCCGCCAGGTGCAGCTCAGCGACGGCATCGGCCGGGAAAATAACCGGATTGCGGCCTCGTATAAGGACGGGATTTATGAGGAGACGTTTGACGGCGAAAACCGGACGGTGGTTGTAAATACGATCAGCTACACCGGGTGGAAGCTGGTGGGAGTTCTGCCGGACGCCATGTTCACCCACGGTATGATCAACGTCCGATATTTTATCGCAATGATACTTCTTCTCATGGCGATGATGCTTGTGGTCATCAGCCGGATCGTCTCCGTGCGGATTTCCCGCCCCATTTTGAAGCTGAATGCCTCGGTTTTGGAATATGAGGCAGGGGCAAGACCGGAAATTTACATCGGGGGCTCCCAGGAAATCCGCCATCTGGGGTATTCTATCCAGAAGTCCTATGAAAAAATTGAGCATCTTATGGCGGATATTGTGTGGGAACAGAACGAACGGCGCAAAAGCGAGCTGGACGCACTGCAGAGCCAGATCAATCCGCATTTTCTCTACAATACGCTGGATTCCATTACATGGATGATCGAGGGCGAGAAAAACGATGAGGCAGCGTATATGATCACGCAGCTTGCCCGCTTTTTCCGCATCAGCCTTTCCAAGGGATATACGGTGATCCGGGTGGAGGATGAGCTGCAGCATGCCCAGTGCTACATGAATATCCAGAAGCTCCGCAGCCGGGATTCCTTTACTCTGCGCTTTGATGTGGAGGACGCGGTCAGATCCTGCTGTATTGTAAAGCTGGTTCTGCAGCCCCTTCTGGAAAACGCCATTAACTACGGTGTGCGGGGCATGGATGACGGAGAGATCACAGTGACCGGCAGGATGTGTGACGGCGACGTGGTTCTTTCGGTGCAGGACAACGGGATTGGAATCCCGGAGGAAGAGGTGGCGCTTCTGCTTACGGACAGTGAGCGGGTGCACAAGCACGGATCCGGAGTAGGTCTGGTGAATGTGAATCAACGGATTCAAATCCTGTTTGGAAAAGAGTACGGGCTTTGCATTGAAAGCGAGCCGGATGAGGGAACCACGGTATTCATCCGTATTCCGGCCATTCTGTTTACGGAGGAGAATCGAAAAATGCTGGAAAACGGCACAGCTCTTGGACGGAAAAAATGGGAAGAGCAGGGAGAGGGCAATGAAAAATAGCAAGAAAATATTTATCCTGACAGAAGCGGTTCTGGCGGGGCTTCTGGTTCTGGTGGCTTTTCTCATGCTCTGGGAAAAAAACGGAAAGGAGCCGGACCGGATTGCGGCTGTCATTCAGGATTCCGGCTCCAGCCGGTGGGCTGCGTTCAAATACGGGCTTCGGGAAGCTGCCGAGGACGCCGGAGTGGAGCTTGTTGTGGTGAGCGCGGAAGAGCCTCTGGATGCGGCGGCAGAGGAGCAGCTGGCAGAGCAGGAGATCACAAACGGCGCGGATGCAGTGATTCTCCAGCCGGCACATGGAGTGAACCTTGAAAAGCTTCAGAAGGCAGTTGGAAAGGATGTTCCCTTAATGCTGGTGGAAAGTCCGGGAGGAGAGGTGGATTTTGCCAAAATCCCGGTGACGGGACCGGATAATTATGCGATGGGAGAGGCGCTGGCTGAGGAACTGCTCATGGACAGCGGCGGAAAGCTTTCGGGAAAGACGATAGGGCTTCTCCTGCCGGAGGAAAAAACGGAGAGTATTTTAAAACGGGAAGCGGGATTTCGGGAGGCGATTTCCGGGACAGGAGCGGATATTGTCTGGAGCTTTTCCGGAAAAATACTGAAGCAGGAAAAGACTCTGCCGAAAGAACAGCAGCCGGTGGATTTTGTGACAGCGCTGGATGACGAGAGCCTTACGGCAGCCGGGGAGGCCTCGGCCGCAAATAATCTGAAGGGAGCCCTGGTTTACGGCATCGGAAATTCCACAGAGGCAGTGTATTATCTGGACATGGGGGATGTGCAGAAGGTAGTGGTGCCGGATGACTTTAACCGGGGATACAAAAGCCTGACGGAGACGGCAAAGAAACTTCACAGTCCTTTTTACAAAATGAAGAGCAGCCAGGTGGATTATACTGTGCTCAGCCGTGAGGAGCTTTTTAGTGAAGAAAATCAGGAGCTTCTTTTTACCATGAATCAGTGAGAGGGAAAGGGGGTGCGCCATGAAGAAAAAACGAATGCTGGCGGCAGCAGCCGTGACGGGTCTGAGTTTTTTGTGCGGCTGCGGAAGAACGCAGGAAGATACAGCCAAGATACAGGTTGGCGTGGCGTGCTATGATGAGAGTGACACATTTATCGGGACTCTGGTAGAAAGCCTGAAAGAGCAGCTGGCAGAGTATCAGACAGAGGAGCGGTCTGTAACCGTGACCGTTATGGATGCAGCAGGAATGCAGAGAACGCAGAATGACCAGATCCGGGAGCTGATCCGCTATGGCTGCAATGTACTGTGCGTAAATCTGGTGGACAGAACAGACCCTTCGGAGATTATTGACCTTGCCAGAGAGCAGGAGGTTCCCATCATTTTCTTTAACCGGGAACCGGTTTCAGAGGATATGCTCCAGTGGAACAGGCTTTACTATGTGGGCGCTTACGCAAAGCAGTCCGGCATGATGCAGGGGGAGCTGGCTGCGGCAGCCATCCAGGCAGACAGCGGAATCGACCGAAACCGGGACGGAAAGATTCAGTATGTGGTTCTGGAAGGGGAGCTTGGGCATCAGGATTCCATCATCCGAACGGAAAATGCGGTGGAGGCTATGAAGAAGAGCGGCATTATGCTGGAAAAATTAAGCTACGATATTGCTAACTGGAGCAGAGCGCAGGCGCAAAACCGTATGACACAGCTGATCGGAGAATTTTCGGACAAGATTGAACTGGTGCTGGCAAACAATGACGATATGGCGCTCGGAGCGCTGGATGCCTACGAAAAGCTGAATTTTACGGAAACCTCTCTGCCGGTATTTTTTGGGATCGACGGCACGGAGGCGGGGCTGGAAGCGGTCCTGGACGGCCGCATGGCAGGCACGGTATATAATGACAAAGACGGCCAGGCACAAGCCATGGCAAAACTGGCGGTGGCACTGGCCGAGGAGAAGAGATTCCGGACTTTGCTTTTGAAAATGAAAAGTATATTTATCTGCCCTATGAAAAGGTGACAAAGGAGAATGTGGGAGAGTTTATGGATTGAGGAGCTGCTCCCGGTATTCCCCCGGTTTCATTCCAACATACTTTTTGAACAGTGTATAAAAGCTTTGCGGATTGTTAAAGCCGGTGGCATTTACGATTTCGTTGATCTTGATATTTTCCTGTGCCAAAAGCTCCTTGGCTTTTTCAATGCGCACACAGCGAATGTATTCATTCACACATTTTCCGGTTTCCTGTTTGAAGATTTTGGCAAGATACACTTTGTGGATCCAGAAGGTATCGGCAATGGATTCCAGGCTGATATCCTGCTGATAATTTTCGTGAATATAGTCAATGATCTTTCGCACCCGGGGACTGTAGTTGCTGCTGTCAATCCCGGAGGCACGAAACAGCCGAAAAAAACAGTCCTGAAACCACTGATAAATATTGTCCACCGTATTCATACGGTCAAAAACATCCAGCTCCAGAGAGTCACTGTTGAATATAAGCTCATAAGGCACCTTTCGCTTTCGGCAGGCATCCATTAAGATGTCTATGAGGATTGCATTGACATAGCTCAGATAATTGTAATGCATGATGCCGGAAAGCCCTTTGCTGTATATCTGGGAAAGTTCTTTGCGCAGAAGGGTTTCGTCCAGAGCGTCCACTGCATTTCTGATATTTTGGAACTGGTTGTTCAGGGTATCTATCTGGAAAGACTGATTCCGGTTATACTGAGGATTGTAATAGAGCGTTTTTCCGATTCCCTGGAATATTTTGCTTTCCAATGCGGAAAGAGATTCCTCAAAAGCGATTTTCAGGTGTTGCGCGGTTCGGCTTTGGCTGCTTACGCCAATGGAGACGCTGCAGCCGGTGAGAAGCTCAAGCTTTTGCCGAATCAGGCGAAGACTTTGGAAGCGGCTGTTAAACGCATCCATTTTGCTGCTGCGGCATTTCATGAAACATAAAATCACCAGGCAGTGCTGGCGGTAAAGACAAACGTCTCCGCCAGTTGTTTCGTTTAAGCAGGATTGAAGCTCCACTGTCAGGTCAGCCCATTCGGATGGAAGTCCGGAGAAACCTTCCAGCCTGCAGGCACAGCAGAAGAATTCATTTCCTTCTCTGAGAAAAGGTTCCAGGGCGTCTGCGGCAAGATTTTCCCTGTCGGACAAGAGGAAGGAGAGGATTCCGGGACTTTGGGCAGAGATATCCTCTTTGGGAGAACCTGTGTTTTCTTCACTGTGCAGCTGTTCCAGAAGGCTTAAGAGAACCTCGTCAGTGAGCGCATCTTTGATGAGATAATCCATAACACCGTATTTCAATGCCTGTTTAGCGTAAGAAAAATTTTCGTGACAGCTCAAAATGATCACAGGCTGTGACGGGCATAGTTCTTTTACATTTTTTAACAGTTCCAGACCATCCATTACCGGCATTTGCACGTCCGTAATGATCAAATCGGGTCGTTTCTCCAGATACTGTTCCAGTGCCTGTTTCCCGTTGCGGGCTTCCCACAGGATTTCAAATCCGGCTTTTTTCCAGTCGATCAGCATTTTCAGTAGTTCTCTTGCCGGACGTTCATCGTCCACCAGCATTACTGTTTTCATGAACTCAATCCTTTCTTTCGGAATATAATCTTTTGGCCCTGGTGTCATGATGCTTAAAAATATTTCTCCTGGTTCTGGAATGCTTCTGCAAGGGCCAGAATGTTTTCCGGGGGAACATCAAAAGCCAGAGCATGTGTTGGGGCAATGATCAGACCGCCCCCTTTTCGGAGGGCATGTACAATGCGCGCGGCTTCTTTTTTCACCTCTTCCGGGCTGGCATAGGGCAGACACTGCTGTGTGGAGACACCGCCCCAGAAGGCCAGTTTATCGCCGTAAAGCTCTTTCATGAGCCGGATATCATAGACCTCCGGCTGAAATGTCTGATAACAATCCAGGCCGATTTCGATAAGATCCGGGAAAATTTCGTGGCAGTCTCCGCAGGAGTGCTGGAGCACAAATTTTCCTTTTTCTTTTACCCGTCTATAGAGGCGGGCCATTTGCGGTTTGATGAAATGACACCAGTGTTCCGGCCCCATGATCAGCCCTTTTTGCTGTCCCCAGTCGTCTCCGAAATACACGCCGTCAATGTCATATTCCAAAGCGATGTCTACGAGGTGCAGGAAATAATCTCCGATTTTCCGGAAGAGTTCTTCCATTTCTTCAGGATTGGTGATCATGCTGCAGAGAACGTTTTCCATTCCCATGAGGGACCAGGCGCGTTCAAACATGGAGAAACCAAAACCTGCAAAGGTGAAGCGGCCGTTTTTGGAAGCGACCAGCTGTTCGTACTCTTTGCGAAGCCTTGCTTCATCGCACTGGGGAAAGATATAATCATAGTCTTCGATATCCTCGATCAGACAGTTGTCTACGATTCCGATATCCTTGTCTGCACCGTTGCGGTTCCAGATGACACCAAATTCATCCTGAAAATATCCAGGACGTCCGGGAATTTCCGCAGGCCACCCCCAATACTGGATGTAGTGGAGATAACTGCCGATTTCTTCTTCAATGTTCGGATGCCTGGTGTACGCAACCAGCTGGTCAAGTGCCTGCTGTGTGAACTCCATATGATAAGGGACAATGGGGGTTTCCTGATGCTTTAACGCTGCAATAACGGTTTCACGTTTTGTCATATCCGAGTCCTCCTCTTTGCAATATAAATGTTATATACATTATAGGGAGCAGCGTCTCCTTTTTCTATCAATACAGTTAAGATTCCCTCAAAGTAATTAACTTTAAATTGGAATGCTGAAGCTGAAGGAAGTATTTTCTCCAGGTTCGCTTTCGATCACCAGATGGCTGCTTGCGCCGTAACTTAAAACAAGACGTTCATTCACATTGCCGATACCGATACCTCCGTAGCCGCGGGCAGACGGCTGAAGGCGCTGTTCCAGGATCGCCAGTCTGGATTTTTGAATTCCGGTGCCGTTGTCCCATACGGTGACCCAGAGGCGTCCGTCCGCAACGCTTGCTTTCACACATATGGTGCCGCCGTCGTTGGGGGCGATTCCGTGGAAGAGAGAGTTTTCTACCAGAGGCTGCAGAATGAGCTTGGGCAGAGGCACGCTGCAGGCTTCGGAGGAAATGTCACACTGGAAATCAATGGGAAAATCATACCGTTCTTTTTGGATATCCATATAGTGGTAAAGGTTTTCCACCTCTTCGCTCAGTGGAATCATCAGATTGTCTGTAGACATACTGGTGCGCAAAAGGGCGTTGAAGGAGACGATGAGGTTTTCCAGCTTTTCCGCATGGGCCAGCTTTGCCAGATATTTCATGGTGTTTAGTGTATTGTGGATGAAGTGGGGATTTATCTGAGATTCCAGAAGATCCAGCTGGGACTGAACCAGAGCCACTTCGTTTTTTCGTACCTGTTCCTGCTGCGCCTGGATCTGGGCGGTTTTTTTCTGCAGGGACAGATTCATTTTGTTGAAGCCATCCAGAATTTCTGAGATTTCATCTTCCCGTGTGACAGGAAGCGGGGCAGGCCAGTTTCCTTTGCGGACAGTGCGCATGGCGTCCTTTAACGCCCGGATCGGGACGGTAATGCGCTGCGCCAGATAATAGTGGGTAATGGCAGCAAAAAGAATCAAAAGGAAGAATACCAGAAACATGGTATAAAAAATGTTGCGGATAGGCTGATAAATTTCTCTGTAATCAACAAAGCCGAGGATCTTCCATTTTGGATAATGGCTGATGGTGCTGGAATACCCCATATAAGCGGTGCCGTCAATCTGAACCTGCTTGCCCTGGGAGGGATAGGCTTCCGAAAAAAGCTGCTGGAGTTCCGGGGTGGGAGCCTGATCCGTCGGATTGGAATAGATAACCTTTTGATTTTCATCTATGACATAAAAGCTTGCAAACGTGTCTCGGAACACGTCTTCCATATCCTTGAACAGGCTCTGGCGGTTGATATTGATGGCCACATAGCCCATATTTTCATAAGTAAGCGTATTATACAAATGGCCGAAACAGGTAATGGTAGAATTCAGATGATGGGAATCCGGCTCATTGTTATGAAAGGGAAAGCTGTTAGGAGAAGAAAGGCGCAGGGTAAGCTGAGAATCCAGAAAACGGTCAAATTCCGGATTTTCATCTACCAGCCACTCATAGGTATCCTGGTTATAAAGGGGATCCAGAATTTCGCCGTCCTTGGTGATCGCAAAGGAAGAACGGATGTTGAGACTTCCCTTGCTCAGATTGCTGATCGCCTTTTTCAGTGTATTTTGAAGCTCCGAAAACTCCGGCGCATCCGGGTTTTCTGTCAGCTCCCGCATGGCTTCCTGGATCTTGGGATCTTTGTTCAGGGCAAAATGATAGCTTCGGATTTCCTCAATAGCGCTGTCCATGATCGAGCTGGCAAATTCCAGCTGCTGGCTGGATACCATATTCAGCTCCTCGGTCAGCTTATCTGAGAAGAGAGAGCTGATGATCAGGGAAAACACCATAAAAATAATGACGGTAATTGTAAGAAACATCAGCATAAAACGGGTGCTGATATTTTTTATTTTAGGTATTTTTAACTGGGGCATAAGAAATTCCTCCGGGTATTTTAGAGATAACTTCTATATTTATACCATATTTTGCGAGAAAATAGTTTGAAATTACAGAATAAGTTAATTGTATTGATAAAAAATGAATTACTTTGATAGAAATTACTGAAAAAGAAGGGTACTATTTATCAAAAGAGAAAAAGAAGGGGGTGAGGACTTGAGCGGAGTATTGGAATTTCGGGGGATTACGAAGTCATTTCCCGGAGTACTGGCCCTGAATCAAGTCAGTTTCACAGCAAAAGGCGGAGAAGTGACAGCCCTTGTTGGGGAAAATGGAGCCGGAAAAAGCACGCTTTTGAAGATCCTCAACGGAGATTATCAGCCGGACGGCGGTCAATATCTCATGGATGGAAAAGAATGCCATTTTAAGACACCGCAGGAAGCCATCGCAGCCGGTGTCAGTATCATTTATCAGGAACGTCAGATCATACCCTATCTGAGTGTAGCAGAAAACCTGTTTATGGAGGAACTCCCAAAAGGAAAAGCAGGACTTTTGGACTATCGGAAGCTCAATAAAATGGCGCAGGAGATCATTGACGAATTCAAGCTTCCCTTTAAGGCGGGGGACAGAGTCCGCGACCTGTCAGTTGCACATCAGCAAATGGTGGAAATCATGAAATCTTACCGGAGAAATCCGAAGATTATCGCATTTGATGAGCCGTCGGCTGCTTTGTCCGACGCGGAGATTGAAACACTGTTTGAGATTATCAATCAGCTGAAGCAAAAAGGAATCGTGATCCTCTATGTATCTCACCGCATGAAGGAGATTTTTCAGATTACCGATCAGGTTGTCATTTTGAAGGACGGGCAGTTTGTAGAGCAGATTGCCACTGCCAGCACAAACGAAAAAGAAATCGTAAAAAAGATGGTGGGAAGAGATTTGGGAGATATCTTCAAAAATCTCGACAGAAACGATAAGATCGGTCCTGTGGTACTGGAAGCAGACAAGCTTGTGGCAGAGAATGTAAAAGAAGTAAGCTTTCAGCTTCACGCAGGAGAGGTTCTGGGATTTGCCGGCCTGGTAGGCGCGGGAAGAACAGAAACCATGCGGCTGATCTTTGGGGCAGACCAGAGGAAAAGCGGACGGATCCTGGTGGACGGAAAAGAAGCGAAGATCCTGCAGCCGGAGGACGCCATTGCCCTGGGCATCGGCCTGTGTCCGGAGGATCGCAAGGAACAGGGCATTGTGGCGAGACGCTCCATTGCCAACAATATCACCATGGCAATCCTAAAAGAACTGTCACCCAAAGGCTTTTTTGATTTTAAGAAAGAGCAGGAAATTGCAGAAAAGGGTGTCAGAGATTTGAATGTAAAAACACCCGGTATCGAAAAGCCGATCGGAGAGCTTTCCGGAGGAAATCAGCAAAAGGTGATTCTGGCCCGGTGGCTGGCTGCCAATCCGAAGGTTCTGATCCTGGACGAGCCGACAAAGGGGATCGACGTAGGCTCCAAGTCTGAGATTTACCAGATTATCTGTAATCTGGCAAAACAGGGGTTGGGTGTGATCGTAGTCTCCTCGGAACTTCCGGAGGTTATGGGTGTGTGTGACAGAATTGTGGTAATGTGCCAGGGACGTGTCACCGGTGAAGTGAAACGGGAAGAAGCCACCGATGAAAAAATCCTGACTCTTGCCATGGCAGATATGTTAGGAGGAAATCATGAAAGAAAAGAGTAAAAAGTTTTTAAAATCAGATAAGCTGGGATTGCTGATCGCCCTTGCCATTATCGTTGTGGTATTCAGCGTCCTGACAGGAAACAAGTTTATTTCTGTTGCAAATATCCGGAATATTGCTATTTCTTCTGCAATTGTGGGTCTGGTGGTGATCGGAGAATGTTATCTTCTGATCGTCGGACATGTGGATCTGTCCCCGGGCTCCGTAGCTGCTTTTTCCGGCGTGCTGGTATCCATTCTTTTGACAAAGGGGATTCCTCTTGTCATAGCCATACTTCTTGTCATGGCGTTTGGCCTTTTTATCGGTTTTATGAACGCCACGCTGGTAAACAAGCTGAAGCTGGAGCCGTTTATTGCGACACTGGCAGCCATGTCTATTTTCCGCGGACTTGCATACATCATCTGTGATGGAAAAGCGGTATTTGTAACTGACAGCGCATTTCTGAAACTCGGAACAGGACGTCTTTTCGGCGTGATTCCTTATCCGGTTCTGATCTGTATTATTTTCTTTGCCATTGCCATTGTGATTCTCAACCGCACCAGATTCGGAAGAAGCGTCTATATGGTGGGAGGTAATGCAAACGCGGCGCGTCTGGCTGGTATCAATGCCCAGAAAGTGAGAATGAAAATTTATATGGCAGCCTCCGCTCTTGCAGCGCTTGGCGGAATTCTTCAGGCAGGACGTATGAGCTCCGGTCAGCCGACAGCGGCAGAAGGGCTTGAGTTTGATGCGGTGACTGCAGTTGTCCTTGGCGGCGTAGCCATGAGCGGCGGTGTGGGAACCCTGGGAGGTGCTGTCATCGGCCTTATCATTATGCAGAGCTTTAACAATGGTCTGATGATGCTGAATGTGCCTTCTTTCTGGCAGACGGTTTCCAGAGGACTTTTACTTATCGCAGCGCTGTCCTTTGATTTTATCAGGAACAGAAAACGGAAATAGGCATGTGTGCAGAAAGGGGAATGCCATATGAACTCAAGAGAACGGGTTCTGGCGGCGATCAATCACCGGGAGCCGGATAAGGTTCCCATGGATTTGGGAGGCTGTGGACAGACCGGGATTAACGCAAGCTCGTTATATCATCTGAGAGAGGCCTTTGGGCTTCCTCAGCACCCATTGAAAATCTGCGAGCCCTATCAGCTTCTGGGGGAAGTGGAGCTTGACCTGCTGGAAAAGACAGGCGCAGATGTCGTTCCGCTGTGGAACAGAGGGACCATGTTCGGAACCAGCGGCCCGGTGACAAAGCCGTGGAATATGCCGGACGGTACACCGGTGCTGATGACAGAGGATTTTGCGTATGATGTGGACGAGAGAGGAAATACTCTGGTTTATCCATGCGGGGACAGGACGGCTCCCTACAGCGCTCACATGCCCCAGGGCGGCTCTTTCTTTGACGGTATTGACAGGGCTGGGGAATATGATGAAGACAATCTTACACCCATTGAGGATTATAAGGATTCTTTTCAGGTAAAAACAGAGGAAGACTGTATTCATTGGGAAAAAGAGTCCCGACGCCTTTATGATAACAGCGATTTTGCAGTTATGGGGGTGCTGGGAGGCATGGGGCTCGGCGATGCGGCCGAGATTCCCGGGCCGTTTTTGAAGCATCCCAAAGGTATTCGAAGCATGGAAGACTGGCTGATGGCGCATGTGCTTTATCCGGAGTATCTGGAGGCGATTTTCCGGATGCAGACAGAGGTCATGCTGAAAAATCTGGAGCTTTACCGTCAGGCGGTGGGCGACAGAATACAGACCATCTGGGTGAGCGGAACGGATTTTGGAACCCAGAATGGGCTGATGCAGTCCGCGGATATTTTCCGGAAACTTTATAAGCCTTACTATAAAAAAGTCAATGACTGGATTCACGAAAACACAGAGTGGAAGACTTTTTACCACAGCTGCGGGGCAGTTGCGGATCTGATACCGGATTTCATTGATATGGGAGTGGATATTCTGAATCCGGTACAGTGCTCTGCAAAAGGCATGGACGCCAAGTTTCTGAAAGATACCTATGGGGACAGGATCGTGTTCTGGGGCGGCGGTATTGACACGCAGGTGACGCTTCCAAGAGGAACGGCCAAAGAAGTCTACGATCAGGCAACAGAGCGTCTGGAAATATTCTCCAGGGGCGGAGGATATGTATTTGCGGCAATTCACAACATTGTCGCCAATGTGCCGGCGGAGAATCTGGTGGCAATGTATGAAGCTTTGCGGGATTTCAGAAACCGGTAAAGGCAGGAAAAATATGTAAAAAAGCGAAAGCTTTAAATATGAAAAGTTCAAGCATTCCTATAGAACATGAAATTTGACAATTAAAAAAATCTCCCAGTATGATGTAAGAAAGTTTGCCGACTTTTTAATACATCAAAACAAAGGAGATTTTTAACAAATGAAAAAGAAAAACCATTCCAACGAAAAACTTGAAGCAATCACATTTAAAACTTTAATTGTCGGAGTTGATATAGCAAAGCATAACCAGTGGGCAAGATTTGTGGACTGCCGTGGTATCGAACATAATAAGGCTATTAAATTTGAAAATAATAGAAATGGTTTCAATACAATCTTAACAAGGATTTACGAAATCTGCAAGAATGAAGATTTTAACAAGGTTATCATGGGGATGGAGCCAACCGGACATTATTGGAAGGCATTTGCAAATTTTCTGTTGAAACAAGCGAAAATCACAGTTGTACTGGTAAATCCATATCATACCAAAAAAGCAAAAGAATTGGATGATAACAGCCAGACAAAATCAGATAAAAAAGATGCCCTGACGATTGCAAGGCTGGTGAAAGATGGTCGATATTTTGAAACATATCTTCCACACGATGTTTATGCAGAACTGCGTGGGCTGACAACAACCAGACATAGCATGAATAAGAGAAAAAAATCAATTATCAATACGATCACAGCTGTATTGGATGAATATTTTCCGGAGTTTGTAAGTGTGTTCAAACATCCATTCAAAGGGAAGGCTGCTATGCATCTTCTGAAAGTGTGCCCTATTCCTAAATTTATATTGGAATTGGGTGAAGAAGGCGTACTGGAAGAAATCAAAAAAGCAGTAAAAAAGACGGTTGGCAGAAAAAAGGCTGCGCAGTTGGTAGAAACTGCAAAGGACAGCATAGGTGTTGATTATGGTGAATATGCGGCACGTTTTAAAATTCAGCAATTAATGGAGGAACTGGAATTAATAACAAGCCAACTGGAGGCATTGGAAGCAGAGATGGCAGAGACATTAAAGGAGACAGAAGAGTCTGAGTATCTGCTGAGCATAACAGGAATGGGAGTGGTTTCTCTTGCAACATGTCTGGGAGAACTTGGTAATCCGTTACGTTTTGAGGATGCAAGGCAAATGAGCCGTCTGGCAGGATATAACTTGATAGAGGACAGTTCCGGAAAAAACAAGAGTGGAACATGCATTTCAAAACGTGGAAGGAAAAATCTGCGGAGTGTACTTTATCAGATTTCGCTTATTATGGTGGCAAACAATAAAGAGATGCGACAGCTTTATGACTACTTGAAAACAAGGGAAGATAACCCGCTGAAGAAGATGCAGGCGTTGGTGGTTGTGAGTAAAAAGGTGCTTACCCTCATATTTACGCTGTCTAAAAAGAAAGCATATTATGAACCGGAGCTTGTCTTCGGGAGTTATAGAAAGAGCCAATTACAGGCGGCTTAATAGATTTATCTTGCCGATATAGGTGCAGGGATAAGGAGGACTCCTCCATCAGCCCAATGAGGCAGCAATTAAGCAAAAGTCTACCCTGTACCTTTATCCATAAAACAGAATGAAGGAATGTAAGGACATGGATCCAGTGAGAACTGATAGGGTAAGTGTATGGATAAACAGGCAAATAAGTTATAAACAATGAATTGATACCTGAAAAGGTATTGATATAAATTACAAAAATATATCGGGAGATATATTGACAAATTTCAAATATTGAGATAGGAGGAAATGAACATGAAAAAAAGAATTATCGCAACGTTACTGGCAGCAGCAATGGCAGGCACAATGACGGTGAATGTTTTTGCGGAGGAAGAGGCGCCCACCCTGGCGTTTATCTGCAAGGACCTTTCCCAGGAATGGTTTGTCGGAACCTCAAACGCAATGCTGGAGACTGCAAAAGAGAGAGGTGCCAAGGACGTTATCATGTACGACTGCGCCATGAGCCCGGACAAATATATGACAGCGCTGGATACCGCGATTTCCCAGGATGTAGATGTGCTTATCGTATGCCCTCCGGACCAGAAGCTGAGCCAGATCACTGTGGAAAGATGCAAAGAGGCCGGAATCAAGGTTATGGCAGACGACGATGGCCTGATCGACGAGAACGGAAAGCATCTTGCACCGTCTCTGGAGCTGGATGCCTACAGAGTTGGACAGGGAATCGGTGAATATCTTGCAAATTATGTGACCGAGAACAAGATTAACGAAGACTATTCCGAAGTAGGATACCTTTGCATGACGATGTCTGAGGTTTCCTCCTGTGTTCCGCGTTCGGAAGGCGCAGTGGACAAATTTACAGAGCTGATCAGTGATTTCCCGGAAGATAAAATCATCGAGGCAGACTATGACGGAACTTCCGATGAAGGCTTTAACGTAGCAGCAGCTACCATTACCGCGCATCCGGAAATCAAAACCTGGCTGGTAACTGCACCGAACGATGAAGGCGCACAGGGAGCAACCAGAGCGCTTGAGCAGGCGAGTGTTGATAAAGACGCTATCGTTATCGGTGTTGGTGGATATCTTGCGAAGGACGAGTTCAAAAAAGATTTCTCCTGTTTCAAAGCTACGGCGTACATTGATCCGGCTCTTGACGGACAACTTGCCGCAAACGCAGCAATGGACTGGATCGAGAAGGACATCATGCCTTACAGCGATTACATTGAAGAAGGCGGCGAATTCGGCGTATATCCCTTCAGCGCAACTATGATTGATGCAAGCAATTATGAAGAAGTAATGGGCGACGACGCAAAATAAAAGAGGAAAAACCGATGGCATTTTTACAGGGAAGTTATTTTTCGGAGGAGCTTCTGCAGGAGGTACATTTTACCTGCATCCGTCCTTTTGAGAATCAGAAAGAAGAAGCGCAGGAGAAATATCTGATTTTGCTCCATGGACTTATGGACAACAGCAATGCCTGGATATTGAAAACGAATCTTTACCGTCTGGCAGAAGAGTACGGTGTCACTGTTTTTTGCCCGGAGGGGCACCGCAGCTGTTACTGCGATATGAAGTACGGGGGAAAATATCGCCGAATGCTTATAAAGGAAATACCCCGGGTCATGAAAGGCCTGCTGGGGTGTGAGCTGAACGGAAAGAATACCGTGATCGCAGGAAATTCAGCAGGCGGTCTGGGAGCTCTGAAGGCAGTGCTTTCGCCGGATTCCCTGTATCGCAAATGTATGGCTTTTTCACCGGTGGTCCATCCGGAAAAGGCGCTTCGGGATATTCCGGAAAGCTACCTGATCGCTGGAGAAGAACGGGCAATCTTTGGAGAAGCGCTTAAGATTCCGCAGGAGGAAAATCCGGCAGAGCTTTTGAAGGATGAACGCCTAAAGAACAAATTTCCTCTGCAGATTACGATTTCCTGTGGGACAGAGGACTTTCTGCTGGCGCAAAACCGGGAATTTCAGAAGGCCCTTGCAGAATCGGGAGTTTCGGTGACTTACCGGGAGGCTGCAGGAGAACACGGATGGGAATACTGGGAAAACCATTTAAAAGAATTGTTTGAAGAGTATTTTGCTGAAGACTAAATAAAACCACTTGACCATGAGGATTGATTCACGGTCAAGTGGTTTTTTCGTTTAGTTACGTTTATCTTCTTCTGCACGGACTTCAATGCCATCTTCAGCTTTGTTTACATTCCCCCAAAAAGTTTAACCCATATTTAACCAAAATGCGGCGGCGGTTTTCATAATGCATTGTTATAATCGTTCTTGTCAAAAACAATTTCTGAAAATTTGAGAGAAGAAGGAGAACAAGAATTTATGAAAGCAAAAAGAATCAGCGCTTTATTACTGGCAGCAATGATGACAGCCGGGACCGCACTGCCGGCAATGGCAGCAGAGGAGGCCGTGACTGCGCCGAAATATATTTTTCTGTTTATTGGCGACGGAATGAGCTATCCTCAGATCCAGAGCACAAATTATTACCTGAATGCAATGGAAGATGACGGGGATGAGATTCTTACCAGTGAAAATAAACTGAACATGATGAATTTCCCGGTGGCAGGCTCTGCGCAGACCTATGACAGCACTTCCTTCTGCCCGGATTCCGCATCCACGGCAACCTCCATTTCCACAGGCCACAAGACCTACAGCGGAACCATCAATGTTGCCGAGGACATGGAGACTACCTACGAGACGATCGCGGAGAAGCTGAAAGAGCAACTGGGTTACAAGATCGGCGTACTTTCCTCTGTAAACTTAAACCATGCGACTCCGGCAGCTTTTTATGCGCATCAGGCATCCAGAAGCAATTACTATGAGATCGGTGAAGAAATGGTGAACAGCGGTTTCGATTATTTTGCAGGCGGCGGTCTTTTGAGCCCAACCGGCGAAGAAGGGGATCAAAAAGATCTCTACGAGCTGGCACAGGAGGCGGGCTACAAGGTAGTTAAGACACAGGCGGAGGCAGAGGCGCTCACCGCAGAGGACGGCAAGGCGATCGTCATTGATGAGACTTTGGCAGACGGCGATTCCATGAGCTATGACATGGATCTGGAAGAGGGCGAGTGGGCTCTGGCAGATTACGTGGAAAAGGGAATTGAGGTTCTGGATAATGAAAACGGTTTCTTCATGATGGTAGAGGGCGGAAAGATTGACTGGGCCTGCCATGCAAACGATGCGGCAGCATCCATTACAGATACGGTTGCACTTGACGAAGCTGTGGGAAAAGCCGTGGAATTTTACAACGAGCATCCCCAAGAAACGCTGATCCTCGTGACAGGAGACCATGAGACCGGCGGTCTGTCCCTTGGATTTGCCGGAACAGATTACGATACCTTCCTTACCAACCTTTCCAATCAGAAGATTTCCTATGCAAAATTTGATTCTGACTATGTAACAGGATACAAAGAAAACAAGACAGATTTTGACACTGTTATGACAGATATCACAGAGCTTTTCGGACTTCAGGCGCCGGCAGCAGAGGGTGCGGAATCGACCAATCAGGCGGACAGCAAGGACGAGCATCCGGAGAGTGAAGCAGAGGGAACGCTGGTGATGACAGACTACGAGTACGAAAAACTGAAAGCTGCATACGAGGAAACCATGTCCCGCACCGGAGAGGAAGAAGAATTCAGTCAGGAAGAATACCTCCTGTACGGAAGCTACGAACCCCTTACCGTTACGATCACCCATATTCTCAACAACAAATCCGGCATCAGCTTTTCTTCCTATGCGCACACCGGTCTTCCGGTAGAAGTATTTGCCATGGGAGCCGGTCAGGAGGCGTTCGGCGGATATTACGACAACACCGATATTTACAACAAAATGGCAGCACTGACAGGTGTACAGTAAGGGGCAGCGCAAATGATGGAAAAGCTTAGAAAGAACTCGGTTTCTTTGCTGGCGCTCCTGCTCATTGTCATCCTCATGGTCCTTCCCACGGGCTATGAGGATGCTGCTATTTACAAGGATACAGAGCGGGTGCGGGTAAAGGTTCTGTCCACGGATGAAAGCCGGGTGATCAACAACGGCCTGATCCAGTCCGGAGAGCAGTATTGCCAGGTAAAGGTTCTGGACGGAAAGTTTAAAGGTCAGGAAGCGCGGGCGGTGAACATGCTCAGCGGTTCCCTGGAATCGGACAAGATATATGAGACCGGCGATGTGGCGCAGGTGGTGATAAGCCATAAGGACGGGGAAATTCTGTCCATTACCATGACAGACCATTTTCGGATAGACAAAGAGCTTCTGCTCGCGGGGCTGTTTGTGCTGCTCCTGGTGCTGTTTGCAGGACGCGTAGGTTTAAGGGCAGTGTATTCCTTTATCATCACTGTGCTCACCATATGGAAAATCATGGTTCCGGCCTTTCTGAAGGGGATCAATCCGATCTGGTGCGGGATTGCCATTACGGCTTTTTTGACCGTGCTGATCATTTTTCTGGTGTACGGCTGGGACAAAAAGACCCTGGCAGCCAGCAGCGGCGCGCTTCTGGGCGTGCTTGTGACCTGCATTATGGGCTGTGTGTTCACCGATTTATTTCAGATCCACGGCGCGGTCATGGCATACTCGGAAAGCCTTCTGTACGCGGGGTATCAGGATCTGAACCTTACCCGGATTTTTATGAGCGGCATTTTTATCGGCGCCTCCGGCGCCATGATGGATCTGGCGGTGGATATCACGTCTGCGGTCAATGAGGTGATCCAGAAAAAGCCGGAAATCGGCTGGCGGGAGGCTGCCCGTTCAGGTATGAATGTGGGGCGCGCTGCCATGGGAACCATGACGACAACGCTGCTTTTGGCCTACTCCGGCGGATATATCGCGCTGCTGATGACCTTTATGGCGCAGGGAACCCCCATTGACCATATTTTTAATTACAAATATGTGTCAGCGGAAATTCTGGATACCGTGGTGGGAAGCTTCGGTCTGGTGACCGTTGCGCCCTTTACGGCGCTGACCAGCGCGCTTTTGCTGACGGGAAGGAGCCGGAAAGAAATATCGTTGTAAAAAGAGAAGAGAGGAGCAGCTCAAAGTGCCCGGAAAGCCTTTTGAGCTGCTCCTTTCTTCTGTGAAGACGCCAGGGCGCCGGGATCGGGGCAAGGAGAAGAACTGGAAATCAGGCGCTGTCTGTAGTAGAATAAAAACAGCCCTGGCAGGGAAGGTCTCTGCATGAACAGAGGGACAAGATTTTTCGGGAAAATCCCGGGGGAAACGGAGAAGAAGCACATGAAAAAGGACGGCTTTTTGTACAGAGATGGCGCCGGGAGAAAGACCGGGTTTTCCATAAGAAACAAGATTTTGCTTCTTGCGGCTGCAGCGGCGCTGCCGTTTCTCGTACTGCTGGTATATCTGCTGGTTTCCATGGGCAACTACAGCAAAGCCTATGACAAAATCGTGAGCAATCTGACCATAGCCAATAATTATAATCTGAGCTTTAAGGAAGAAATGGATGAGAGCCTTTACAAGCTTGTGGTGGGCTATGTGGAATTTGAAAATATTTCCAAGGAAGAAACCCTGAAGGATCCGTACGCGCTGATCGAAGACCTCAGGAGTACGTTTACAGACCTGATGGATATTACCACGGGAGAAGAAAGCCGTATGTGGCTGGAAAGTCTTCTGCGGAACATCAGCACTCTGGAAAAAAGAGTGGATGATATCGTGGAAAGTGTGGCCGCAGGAGGACAGTATGATGAAAATATCGAGGAGCTGGATAATAACATATACATTCTGACGGAGCTGATACAGGATGACATCCAGTATTATATCTATTACCAGACGCGGAGTATGGAACAGATCAACAACAACTTGAATGCGCAGATTAACAAGTTTATCATTGTATGCAGTGTGATTATCGGCGCAGTAGTGCTGGTGGTTGTGGTGCAGACGCTTTTGATCGTATCCGGTATTTTAAGGCCTGTCCGGGAGCTTTATGTGGCAACGGAAAAAGTATCCAGGGGAGACTTTCAGGCGAGAGCCTCGATTCGCTCCAACGATGAGATCGCAGCGCTGGCCGGCGCCTTCAACAATATGGCCGGAAATATGCAGGCGCTTGTGGATAAGGTCAAGGAAGACGAGCGAAAAATGCGAAAAGCCGATCTTCGCCTTCTGCAGGAGCAGATCAATCCTCATTTTCTTTACAATACGCTGGATACCATCGTGTGGCTGATCGAAGCGGAGGAAACAGACAAAGCAGTAAATATGGTTGTAACGCTGTCTGATTTTTTCCGCCTGGTACTCAGCAAGGGGCGGGAATTTATTACCATACGGGAGGAAGAACAGCATATCAGCAGCTATCTGGAGATTCAGGAGGTGCGCTATCATGACATCATGGAATATGAGGTACAGATAGACAAAAGCCTTTATGAATTTGAGATCCCCAAGCTGACGCTGCAGCCTCTGGTGGAGAACGCGCTTTACCATGGAATCAAATATAAACGGGCAAAGGGATATATCCATGTGCACGGCGAGCGGGACGGAGCGGTTATCCGTCTTACCGTGCAGGACAACGGAGTCGGCATGGATGAGGAGGAGCTTGTGGAGCTCCGGAAAGAAATATCCCGCCCCTGCCAGGAAACGGAAAAGGGATTTGGCCTCGCCAATGTCAACGAGCGCATTCGCATGTACTTCGGTACAGAGTACGGAATGAAAATTTCTTCACAAAAGGGAAAGGGAACGATTGTGGAGGTGACGATCCCTGCTGTTTTGGCGCAGGAAAAAGAAATATAAAGGCAAAGGAGACAGAGAAATGGGCAGACGGATGAGGAAGCCTGGAAAAAGAGGGAAGGTTCTTCTGATGCTTGCCGGAGTGGCAGGGCTTCTGGGAGGCTGCCAGGCAGCGTTTACGCCGCAGGAGTCACAGGCGGTGGCAGAAGATATGGTTCCCCCGGACGATGACAGTCTTGTGGTGGTGGGAGTATCCCAGCTGGGAAGCGAGTCTGTGTGGCGGACAGCCCATACCGCTTCCATCCAGCGGGCGTTTACCAAGGAAAACGGATATTTTCTGATTTTTGAAAATGCAAGACAAAAGCAGGAAAATCAGATAAAAGCCATACGGAGCTTTATATCGCAGCAGGTAGATTATATCGTGTTTTCGCCCATCATGGAGGAGGGCTGGGACACCGTGCTGCAGGAGGCAAAGGAAGCGGGCATCCCGGTAATTCTCATGGACAGAGACGTAAAGGTGGAGGATGAAACCCTTTACACGACCCGCGTGGGATCTGATTTTGAGGAGGAGGGAAGACGGGCCGGACAATGGCTGGAGGAATATTTGAAGGAGCAGGATCGCCAGGAGGAGGATATTCACATTGTGGTCCTTCAGGGGACGGAGGGCGGAACCTCAACCCTGGGAAGAACGGAAGGGTTTGACAGTGTGGCAGAAAAGCACGAAAACTGGAAAATTCTCGAGCAGCTGGACGGTCAGTTTACCACAGCCAAGGGCAAAGAGGTCATGGAAGGAATGCTGCTCCGGCATCCGGATATTGATGTGGTGGTTTCCCAGAATGACGATATGACGCTGGGAGCCCTGGAGGCTCTGGAAAATGCGGGAAAAACCACAGGTGTGGACGGGGACGTGATCGTGATTTCCTTTGACGCGGTACACAAGGCGCTGGAGCAGGTGGCTGCGGGCGTGATCAATGTGGACATTGAGTGCAATCCCGAGCAGGGGGCGTATATAGAAGAGGTCATACAGAAAATGGAGGCAGAAGAACCGGTAGAACGGGCTTACTATGTGTCTGAGGAGATTTTTACACAGGAAAATGTGGGCGATTTTCTTGACAACAGAACATATTGACAGGAGAAAAAAGATGTTAAAAGTATTTTTAGTGGAAGATGAAAGCGTGATTCGGGAGGGGCTCCGGAACAAAATTCCCTGGGAGCAGTACGGATTCACTTTGGTGGGAGATGCGGCGGACGGAGAAATGGCGCTGCCTCTGATCCGGAAAACCAGACCGGATGTGCTGATCACAGATATCAAGATGCCCTTTATGGACGGCCTCTCCCTGAGCAAGATCGTACACGGGGAATTTCCCAAAACCAGAATCATCATTATCAGCGGTCACGACGATTTCGATTATGCGCGCAAGGCGATCGAGGTAGGCGTGGAGCAGTACCTGTTAAAGCCCATTACCCGTATGACGCTGCGCAAGGTACTCCTGGAGCTGAAGGAAAAGATTGAGCAGGATATGGAGCAGGAGGACTATCAGACGCAGTTTCAAAATGAAATGTATGAATATGAGCAGCTTTCGCGAAGACGGTTTTTTGAGAAGATTTTTGAGGGAAAGCTCTCTGTCACGGAGATTTATGAGGAGGCGGCAAAGCGGTCTATTGAGCTTAACAGCCCCTGCTATAATCTGCTCCTCATTCATCTTTCCGAGAAGGAAGGCGTGTGGAGCGAGGCCGGCGCGGAGCGTTTTATGGGCAGACAGGAAGAGGTTCTGCATTATTTTCTCCGCCATCCCCAGTACATCCTTTTTCGCTGGAACGTAAATTGCCACGGGGTTCTGATAAAATCGGATGCAGAGCAGATGAGTGCGCTGACGGAGAAGGCTCTTTTGCACATCCGCAGCATCTGCCAGCCGGAGCAGGAGAGGATAGAATGGTATGCGGCTGCCGGGGATCCGGTAGAACGGCTGTCCATGCTGCCCCAGTGCTACCGGAGCGCCAACCACTGTTTTGCTGCCCGTTTTCTCACTCCGGGCACACACATCCTCACCGGGGAGACCCTTGCAGGGCAGACCGGAGAAGGGGAGCAGCAGAAGCTGGAAAATGTGGATTCCTCCAAAATGGATCCGGAGATCATCCGGGATTTTCTGTCAAAGGGCAGTCCCAATGAGATCCAGGAGTTCGTGGAGACCTATCTGCAGGGGATCCGGGAGCCGCTGAAATCCCGCATGTTCCGGGATTATGTGGTGCTCAATATCCGGTTTACCGTCACAGCCTACGTCCAGAGTCTGGGCGCCTCCCGGGAAGCATATGAGGAACGGCTTGGAAAACGGGATATGAATATGAAGCCGGAGGAAGTGGCGGATTATTTTGCGGATGCTCTTGAGGCGGGAATTTCCCTTCGGGATAAGGAAAGCAGCTACCAGAGCGGAAAAACACTTCGGAAGGTTTTGGAGTACATTGATGAAAACTATTCCAATGAGGACCTGTCGCTGAATCATGTGGCGGAGCAGGTCAAAGTGAGCGCCAATTATTTAAGCGCGATCTTCAGTCAGAGTATGCAGAAAACGTTTATTGAATATGTCACCGGAAAACGGATAGAAAAGGCCAAAAAGCTTTTGCGCACAACGGACAGATCCTCCGGTGAGATCGCGGCTGAAGTAGGGTATAAGGACCCGCATTATTTCAGCTTCGTGTTTAAAAAAACACAGGGCGTAAGCCCGAGAGAGTACCGGGGCGGAAAAAAAGGCTAGGATGGACGGAATTGGCTCCGGGTGCTCTGTCTGATCAGAATTTCCCAGGGGACTTCCTGCGACTGCGCGGGAAGTCCCTTTAATCGTTTCAGCATAAGCTCGGCAGCGCGCAGGCCCATTTCATGGGGCTCGTGGGTGAGCGTGGTAAAGGGCAGGCGCTCACGGCTGCTGAGATACGTGTTGTCAAAGGCTGCCACGGCGATTTCCTCCGGAAGACGTTTTCCGCGGCGGGTTAAGGTGCCGATGAGATGGTAGGCGAGAAAGTCGTTGTAGCAGACGACGGCAGTACAGTCTTTAAGGACCTCCCGGGCAAAAATATCGAGAAATCCGGTATCCTGGTTTTTGAGACGGGAAAGCTCCGAAGCGCCGTACCAGCCGATTCGCTCATCGGGGAGCGGAAGAGAAAGCTCCGTCATCGCTTCTGAAAATCCGGAAAACCGCTCTATGCCCTGTATATCATCCCGCTTGAAGATGCCGGCGATCGCCCGATGCCCCTGAGCAGCCAGATGCCGCACCAGCATTGCGCTTCCGCCGGCATTGTCGTCCTTGACACAGGGGATATCCGAAAGTCCGGGACAGGGGGAAAAGAGGAATACGAGGGCAGTGCCCTTTTTGACAAGCGCTCGATAAAGCTCTGCATTAGGACTGGGGAGAGCGCTTTTGCAGGATTCTGCCAGGAGTCCTCTGGGCGGGTGGGAGAGGAGCTGTGTGAGAATCTCCCGCTCTGCAAAAACACGATTGTCTGTGAAGGAAACATGGGAGGAAAAGCCATGTTCGGAAAGGCGCTTTTGGATATCGTGGAGAGCCTGCGGATAGAGGTAATCCTGGTCGCTGGTAACGAGGATTTCCACCAGATTGTCCGACGGGGCGGCAAAGCGGCCGGTGAGATAGGTTCCGCTGCCCTGTCTGCTGGTTACGATCCCCTGGTCAGCCAGAAGAGAAAGCGCCTGGCGGACGGTCTGGCGGCTGACCCGGTATCGTCTGCAGAGTTCGGCTTCTGTGGGGAGTTTTGTCACACCGTTTTTCAGGTTTGCTTCGGCTAACGCAGTAAGCTTCTGGGCCAGCCATTTGTACTTGATCGCCATAGGATTGTCCTCCGGAAAATATTTAGGATAAAATATAAAAAATTGATATGGATTTTTTTAGATTTCGTTTGTCTCACAAAAAAGTACCTTAAAAAAATCAAAAAACAGGATGAAAAAATTGAACCTTCTGACGGAAAAAGGAAAGGTTGCACAATAGCAGGGCAATGCAGGAAAATAGGGATTTTTGCGGAAAAAAGGCGTGGTTTCTTAAGAATTTCTACGTTTTCCTGAAAAAATCCCACTGGTCATAAAAGTTGTATTTAAATATGATTTTATCATGTAAAATTTGTATTGTAAAGAACTGACAAACCGCAGAAATACAGGGAGTTTCGCGTTGACCTAAAAAGGGAGCACTGCTATGATGAAATCACAGGGAACACAAATCCCACAACGAAACAAATTTTTAGAAAAGGGAGGAAACAAAATGAAGAAAAAGGTTGTATCCGTATTAATTGCATCTGCAATGGCAGCAGGAGTGATGGGAAGCGCAGCAGTTGTATCGGCAGAGGAAGGCGATCTGATCAAGGTTGGTATCATCAACAACGACCCAAATGAGTCCGGATACCGCACCGCAAACGACAAAGACATGAAAGAGATGTTTACAGAGGAAAACGGCTATGATGCTTCTTTCGCATACAGCTTAAAGAATGATGAGCAGATCACAGCTGCTCAGAAATTCATTCAGGACGGCGTAGACTATCTTCTTCTTTCTGCGGCAGACACCGCCGGCTGGGATTCCGTACTGGCAGATGCAGAGATGGAAGGAATTCCGGTAATTCTTTTTGACCGTACCATTGACGCAGACGAGAGCCTTTACGCAGCATCAATTGTTTCCGATATGGCAAAAGAAGGCGAGACTGCAGTGACCTGGCTGGCTGACCAGGGTCTTGAGGAGTACAACATCATCCACATTCAGGGCGTTATGGGATCCGCAGCACAGAAAGGCCGGACAGGTGCTCTGGATGAAAAAGTAGCGGCAGAGGATTCCTGGAATATCGTTACACAGCAGACCGCAGAGTGGAACGCTGAAAAAGCACAGCAGATCGTCCAGTCTGTAATCGACGCAGGCACAGAGTTCAACGTGATCTATGCAGAGAATGACGACATGGCAAAAGGCGCTGTGGCAGCCCTTGACAAAGCAAACATTTCCCACGGGGTAGACGGCGACGTTATCGTTATGGGCTTTGACTGCAACAAATGGGCGCTGGAAGAGGTTCTTGCAGGCAACTGGAACTACGACGGACAGTGCAACCCGTTCCAGGCTTCCTACATTGACGAGGTCATCAAGACTCTGGAAGCAGGAGAGGAAGTAGAAGAGAAGGTTATCATCCTGGATGAAAAAGGATTTGATGCGGCAACGATCACCCAGGAAGACGTAGACAATTACGGAATCTGACAATTACAGGGAGGCGCAGCGCGGCGTAAGAAAAGTTTGTACGCAGGCGCCGCGCCTGTTTTGAAATAAGAAATAAAAGGAAAAGAAAAGGAGAATGCACTGGTGAAAGAAAACGCAGTATTGGAAATGCGAAACATATCCAAAAGCTTTCCCGGAGTGCGCGCGTTGCAGAATGTGGATTTTACTCTGTGCGAGGGCGAGATCCACGCTCTGATGGGGGAGAACGGAGCCGGAAAATCCACGCTTATCAAGGTACTGACCGGCGTCTACGAAAAGGATGCGGGCGATATTTTTCTCAAGGGAACAGACAAGGCGGCAGTTATCCGTTCCCCGCAGGACGCGCAGCGGCTTGGCATCAGTACCGTATATCAGGAGATTACCCTCTGTCCCAATCTCTCGGTTGCGGAAAACATGTATATCGGCAGGGGAAAAGGTGTTGGACAGAACTGGAAAAAGATGAATGCAGGAGCAGACAGGATCCTCAGATCCCTGGATATTCCCGCAAAGGCAACGCAGCAGCTTTCCACCTGCTCCATTGCAATTCAGCAGATGGTTGCCATTGCGCGGGCTGTGGATATGGACTGTAAGGTTCTGATTCTGGATGAGCCCACCTCCTCCCTGGATGAGAGTGAGGTTGAGAAGCTGTTCGGACTGATGCGGGAGCTGAAAGCCCGCGGCGTAGGCATTATTTTTGTCACCCATTTTTTGGATCAGGTATACGAGGTGTGCGATAAGATCACAGTTCTCCGGGACGGAAAGCTTGTGGGAGAATATGAGATCAAGGACCTTCCCAGAGTGAAGCTGGTCGCAAAGATGCTGGGCAAGGAGCTGGATGATATGTCGGATATCCGGGATGAAAGCCAGGTATATCACAACGAGAGCGACACACCCATATTTGAGGCGGAAGGACTGCAAAGCGACGCAGGTATCCGGCCCTTTGATTTCTCTGTGAAAAAGGGAGAGGTCAATGGTTTTACCGGGCTTCTTGGTTCCGGACGGAGCGAATGTGTCCGTGCGATTTTCGGGGCAGACCGCGTGATCGCCGGAACAATGAAGAAAAACGGCAGAAAAATTAAAATCGCAAAGCCGCTTGACGCCATGAAGCAGGGAATTGCCTATCTTCCGGAGGACCGCAAGGTAGATGGAATTGTGGGAGACCTTTCCGTTCGGGATAATCTGATCCTCGCGCTGCAGGTGCTGCGCGGATTTTTCCATCCGATTTCCAAGGCTGAGGCAAACAAACTCGCGGACGAGTATATAAAGCTTCTGGAGATCAAGACAGCTTCCGCGGATACGCCCATCAAGTCTCTGTCCGGCGGAAACCAGCAGAAGGTGATTCTGGGCCGCTGGCTTCTGACGCATCCGGAATATCTGATCCTGGATGAGCCGACCCGGGGAATTGACGTGGGAACCAAGATTGAAATACAGAAACTGGTACTGAAGCTTGCTTCTGAGGGAATGAGCGTAACCTTTATCTCTTCGGAAACAGATGAGATGCTGCGCACCTGCTCCCGCCTGATCGTCATGAGAGACCGCCGCGTTGTGGGCGAGCTTTCGGAGGCGGATTTGACACAGAACAAGATCATGTCAACCATTGCCGGAGGTGACAAGGAATAATGGAGAATACAAAGAAAAAAAGCGTATCCGGATTTTTTTCGGAGCTTATACGAAAACAGATATTTATCCCCATTGTGGCGCTGTTGCTGCTGGCGGTTTTTAATCTGATCATGGATCCGGGCTTCTTCAAAATTACTTTGGGGTATAACAGCGCCGGAGATCCGGTTCTGTCCGGATATCTGATCACCATTCTGGACTATGGTTCTGAACTTGCGATCCTTGCCATTGGCATGACGCTGGTAACGGCGGCTTCCGGCGGACAGGACATCAGTGTGGGCGCGACCATTGCCATTGCGGGCTCCGCGCTTCTGCGGGTGCTGTGCGGAAGCAACTCCCGACCCGATGAGCTGCAGGCTCCCATTATCGTGGGATTTCTGGTAGCCTGTCTCGCAGGCATGCTCTGCGGCGCCTTCAACGGAACTCTGGTTGCCTACTTCAAGATCCAGCCCATGGTAGCGACCTTGATCCTCTTTACCGCAGGACGATCCATTGCGGCATGGATCAACAACAATGAGCTTCCCATTGTAAATGACGAAACGTTTACATACTTTGGCGGCTTTATTCCGGGAATTCCCATTCCGACTCCGTTTTTTATTGCAGCTGTCTGCATTATCGTCACGGTGCTTCTTCTGAAATTTACCACCCTTGGACTTTACACACAGGCGGTGGGTATCAATGGAAGCTCCTCCAGACTTAACGGTCTGAATCCGCAGTTTATCAAGTTTCTGAGCTTTGTGATCCTGGGAGTCTGCGTGGCGGTAGCGGCGCTCATCAAAGTGAGCCGGCTTTCCTCCATTAACTACTCCGTCATTGCAAAGGATATCGAAATGGATGCCATTCTGGCAGTTGCTCTGGGCGGAAATGCTTTGAGCGGAGGCAAATTCAACATGGCAGCTTCCATCATGGGGGCTTATGTGATCCAGTTCCTTACGACAACCCTGTACAAATTCAACGTACAGTCCGATGCGCTCTCCGCGTACAAGGCAGTCGTTGTCATTGTTCTGGTTGTGCTGAGTGCGCCGAAGGTTCACGAGAAGCTGGGCGCTCTTGGAAAAAAATTAAGACCGCAGGCAAAGGAGGTTGGATGAGATGAAAAACAGAATAAAAAATCTTTCGGATACCAATCTGCTTCTGAGCATTACCGTCATTGTTTTTGTTCTCATGTATGCGGGAGCTATGCTATTTCTGGGAGAGGGATTTTTAAAGCCGCAGACGTTTTTCAATATCCTGAACGCGCAGGCGGCGCTGATCATTACCGCCTGCGGACTGAGTCTTGTGATGATCACCGGCGGAATTGACATTTCCGTGGGCGGCGTGGTTGCCCTGGTGAGCATGTGCTGTGCGGTTTATCTGGACTACCAGGATGGAAATGTGTTCGGCGCAATCCTCATTTCCCTTGGCATCGGCGTTGCATTCGGCCTGGTGCAGGGCTTTCTGGTGGCGTACCTGGATATTCAGCCCTTTATCGTAACCCTGGCAGGTATGTTTTTTGCCAGAGGTATGACGACCATAGTGCATACCAATCCGTTTAATGTAGCCAATGAGGATTTTGTCGCCCTCAAAATGACCCGTATCCCGGTTCCCGGCATGGGCTCTGTGAACAAGCTTGGCAAATATGTCAACGCGTATGTGGAAATCGGCGTGATCGTGGCGATCCTGGTGGTGATCCTTCTGTTCTGTGTGCTTCGCTGGACAAAATTTGGCCGCGGCTTCTATGCTGTGGGCGGAAATCAGCAGAGCGCGCTGATGCTGGGAATCAATGTAAAGAGACAGCGCTTTATGGCGCAGCTTCTCTGCGGCGTGCTGGCGGGAATCGCAGGCTTTGTGTATTTCCTTCACGTAGGGTCCGGCTCGGCGTCCCATGCCAGCGGTATGGAGATGAACGCCATTGCCTCCTCCATCATCGGCGGTACGATGTTGACCGGTGGTGTGGGAAATGTCATTGGAACCCTGTTCGGCGTGCTCTCCCTGAGCACTATTCAGAATATCGTCTCCTCCGCAGGTCTCGACCAGGCATGGTGGACCGGCATTACCATCGCAGCTATGCTGTGTTTGTTCCTGGTCATCCAGAGCGTAGTCATGGCGCGAAAAAAGAGAAGATCTTAAATTCATTCCATATTACACACATATTAGGAAAAGCTGTCGCTTTCACGATTTAAAAAATCAATCGCAAAGCGGCAGCTTTTTGCGTTTAAGGGTCTGTTACGGAAAAAGAGGTTTTTTGCAGCCGATACTCCTTGGGAGACATCTGAAATTTGCTGCGGAAAATGGAATAAAAATACGTCATGTTCTGATATCCCACCATTTGCGCAACCTGTTCTACGGACATGGTTGTTTTGGAAAGATACTGCGCTGCATGATTCAGACGGATGTCTTTTATGAAGTCAGAAAAACTGGTGTTCAGCTCCTTCTTCATGCAGCGGGAAATGTATTTTTCTGTATAGCCAAAGGTATAAGCCACTTCTTTCAAGGTCACTGTGGAATAGTTTTTCTGTATATACAGAATGATACTGCTCAGAAACTGGGAAGTGGGAAGCTGGCCGGAGGGAGTAAACTGGCTGGACAGGATTCTGGACATATACAGAAAAACCTCGATCAGTCCTGCTTCCAGAATTTTTTCGTATCCGGGCTGAGGCTGATAATATTCCTGGATCAGCCGGTGCAGGATCCCATAGATGGGAGAGTCCTCGGTTCGGTTTAAAATCAGGAAATCTACGGATTTTTGAAACTGGTAAAAATAGCTGATCACAAAATTTGACAGGACGTCGTTGGACATAAGCGAAAACATGGATTGCTGAAATACGTCCTTGGTGATCAGAAAATTAAAGATAACGCTGGAGTCGCTGGGGGCTTTCAGATAATGAAGGGTATCGGGAGTCATGAACAGAAGGTCTTTTTCCTGCATATGTGACTCTATTCTGGAGGAGACGTTAATGCAGCTTCCCTTATATACATAGACCAGTTCAAAAAAGTTATGGTTATGGAAAGGCGCAGGGTGTGTCAGCGTATTTTCGTGAAGAGAGACATCAAAGGGATAAAAGACAGCGCCCTCCCCTCCACGGGGAGTGACGGTGTAATAATTATGATCTTTTAACTCCGACAGCGCTCTCTGGGCGTAGAATTTCATTTTGTTTTGGTGCTCCGGCTGCGCATAGTCTTTTTTTATGTCTGAAATAATTTCATCGATGGTTTTCATGTGATGTCCCCGTTTCCTGATTTTGTAATTTGCAGAAAACTTTCCGTTAAATTTCTGTAGAATTTTATATTACCATATTTTGGACTGATTTAAAGACTTTTTTGACAGGCATTTTTGGGCAAATAGGTTATAAATTGGATTCCTTTTCGTCAATGATTTCATTTTCAAGGTCATATATAATAAATGACACCAACAAAACGTGCATGATAAGTACAAAATGCACAGGAATGAAAGGAGAAGGCAATGAAAAAGAAGATGGTAGCTGGCTTATTGAGCGCCCTGATGATTTCATCTGCTGTATTTTCTGCCCTTCCGGTTATGGCAGAAACCGACAGCTCTTTTAAAGAGATGCTGGAAAGCAATTACACAGATCCGGACCGTGTGTACAGTTCGGATGTGCGCTGGTGGCTCGGAGAGGCCTCCAATACGGATGAGGTGCTTTTGGACGAGATCCAGGCTCTGTATGACGGGGGATTCCGCGGCGTTGAGTTATGTATGCAGAGTGACGAGGCGGCAGACGACGCCACCTATGCGTACGGATCTGAGATGTGGGCGCACAAATGGAATTTGGTGATGAACAAGCTTCTGGACCTTGGCATGGGAGTATATCTGACCTCCGGTACCAACTGGGCAACATCCAATGTCCCGGCATCCAGTATCGATCCGGCCAGCCAGGAGGCACTTCAGGTTCTGGCGATTTCCGATGTGGAAAAACCGATGACAGTAAAAGCAGGGGAGACCTATTCAGGAGCCGTTCAGCTTCCGGCAACACCCCAGGAGAATACGGAGCTGAACACAGTCTACGCATATAAAGTGGGAAAAACCGACGACGGAACGGACAGGACAACCATTGAATATGGCTCTGCCGTGAAGCTCTGGGACAGAAGAGATGAGACACACGAAGATTTTGTGACACAGGGCAGCGATGCGAAAGATTATACGGTGACCTGGACGGCTCCGGAAGGAGATGGCGAGTATCAGATCATCGCGACCTGGAGTCAGGGTGCCTACAACAGTTATGCGCCTGGCGTGGAGCCCTGCTATACAACCAACTATTTTGACGAGCGGGGCGTAGAAGCGCTGAAGAAATTCTGGGAAGAGCATTATTTAAGCGATCCGGAGCTGGTTGAGAAGATCAAAAAAGGCGATGTACAGCTGTTTATGGATTCTCTGGAGCTCACCTATGGCGACGGCTTTACCTGGTGGTGCGAAGACGCGGTGGAAAAATTCCAGGAAATCAAAGGCTATGATCCAATGCCCTATATCATCATGGTCAGCGGTATCGGCAGCGGCTTTGAATTCAGCCTGAACACCTATTATGACATGAACGGTGTGAACGATTTCATTTTCGGAGAACAGAATATGGCGACCTATATGCTGAGCTCCAGTGACGAATATGATAATCTTACCCTTCGTGAGCAGATTGTAAACGACTGGCAGGACGTTATGACCCAGCTCTATGAGGAACGGATGCTGCAGCCCTTAAAGGAGTGGCTTAACAGCTTCGGCATCAAGACCAGAGCGCAGATTTCCTATGGAAAAGCAGTGGAGATCACAGAGCCTTCCGCATATGTGGATTATCCGGAGGCAGAGAACCTGAACCAGTACAATCAGGCAGATATCCTCCGCCTGCACACCGCAGGAGCAAAGCTGCAGAATAAGGTGCTTTCCACAGAGACAGGAGGAAACGAAAGCAGTTACAGTCAGTCCTTCCAGAGACTGCTGGATGAGATCTATTCGCAGTATGCCGTGGGATTCCAGAGGGTTGTATGGCATATCTGGACCTCTGAATATGGTTATGGAAACAGTGAGTGGCCGGGATATGTCAGCGGAAGCGGAGACTTCTATCGCTGGGGCAACCGCGAGCCTTCTTATGCAAATTATGATGAATTCAATGCACACATCGGACGTATCCAGAAGCTGATGCAGACCGGAAAATCCCGTACAGACATTGGTTTTATCCATAACAGCTGGACGCAGGGTATGAGAACCTATGCAGAAGATGGTTCCTATTCTCAGAAATCCAAAAACTGGCAGTATGCCCATGAAGGTGTGGAATATCGTTCCACAGAGCTTCAGGATCACGGATATACGTACGATTATGTAAGCCCGGATCTTCTCACGATCGACCGCAGCGACGACAGCGATTACGTTGCAATGCCGGGTGAAGTGACAAAGGTGGAATACAATGCCGAGACCGGTACGCTTGAGGGCGCCGGATACAAAGCGCTTGTAATTTATCAGGACTGGATGGATCCGGATGGAGCAGAAACCATCCTTGAGCTTGCAAAACAGGGAATGCCGGTTGTCATCCTTGAGAATGCGGCCCAGATCAGCACCTTTACAAGTGATGTCAGCAGCAAAGGCAATAAGCTCAGCGATATCATGGATGAGATGAAAGGTCTGGAAAATGTCCGGGTAGCGGCTGTAAATGATGAAAAGATCAATTACAGAAAAGCAGAGACCGGCGCTTATGACGACGATGTTTACGAAAAACTTCTGGAGCTTGGGGTAACTCCGTATGCAGGCTTTGAGGAAGAAAACCATCAGATTCTCACACAGACCCGTGAAGATGAAGAAGGAAACAGATACCTGTACGCATACAACTACTGCCCGAACGATTATCACCAGTACAGCTCCAAAGAAGAAGTGAAAACAGAAGATCATGGATTGAATTGTACGAAGGAAATGAAAATAGAAGGTCAGTATATCCCGTATATGATCGATTCTTATTCCGGCGAAGTAACAGAGCTTGCAGATTACAGCTATGAGGATGGAAATACAGTATTTACGATTGATCTGGATTACGGCAATATTGCGCTGTATGCCTTTGAGGCAGCAGACCAGGAAAAAGACAATACCATCAAAACCACAACTGCAGAGTCCTCCTACATGAGCGACAATGGACCGGTTATCCGTGTGACAGAAGCCGGAACCTATGAAACAGAGCTGAACAATGGAAACAGCGTTTCTTCCGAGGTTGAGGAAGTCGCTGCTGCATCCGATATCACTGGCTGGACATTGGATGTCACCTCATGGACGGCCGGCGACCAGGTATTGTCTTCGGTTGAAAAGATAGGGGATGTCACAACAGAGAACAAGCTGACAGAGACCAGGAAAACAGAAATTCCAGGAATCAAACTGGATACGCTGACGACCTGGGACAATATTCCTGAGGTTGGAAAAGAAGTTTCCGGTACCGGCGTTTATACCGCAGAATTTGAGTGGGATTCCACAAAGGCAGACGGCGCGTATATTGACTTCGGCGATACGCTTGACCAAAGCATGACAGTTGAGATCAATGGTGTGAAAGTCAACGGTACAGAAAGCCAGAATCCGACCAAAAAACCTGTGACGGTTGAAGGAACCGTATACAATGAAAACGGGGAAGAAGTGGCTTATGAGGGAACGGAAGGCAGAGTATCCTATACCGGCGGAATCAACTGGGATAAACCGGTTGTGGATGTGGGAGAATATCTGCAGGATGGAACCAATACCATTCGGATCGTTTACAATTCTTCGCTTACCAACGCAGCTCTTGCGGCAGGAATCATCGAGGAGCGGGATATGGTGGGTACCGCATGGTACGGAGCCCCCTCCATCTGGTGGGGAACCGACGTTACCTACAGAGCGAATGGTCCGGCACAGGCCAAACTCATTCCTTACCGTGATGTTCAGATTGCATAAATAAAAAATAAAGGGAAAAGGCATCTGGTCCTTGATCGCCCCTGCCCGTTTTGCGGGTGGGGGCGACTTTTATGTTATACAGAAAAATTTTCCGCACATCCGACCTCCCTTGTCCGTTATAATAAGTGAAAGCAGTTTACCAAAAGCAAGAAAGGGGGAGGGCAGTTGTCTGTGGATCTGGAAGAGCGGTATGACTGTATATACCGCTACTGTTATATGAAGCTTCAAAACCGCCAGGCTGCGGAGGACGCCACACAGGAGACCTTTCTCGCGTTTCTGGAGAGCGGCACCTATCGGGATATGGGCCGGGAGCTTTCGTACCTTTACACCATTGCGCGCAGCAAATGTATGGATCATTACCGAAAAAAAGAATGCCTGCCTTTATCCGGAGAAGCAGAAGCGCAGGAGGAAGACATGGCGCAGAGGCTGGTGGTTTCGCAGTCGCTTCAGGAGGCGTTAAGGGCGCTTTCGGAAGAGGAGCAGGAGCTGATCTTTCTGCGGTATGTCAATGAGACTCCGATGGGAGTCATGGCGCAGCTGACTGGTCAGTCCCGGTTTGCGGTGAGGCGCAGACTGAAACACATTCTCAGTAAGCTGGGCGGGATCCTGGGAGAGGAGGACGGATTTTGAAGAGAGAACAACAAAAACAACTGGTGCGGGAATTAAAAGCGTTTTATCAGGTTCCGGCTCCCAAAGAGAGAGACCTGTTTCTGCGAGAGTTGGGAGAGCCGGAGATTTCTGCCATACGATTTTTTTTCATTCAGGCGGGTTATATTCACAAAGGCGTGATTGCGGCGTCGGTTGGAGTGTTTGCTCTGATACTGGTTCTGATGGAAGGCGCAGCGCGTCTGGATGAGGAAATGCTCTGGTCAGCGGCGGCCTGCGTTCCTTTTCTGGCCATGCTGGCCGCGGCGGAGGGCGCGCGCTCCCGAAGGTGGGGAATGGATGAGCTGGAGCTGGCCGCGCCTTTTTCCCTGCGGGCAGTCTGGCTCGCCAGAGCAGGTTTTCTGGGGATTCTCAATCTGGCAGGGCTTCTTCTTGGCGCGCCTCTTATCTGGGGGCTTGGCCGGGGAACAGCGGTGCAGGCCGGAGTGTTTCTCCTGATTCCATATCTGCTTTCGGCTTTTTTGAACCTTTGGATCCAGAGAAGGTGCAGGGGGCGGGACGCACTTTATACCAGCGTGGGCGTCACGGCTCTGGTGAGTGTTCTGGGAGTGACAGCGTATCTGACCGGGATGACGGCGGAGAAGATGACATCCGCCGTTCCCTGGGAGCTTTTGCTTCTGGCGCTTCTGGTCCTGGTGGGAAATGAATGGTGCAAGACAGTAAAACAGGCGGAGGAATACACATGGAACTTATCATAGACAGACTGACAAAGCAGTACAAAAACAAAATTGCCGTGGACCGGTTTTCTATCACCATGGGCGGCCCCGGAGTCTATGGCCTTCTGGGCTCCAACGGGGCAGGAAAAACCACACTGATGCGTATGATCTGCGGAATCCTGAAGCCCACAGGGGGAACGGTGACCTTTGACGGCATGGATGCCTCCATGGAGGAATATCGGCGGGTGCTCGGGTATCTGCCGCAGGATTTTGGATATTATCCCAATTTTACAGGACTTGATTTTCTTGTCTATATGGGAGTTCTGAAAGGGATGACAAAAAGCAGGGCAAAAAAACGGAGCAGGGAGCTCATTGCGCTGGTGGGGCTTACGGAGATGGAAAAGAAAAAGATCCGCACGTATTCCGGCGGCATGAAGCAGAGGCTTGGCATTGCGCAGGCGCTTCTGGGGAACCCAAAGCTCATTATCCTGGATGAGCCCACCGCAGGGCTTGACCCCAAGGAGCGGGTGCGCTTCCGGGAGCTTATCGCAGAGCTGGGAAAGAAAAATATTGTGATTCTTTCTACGCATATTGTATCGGATATCGACAAAATTGCAGACAGGATTCTTCTGATGAAGAATGGACAGCTGATTTTTTCCGGCTCCAGAGAGGAAATTGACGGGGATTTGGAGCATTTTTATCTGAAAGAATTTGAGGAGGAGCACGTATGAGCGAGTTTTGGACGTTGGTGGGTTTTGAGTATAAAAAGCTTTTTAAACGGCGCATGGTGTGGATCACGCTGGCGGTCATGCTGACACTGACAGTCTTTTCCGCGGTTGCGCCCCTCATAGGCGGCGTGTATGTGGATGGGCAGCGGGTGGAGGGCACCTGGGAGATGAATGCGCGGGACATGGCTTACGCGAAGGCTCTTTCCGGCACGCCTCTGAATGAAGAGAACCTCAAAAAAGTCCGGGAGGCCTACAAACAGCTTCCCGAGGGAACCGTTTTTGTCTCTGCGGTGGAGGTGTTTGACAAGTATGCGGCCCCCTATCAGGAGCTGTGGGACATGGCGGTACAGATGAGCCCTACAAGCGAAGGGCGGGACAATATCTATTTTCCGGCAGAAAAGCTTTATGAAATGCGCCGGGCTTATCAGGAGGCGTCCTGGGAACGGGATTATTTCACAGAGGGAGAAAAAGAGGAGCTTCGCGCCCGGGACGCACAGGTGCAAAAACCATTTGTCTATGAATACAGTGAAAGCTGGAAGAACATCATGGACATGTTTCTCACCCTGGGGGTTATGCAGGTGCTGGCGGTTTCTGTCTGTGTGCCCATGATTTTTTCGGAGGAACACAGCCGCAAAACACGGGCGTTGATCCTGTGCACACCCAGGGGCAAAAAAATGCTCTATAAAGCCAAGGCTTTTACCGCATGCAGCTTCAGCATTGCTGTGACTCTGGCGATGATCGCGGCGGCAGCGGTTCCCACGTTTTTTATCTACGGAGCAGAAGGCTTTGGGGCGCAGATACAGAATCACGATCCTCTGGCGCCCTGGAGTCTGCGTGTGGGACAGGCAGTTCTGATCATGGTGGGAATCAGCGTGGCGGCAGCGTTGATCCACGGCGCGTTTCTTGCGGTTCTGGCGGAAAAGACCAGAAGCGCCCTCATTCCCATGGCCCTGCTGGTAGGGCTTCTGATCGCGGGGCAGGTTGTAAACATTCCTGCCTACCTGCGGGTACTGTCAAAGCTTTGGAACGGGCTTCCTACCAATATGGTGGCCTACTGGAATGTGTTCAGCGATTATCTTTACGGGCTGTTCGGCCATTATTTTACCACCTGGCAGGTGATCCCGGCGGTGTATGTTCTGGCGGGGGCGTCGATGCTCTGGATCGGCGGGAAAATTTACCGCAGGGCAGACAAATAAAAGGTTGAAGAGAAGCAGGGATTTGGATATAATAAATGATAAGTGACAGCAGGAAGAAATCTATGTGGGAGACAGGAATCGTCTGCATGGATTTTTCCTGCTTTTTCTAAAAAGGAGGACGAAACATGACACTGGCACAGCTGCGATATGCCATCACGGTGGCGAAGGCCACCTCCATGAATGAGGCTGCGCGAAAGCTTTTTATTTCCCAGCCCAGCCTTTCCACGGCGATCCGGGAGCTGGAGGAGGAAATCGGCGTGGAGCTTTTCCACCGCACCAATCGGGGCGTTTGGGTGACCCCGGAGGGGGAGGAGTTTATCGGCTACGCGAAGCAGGTGGTGGATCAGTATGAGCTGATGGAGTCCAAATATGTGGCGAAAAAATCCGGAAAGAAAAAATTCAGCGTTTCCATGCAGCACTATTCCTTTGCCGTGAGCGCGTTTGTGGAGCTGGTGAAGCAGTTTGGCATGGATGAGTACGAATTTGCGGTTCACGAGACAAAAACCCAGAAGGTCATTGAGGATGTGAAGAACTTCAAGAGCGAAATCGGTATTCTTTATGTGAATGACTTTAACCGCAAGGTGCTGGAAAAGCTGTTCCACGAGTTTAACCTGGAGTTTCATGAGCTTTTGCAGTGCGGAGTCTATGTGTATCTGTGGAAAGGACACCCTCTGGCAGAGAGAGAGAAGATCGCGCTGGAGGAGCTTGTGGAATACCCCTGCCTGTCCTTTGAGCAGGGGGCGGACAATTCCTTTTATTTTGCGGAGGAAGTGCTGAGCACCTACGAATACAAGCGGCTCATCAAGGCAGACGACCGGGCTACGGTGCTGAACCTGATGCGGGGGCTGAACGGATATATCCTCTGCTCGGGCATCATCTGCGAAGAGCTGAACGGTTCCGATTACTGCGCGGTAAAGCTTGATTCGGACGAGATGATGACTATCGGGTATCTGGCGCGGAAGGGCGCCACCATCAGCCCGCTGGGGCAGAAGTATCTGGAAGAAGTGGCGAAATACCGGGATGCGGTTGGGCAGTAGGAAGAAGCCGCAGGTTTTGGGATGCAGATCAAGAGCAGCAAAGAAGGTGAGAATGTGAAGATCATTTATGAAATTATGCACGGAGAGGAGAAAACTGCCAGAGTAGATACGCAGGGGCATTGTGAAATATATGATCCTGTGATGATGCCATACAATCTGTATCTGGACGATACAGAGGAAGAAATAGATACGCTTGTAAATAATGTGACAAATTTTTATTTTTGGTGTGCTTCACGTATGCTGACGCTGGACAGGAAGTATGCGAAAGAGATTCTGAACAGCATTGGCGCTGCACAGGCGATGACGGACCGCGAGCGCGCGCAGATCGCACTGATCTACCGGTGCGTGTCACTGACGGATATTTACTGGGTAAAAAAAGCAGAGGAACAGGTAAAATTCGCAGATGTGAACCTGTATCAGAATCACCTGGACAATGCATTTGTAGATGTGGCATTGCGGGGAAGGCAGATATCCGTAGAAAATAAGAGCCTGGCAAGAGATCTGTCTACCAATGGCTGTTTTCCAAAAGCATGGGTGCGAAAGAATGACAGATTTTTGCTGATGAAAGACGGAGGGGCAGATGCTGTGGAACGCGAAGTGCTGGCAAGCAAAGTATGTCAGTGTTTTTCCTGTCCCCAGGTGATTTATAAAGAAGGATCATATGACGGGGAGAAGGTCTCTGTCAGTGAGCTGATGACTTCTCCTCAATATTCCATTGTGTCCAGAGAGGCGTTTGAGATTTATGCGGCGAATCGGGAGATCGATGCACTGGAGTTTATTTTACAGTTAGATGCGTATTCCTTTTATATGATGAATATTTTGGACTATCTGGTTGGAAATACAGACCGCCACTGGGGGAACTGGGGGCTTCTGGTGGATAACCGGACCAATCAGGCTGTCTCACTTCATGCATTAATGGATTTTAATCAGTCGTTCCAGTCGTATCATACATTGGAGGGCGCGAACTGTCAGACCGTTTATCCAAGAAAACAGAATCAGAAAGAAGCGGCGGTGGAAGCGGTGGCAAAGATCGGCCTGAATCAGATCGCAGAGATACGAGAAGAATGGTTTCAGGGAAGAGAAAACGAATACAGGATGCTGAGGAAGCGATTGGAAAGCTTAAAAGCAGCAGAAAAAGCGCCATGTGAGTGGCAGAGAAACAACGGCCAGTTATAGTTTAAAGCTATAGCTGGCTGCAAATTTTATGAATTGTTCAAACATAAGAAAAAGTGCTATAGTATCCATGTTGACAAAACAAAGGGAAAGAGGATTAGACATGTCTGAAATTGTCATTGAAAACGTGTGCAAAAGCTTTGCCTCCAAGGACGGCACAGTACATGCACTGAAAAACGTCAGCCTGTCCATTGAATCCGGGGACATTTTCGGAATCATCGGCATGTCCGGCGCGGGCAAGAGCACGCTGGTACGCTGTATGAATTTTCTGGAGCAGCCCACAGAGGGGCGGGTATTGATCAACGGAAAATCCCTTGGGGATTATTCGGAAAAAGAGCTTCGCAAGCAGAGAGAAAGCATTGGGATGATCTTCCAGCACTTCAATCTGCTGATGCAGAAATCGGTTATCGAAAACATCTGTTTTCCCCTGTATATCCAGGGAAAGAAAAAGCCGGAGGCCAGGGCGAAGGCCAAGGAGCTTCTGGAGATCGTGGGCTTAAGCGAAAAAGCCAACGCTTATCCGGCGCAGCTTTCCGGCGGACAGAAGCAGAGGGTGGCCATCGCAAGAGCGCTGGCATCTGACCCGAAGATCCTTCTGTGCGACGAGGCCACAAGCGCTTTGGATCCGCAGACCACTTCTTCGATCCTGGAGCTTCTGCAGAATATTAACAAACGATTCGGCATCACCATTGTGATCATCACACATCAGATGTCCGTTGTCCGGGAAATCTGCACCCGGGTTGCCATTATGAACGAGGGCGAGGTTGTGGAGCAGGGAACGGTGAACGATATTTTTACCCACCCGAAATCTGCAGTTGCCAGAGAGATCATCCGCAAGGACAAGGGAGCAAGCGTGGAGAGCAAGTCCAGCATTACCATGCCGGCGCCGCTCATCCAGAAGGGCAAGGTGATCCGTATTGTATTTTCCGAGAACTCAGCCTTTGAGCCGGTGATTTCCAATCTCATACTTACGTTCCACGAGCCGGTGAATATTTTGAAGGCCGCAACCAAAAACGTGGGCGGCGTGGCCAAAGGCGAGATGATTCTGGGCTTTGCCCCGGAAAGCACCAACGTGGAGGCTATGATGAAATATCTGGAGGACAGAGGTCTTGCAGTGGAGGAGGCGATGGATTATGTCGGGCAGTGAATTAGTGAGTATGCTGGCGGAGGAAGCGGTTGTCACCTTATATATGACGATCTTTTCCACAGCGCTTGGGTATCTGTTCGGGCTTCCCATGGGAGTGCTTCTGACCATCTCGGACAAAGAGGGGCTGAAACCGAATACGGTATTGTATAAGATTCTGGATGTGATCGCCAATATTGTGCGAAGCGTTCCGTTTTTGATCCTTTTGATCCTGCTCATACCCTTTACCAGGTTTGTTGTGGGCAAATCCTACGGACCTACGGCTACCGTGGTTTCTCTGACCGTGGCGGCCATACCCTTTATCGCGCGTATGGTAGAGTCTTCCCTGAAGGAAGTGGACGCCGGTGTCATTGAGGCGGCGCGCTCCATGGGAGCCGGAACTCTGCAGATCGTGTGGAAGGTGATGCTGGTGGAGGCAAGAACCTCCCTCATCAACGGCGCGACCATTGCAACGGCAACCATCCTTGGCTATTCTGCCATGGCCGGCGCAGTAGGCGGCGGCGGACTGGGAGACGTGGCGATCCGCTACGGTTATCACCGTTATGAAGCGGACATTATGTTTATCACAGTGGTTCTGCTGATTCTTCTGGTTCAGTTGTTCCAGACGGCGGGCACCAGGATTGCCAACCGTTTAGATAAAAGAAAATAAAAAAGAGAATAGAAAAACGGAGGAAATGATTATGAAAAAATTGACAGCAGCAGTACTGGCTGGAGTACTGGCAACAGGAGCGCTTGCAGCAACCGTAAGCGCAGAGGATGACAAAAAGATCACCGTGGCAGCATCCGCCACTCCCCACGCAGAGATCCTGGAGCAGGCAAAGCCGCTTCTGGAGGAAAAGGGCTATGAGCTTGAGGTGGAGATCTTTGACGACTACATTCTGCCCAACGAGGTAGTGGAAGCCGGAGAGTTTGATGCAAACTACTTCCAGCACATTCCTTATCTGGACAGCTTTAATGAAGAAAAAGGCACACACCTGGTAAACGCAGGCGGTATCCACTATGAGCCATTTGGAATTTATCCGGGAACCAAGGACAGCCTGGATGACATCGAAGACGGAGACACTATCGCGGTTCCCAACGACACCACCAACGAGGCGAGAGCGCTTCTGCTTCTGCAGGACAACGGAATCATCACCCTGAAAGAGGGCGTTGGTCTGGAGGCCACGGTGCGCGATATTGAGGAGTACAAGGTGGAAGTGGAGATCCAGGAGCTGGAGGCAGCGCAGGTTCCCCGCTATACCGAAGAAATGTCCTATGTAGTCATGAACGGAAATTATGCGCTGCAGGCAGGCTTCTCTGTAGCGGATGACGCGCTTACCTATGAGACTTCTGATTCTGAGGCGGCAAAAACCTATGTGAACGTCATTGCGGTAAAAGAGGGCAACGAGGATTCCGAAAAAATCCAGGCTCTGGTAGATGTTCTGAAGTCCGACGACATCAAGAACTACATTAACGAAACCTACAACGGCGCGGTCATTCCTTTTGAGGAAAGCGCAGACGCAGCTGAGGCTGAGGATGCGGCAGAAACCGAGGAGGCAGCAGAGGAAACCGCTGAGACAGAGGAAGCAGCTGACACGGAAGCAGCAGAAGAGGAATAAGCATGATATTTCTGGAATATCCAAAATGCACCACCTGCCAGAAAGCCAGAAAATGGCTGGATGCGCACGGTGTGGCTTACGAGGACAGACACATTAAAGAAAATAATCCCACAGTGGTTCTGCTGATTCTTCTGGTTCAGTTGTTCCAGACGGCGGGCACCAGGATTGCCAACCGTTTAGATAAAAGAAAATAAAAAAGAGAATAGAAAAACGGAGGAAATGATTATGAAAAAATTGACAGCAGCAGTACTGGCTGGAGTACTGGCAACAGGAGCGCTTGCAGCAACCGTAAGCGCAGAGGATGACAAAAAGATCACCGTGGCAGCATCCGCCACTCCCCACGCAGAGATCCTGGAGCAGGCAAAGCCGCTTCTGGAGGAAAAGGGCTATGAGCTTGAGGTGGAGATCTTTGACGACTACATTCTGCCCAACGAGGTAGTGGAAGCCGGAGAGTTTGATGCAAACTACTTCCAGCACATTCCTTATCTGGACAGCTTTAATGAAGAAAAAGGCACACACCTGGTAAACGCAGGCGGTATCCACTATGAGCCATTTGGAATTTATCCGGGAACCAAGGACAGCCTGGATGACATCGAAGACGGAGACACTATCGCGGTTCCCAACGACACCACCAACGAGGCGAGAGCGCTTCTGCTTCTGCAGGACAACGGAATCATCACCCTGAAAGAGGGCGTTGGTCTGGAGGCCACGGTGCGCGATATTGAGGAGTACAAGGTGGAAGTGGAGATCCAGGAGCTGGAGGCAGCGCAGGTTCCCCGCTATACCGAAGAAATGTCCTATGTAGTCATGAACGGAAATTATGCGCTGCAGGCAGGCTTCTCTGTAGCGGATGACGCGCTTACCTATGAGACTTCTGATTCTGAGGCGGCAAAAACCTATGTGAACGTCATTGCGGTAAAAGAGGGCAACGAGGATTCCGAAAAAATCCAGGCTCTGGTAGATGTTCTGAAGTCCGACGACATCAAGAACTACATTAACGAAACCTACAACGGCGCGGTCATTCCTTTTGAGGAAAGCGCAGACGCAGCTGAGGCTGAGGATGCGGCAGAAACCGAGGAGGCAGCAGAGGAAACCGCTGAGACAGAGGAAGCAGCTGACACGGAAGCAGCAGAAGAGGAATAAGCATGATATTTCTGGAATATCCAAAATGCACCACCTGCCAGAAAGCCAGAAAATGGCTGGATGCGCACGGTGTGGCTTACGAGGACAGACACATTAAAGAAAATAATCCCACAGTGGAGGAGCTGAAAGCATGGCATGCCAAAAGCGGCGTGGAGCTGAAGAAGTTTTTCAATACCAGCGGGCTGATCTACAAGAACCTGGGACTGAAGGATAAGCTTCCGACCATGACGGACGAAGAAAAGTATGCGCTTCTGGCGACAGACGGCATGCTGGTGAAGCGGCCGCTGGTGATCGGCGAGGATTTTGTGTTGATCGGATTTAAAGAGGCACAGTGGGAAGAGAAGTTATTGTAATAACAAGAAAAAGGAGGAGCGTTGCAAATAACGTTCCTCCTTTTTTGCGCAAAAATGACGGCGCCATTCTTGTCACAGACCTCTGGAATATGGACGATAGCAGGCAGAGCATACGGGTTCTCCATTCTGCAGATGGACATAATTTTCGGCAACCCCTTCGCCGCAGACAGCACAGGTACAGCTTCTGAAAATGCGCGCTTTTTCCGGCATCTGTTCCGGGGTAGCTTTCACCGTGAACATTTCGTGACAGTCGCCGTCCATAAGCCAGGCAAGCCGTTCGGCCTTTGTTTTCTCCGGGGTGGAGCGCAGTACCAGGCGGAAAGAGGTTCCGTCGCTGCGGCGGTAAAAAGAAAAAGCATTTTTTCCCTGCATATGGAAAATAAGATTTCCTTTTCCGACAGTGCATCCGGTGAGCACCTGAACGGCATCGACGCCACAGGCATCGGTTTCTGCCACGCAGACAAGTTCTTCATCCTCGCTGCGGCTTTGTCCGCCCAGCAGCTCCCAGGCATACAGTACCGCCTGAAAACCAACGGCCAGTCCGCCGCAGCTATGTCCGTGAAATTTCACACATTTTTCCCACAGGGCTTCCAGTTCTTTTTGCATCACATAACCTCCTAAGAATCCTGAATAGCAGTCTGCCTGCATTCAAAAAGCAGACTGAGCAGATAAAATGACAGTGACAGGAGCATGATACAGATACCCGGGGAGAGAAGATAACTGTATGCCTGCCGTAAAAATGCGCCTCGTTTATAGGCGAAATTAATCATTGTGCCCCAGGTAGGGTGATATAAATCCCCAAATCCCAAAAAGCTCAAGGTGGATTCCATCATGATACAGCTGTTGACGCCCAGAAGAAACCGTGAAAGAAGAACATCATACAGATTGGGAATAATGTGGCAGAAAATAATATGTGTCCTGCCATAGCCCTGGATGACGCAGTTTTCAATAAAAGGCCGGGCATTCAGATGAAGCACCTTTGCACGGACATTTCGCGCGATCCCAACCCAGCTGAATGCAGCAATCAGGAGCGTCAGATGTTTGGCGGAGCTGCCGAGAAACGCGGCCAGCACGATCATGGTGATCAGCTTCGGGAGCAGCATAAAAATATTAATAACTCCGTTCAAACATCCTCCGGCAGCACCTTTTCCGGCAGCCAGCACGCCGATCATGCTGCCAAGAAGCAGCGTCAAAATGCTGCTGGATACGCCGATCAGAAGTGTTTCCCGGGTGCCGTAGATTAATTCTGCAAAAATATCATAGCCAAGGGCGTTGGTCCCCAAAATGTGATCCGGCGATGAGGGCAGCCAGGGGCCAAACATTTCTTTGGGACCATAGTCCGTAAAAATTGACGGAAACAGGGCTGCCAGCAAAAATATCAGAAACAGTCCGCCGCCGAACAGCAGCAAAAGCCGGCGTTTTTTCATGTTTCGCCACCTCCCAGTCTGACCTTCGGGTCAATTAAAATGCAGATCAAATCTGTCAGTACGATCGAAATGGTCATGATCGCCGTTGTGACGAAGAGGATTCCCTGCATCAGCGGATAGTCCAAGGTATAGACTGCTTCGGAGAGTAACTGTCCCATGCCTCCGATGGAAAAGACATTTTCCACCACCAGGGAACCGCCAATACAGGTGCTGACGCTCATGCCGACCATAGTGACAAAGGGCTGCGCGATATTTTTCAGAATATATCCGAATTTAATTTTCATATCAGACAAGCCGCGTTCTTTTGCATAAAGCACATATTTTTCATCCGTGATCTGGCTGACGGTATTTCGCATCAGGAGATAGCGGGACGGTGTTGATGCGATCGTCAGGGTCAGAACCGGAAGGATCAGATGGTGGATCCTGTCCAGGAGATATGCGGCAGTTCCGGGCAGAACCTGGGCGCTGTTCAAGCCGGTATAGGGGAACCAGTTCTGGCGGAAGCAGAGCAGGATCATCAGTACCATTGCGATCAGAAATGCAGGCATGGTGTTGACGACAATCTGCAATGTGGTGGACGCCTTATCACAAAGGCTTCCTTTTTTATAGCCGCAGTGCAGTCCCCAGAAAAGCCCGATCGTGGTGCTGAGTATAACCGCGGGCAGCGTGATCTGGAGCGTATAGCCAAGCCTTTCCAGGATCAGGGCAAAGACTGCCGCTTCTTTTTTGTAGGAATAACCAAGAGTTCCGTCAAACAGAGAGCGCAGATAATAGCCAAACTGTATGAAAACCGGCTCCTCCAGATGGAGTGCCTGCCGGTAATAAGCAATCTGGGCAGGCGTCATATCCTCCTCGGAAAAGCCGGTAAGATAAGCAATGGGATTCCCCGGCAGAAGCCGGGGCAGGAAAAAGTTCAAAACAGTCACGATGACGAAGCACACCAGTGCAAGTATCAGACTTTTTTTATATGTTTTCACCGGTGTGCCTCCTGATTCAAAATAGTTATCTGGCAGTGACAGTAAACCAGTTGTTTACATTATTGAGACCGAACACGGCATCTACAGTCACGTTGGTAAGCTTTGAGGAATACGCAAGCATCATATTGTCCCAGGACAGAGCGATCAGCGGTGTGTGCGCTGCATAGTAATCCTGAAGTTTGGCAGCGCCTGCATAGTAGTCCTCCAGAACCGCTGCAGCTGCCATTTCTTCCAAAATATGCTGGAATTCTTCATCAAAAACCTGACAGCCGCCCTGAACCGCATGATTGCCGTCCACGTAAATGGAGCCGAGGCCATTGCCCATACCCATGCCTGCGGCGGTATATCCGAAAATGGCTGCTTCCATTGTGATGTTGTTTTCGGAAAACTTATTGCTGGTCTTCGCGTTATATGCGTCCTGGTCTATGGTATCCAGATAAACCTGGATGCCGAACTGTTCCAGCTGTGTTTTGATCATTTCTGCATAGCCCACATGGGCTTCTTTGGCCGCATTGACAGTCAGTGTAAATGCAGCAGTCTGCCCGTCGGCATTGACAAAAAATCCATCCTCGTTTTTCTCGGTATAGCCGGCTGCTTTCATGTATTCTGCAGCCTTTGCTGGATCCGTTGTCAGCTTTTCGGTTTCTTTGTAGCCAACCGTGGTGGAGGGGGCGAAGCCGCGGTTTGGTATTTCTGCGTAGGCGCTTCCGAAATAAGTCCTGAAAGCTTCATAATCCAGGGCACAGGAAACCGCCTGGCGGAGATTTTCGTCAGCGAACCAACCGTTGGCGTTGTTAAAAGCCAATACGGCAGGTGCATTGGCGGCAGCAACGTTTATCAGGGAAACAGTTTCATCACCTGCCAGCACGTCCTGATAAGTGCCGGCAACACCGGCGGAATAGTTCCAGACCATATCAATATCTCCCTGCTGAAGCGCGAGATACATGGTATCTTCGTTGCTGAAAAGGCGGTAGACTATTTTTTCTGCATTGGGCTTCCGGGGATATTTTTCATTGACCGCAAAGGTGAGCGTTCCGGCTTCTTTGTTGAAGGATTCCAACACATAGGGGCCGCAGGTGATCCGTGCCTCTTCATCGGTTACGGTGTCTTTTCCTTCGTAAATGTGTTTTGGCATTACCCGGAAAGAGGTCATGTTGCTCAGTTCCCGTACATTGGGGGCGGTCAGTGTCAGAGAAATACTTTTTTTGTCATCCGAGAGAGAATAATCGGAATATTTTGCTTCGACGACCGCGCCATCCTCGTCGGTTTGAGGTTCAAAATTAGCGCTGCCCTTTGCCTGGTCATACTGAAGCGTGAACAGAATATCTTCTGCGGTTACCGGCTCCCCGTCAGACCAGGTCATGCCGTCCTGAATGGTGTAGGTCCAGGTTGCTGCATCCTCGGTTTCATAGGAGGCCAGCAGCGGATGATATTCGCCGTTGGTGTCCTGACAGACAAGCGGCAGTTCGGATACTCCGCTGGCAAGCATATCAAAATTGTACTCGCCAAAGGTCGCAGTTTCGATAGCGGCTGTTGTGCCGATCGTGATTGTCTCCAAAGCATACCCGGAGGTTTTTTCCAGGTCCGCGGCTGCCGCTGCAATTGTGCTGCCAACAGTCAGAGTAGCTGTCAGCAGGGCTGTCAGCAAAAAAGATTTGTGTTTTTTCATTGGTCCATATTCTCCTTTTGTGTTGTTTTATCGTCAAATCGGCAGATTTGAGTACAAAATAAATTTATGAGCGCCGCATCATGGCTGATCAGCAGAATGCTCCCTCCGGTTTCGTGCATCCGTCTTCGTATCATGCCAAGGACATTGGCCTGGGTGGAGACATCCAGCATGGAGGTAGCCTCGTCCAGGATCAGCAGCTTTGGCTGAAACAGAAGAGCGCGGGCAATGGCAACCCGCTGGGCTTCTCCCCCTGAAATTTGATGCGGCAGGTGCGAAAGGATTTCCGGCTCCAGGCCGACTTTTGCCAGGAGCTCCTCTGTCAGCTTTCGTTCCTCTTTCTTTGGGGAAAAATGGTGGCAGCGGATCAGTTCTTTGAAACCGCTTCCGATCTTTTGCCGGGGGTCCAAGGTGGCGTAAGGCTGCTGATAAACCATCTGGATTTGTATTCCGCGTTTCCGGTCGTATTTCTGGTGGGAAGAGACAAGAATCTGCCCATCTATAAGAATTCTGCCACGTTCCGGGGGATAAATTCCGCAGAGAACCTTGGCAAGGGTTGATTTTCCGATTCCGCTTTTACCGTAAACACCCACGATCTGTCCGGGAGGAATTTCCAGGGAGAAGTCTTTGAGAACCTCCTTTGTGCCGAAGGTTTTACACACCTTTTGAATAGAAATCATTCTGCGCAGCACCACCATTTCCGATCCTCTGTTTTTTGGAGGCGTATTTCATTTCTGCACTGTTCCAGAGCCAATGGACAGCGCCGGTAAAAAGGACAGGCACCGGATTCCTTCCGCAGAAAAGGTGTTTCCTGCATCCCGTTTTCCACCAGTGCGTTCAGCAATGCTTTTGTATAGGGATGCCGCGGTTTTGAGAGAACATCGCAGGCGGTGCCGGTTTCCAGCATTCTGCCTTTGCACAAAACGAGAATACGGTCGCAGGCGAAGGCAACGGAAATATCGTGCGTGATCACAAGCTTGGCCGAATCGGGAAAAAGCGTGCAGAGCACGGACATAAACTGTTGTTTTCCGGTCTGATCCAGCCCGTTGGTCGGTTCATCGGCAATGAGAAGCTTTGCCCGCGAACAGAGAGCAAGGGCAATTGTCACGCGCTGCGCCATGCCTCCGGAAAGCTGAAATGGATATTGCTCCAAAATCGCCTCCGGTTCTGAAAAACCTGCCAGGAACAGTTTTTCGCAGGCCGCCTGTCGGCGCTTTGCGGCAGGGATCCCCAACCTTTTTAAGCTGTCATATAAATGCTGCCGGATTTTTCTGGAAGGATTTAAAAATTCATGTCCATTCTGTGGAATATATACAATGTCCATGCCAAGCATGGAGCGAAGTTTTTTTCCGGAAGGAAGCACGTTGCCACAAAAAGAAATGGCGCTGTTTGTCAAAAGCACGTTTTCCGGGAGAACATCCATAATGGATTGCGCAATAAGCGTCTTGCCGGAACCGGTTTCCCCGATCAGCGCAAGACTTTCTCCCGCAGAAACAGAAAAGGATACACTCTGTACCAGTGTTTTTTTGGTATGAACAAGCTGTGCCTGAAGGTTTTCGATGGAATAGGTCAATGTTGTTGTCACTTTGTTGCTCCGTAGTTGAATTTGATCGAGTTTCATTCATTATACAGAAGTACCCAGGGTTATGTAAGCCCGGTAGGGGGATAGAATTTCGGGGAGGATAGATCCGCGAAGTTTACACGGCCTTTTGCGGAAACGATAAAACATATTTCCGAAAAAGAGCTTGCTATCACGCAAACGTGATGAGGTATGCTCGAATATACGGAGAGAGGAAAGACCGTGATGAAAAAGATAAGTGAAGTTAGTAAACTGGTGGGAGTGAGCAAGCGCACGCTGCAGTATTATGATGACGAGGGGCTGCTGGTGGTGGAACGAACCAAGAATAATCACCGCTTGTACGACAGAGATGATCTGGAACAGATCTGGAAAATCCTGATATATAAGGAAATGGGATTTGAACTTGGGCAAATTAAACAGATACTTGCCCTTTCTTTAAACCAACAGAAAATTTATCTGGAAAAGAAAAAGGAGGAGATTGAGACAAGGATTGAAGAGTTGAACACGCGTACGGAAATAGTTACATTTGTGCGCCAAAACGGTATGCCGCCTGCTCCGGTGGAGCATATGGCTGGAATAACCTATGTGGAATATATCCGGGACATGGGGAAACAAATCCAAAATTGGAGAGAAAAGCTGGAAGAAGCAGTATTCACAGATGTGGGAGGAGAATGAAATCATGAAAAAGAAAAAAACAGCAATAATATTAACCTTAGCAGCTTTGACTATGCCTCAAATGGTGTGGGCAGAAGATGTGTTGACAGTTTCGCAGAAGAATTTTCTGGAATTTGAAGGAGACTATTCGAACGCAACAGGATATTTTTTCGCAAAGCTGGAAAATACATCAGAAGAGGCAATCGCTGTTGGTGATGGTACATTAGTTGCTTTTAATGAAGCTGGTGAGATACTGTTAACAGCAGAATATATCAATACAAGTCCAAGCAGCACAGTTTTGGAACCTGGAAGCTATATTTACGTGAATGAGTACATATTTGATACTGTTTTGGAAGAAAATTCGGTAAGTGATTATAAGTTTTCTGTTACTACAAAAAAAGATGGAAACATGCTTGAACAAATTCCGTGTGAGGCAACTTATGAGATAGCTGCGAAGGAGAATGGAAGCAGCCATATCTATGTAACATTTACGAATCCGACGAATGAGCCTAAATATGATATTTACATCTCAGCAGCTCTTCATGATGCCGATGGGAATCTGGTTTTTGCTGATACAGAATGTGGAAGTGGGATTGCACTGCATCCGCAAAGTACGATTACAGTTGAAATGACAATAGATGGAGATTTGACAAAGTATTATAAAGAAAAGGGAATTGAGCCAGTCAGCGTTGATGCAATGGTGTACTATGAGGTGGAATAGGAATTGACGGTATGATGTGAATATGGAGAACATACAAAACAGTGAGTTGAGAGACTTGCTGTTTTGTGTTTTTAAAGAAATTAAAAATTGTTCTAATTGCCAAAACATAGTGCGCGGTTTACACTATAATTATGCAGTATTTACAAAAAAGGGAAGGGGCACTTATGGGAATTATAGCTACAGAAGGAAGCGTGGAAGATGAATAGATTGAAAATATAACTTTTCTTGTAAAAAAGGCGCACTAATACAAGGTATCCTACAAACTGAAAATTTTAAACGGCAGTTGATGCAGATTCAGGAGAAATGACTCCTTCAGAGATAAGCAGTTTCAGAGCCTGCTTTACAGCTTTGGCTTTCTGCTTGTCTTGCATCTGCTGTGGCATATCGGTTTTGTACAGATCGCAGGGATTCCATGTTTCACCAGTTGAAAGCATCTGGTAAACAGCAGTCAGAATCATTCTTGCGATGGCAATAATGGCTCTCTTTTTACCTCTTCTTTTGGCAAGACGTTCACACTTGTTTTTGTAGTAAGGAGTAGCTGTGGATTTAACGGCGGCATGGGCGCACTGCACCAATGCCGGTTTGAGGTAAACTCCGGCACGTGTAATCCGTACAGATTTCTTCTTACCGGCAGATTCATTGTTGCCGGGCGTTAGTCCCGCCCAGCAGCACAGCCTCCTGGAAGGGTTAAATTGTGTCATATCAGTACCAATCTCGGAGATGATGGTAATGGCAGAAGACCTGTCAACTCCGGGAATGGTACAGAGCAAAGAAACAGCATTTTCATAAGGAACAATCAGCTCATCCAGTTTGGAGTCCAGAGAATCAATGGACTGCTGCACAAAATCAAGATGAGAACGCACCATGAGCATACGTTCCTTTGGGGAAGAGGTCATCTGATAGCCTTCAATGGATTCGATCACGGCATCGGCTTTCTTCTTTAAGGATTTCTGAAGAAAGGATTTACATGTTTCCGGGTCGAATTCATCAGAAGTGATCAGGTAATCCGTAATAGAAGATGCAGATTTACCAAACATATCAGTAACTACTGCATCAAAAGCAACATTACAGACGGTAAAGGCATTTTGGAAGCGTTTTTTTCGCTGCGTTTGCAGCAGGTCAGCTTAAACCTGTAACAATTATAAAAGAAGTGGTGGAAGACGCACACCATTTTTCATGACTATTTGTGCCGCCAGCGTCAGCGGCGGAATGGATGATTAGTGTGCAATATAGTTGGAGGGGAGAAAGCCGGAGAGTAATAGTTTTGTCTACCGGATTTCTTTTAAAACAAATATAATTTAGCATCCATATAGTTTTAGTGGATTTGTTTTAGTGGTGGTTGTGCCTTGAGAGTTTTATTGCTACAATAGCTAAAAAGACTATATGGTGAGGTGAGTATATGCTGCTGTATCACGCAAGCAAAGAGATCGTTCGTTTTCCGGAAATACGAAAAGCACGATATACTAAGGATTTCTCTTGGGGATTTTATTGTACTAATAATTTAGAACAGGCTGTGCGTTGGGCAAATCGGGGAGCGGGTGAGCCAATAGTTAATTATTATCAATATGAGCCAAATAATGAGTTATCTGTGCGAAAATTTACGGAAATGACGGATGAATGGCTGGATTTTATTGCAAAATGCAGAAGTGGAGAGACACATTCTTATGACATTGTAGAAGGCCCTATGGCTAACGACACCGTTTGGAATTATGTAAATGATTATCTGAGCGGGCGAATTACGCGCAAGCAGTTTTGGGTTTTAGCGGAATTTAAATATCCCACCCATCAGATGAGCTTTCATACCTTATCAGCCTTAAACTGCCTGACCTATGAAAGGAGCGAAGTGATCCATGACGGAAAAAGAGAGAAATGACTATTTTTATCTATGCTCTCTCATTGAATATATCGCGCGCAAAACAATGAACAGAAGAGGCGTTATCATAGAGGCGTTGGGAAGAGACGGCCTGGAGAAGCAGCTATATGATGCGGAGGTTAACCATTGTCTGAGCTTTGAACAGGTCAGCGACGAAGTAATTGCGCAGTATCATATTTCTCCGGGGAGCTTCGACACCATAACCGATTGCAAATACAAGGTTCCAGGTTTTCAGGATATCGGCAGATTATACAGCATTATGATTGAGGACTGTGCCCGTCCGGGAGAGGAAATGGACGAGCTGATGAAGCTGTTCTGTTCTTTTATCAGCGATGAAATTTCGCGGTTTGACACAGACCTTTATTATCAGAATCCCAGCTATCTGGAATGTTCCTATCAGGAAGGATATTTGCTGGATTAACCGGATCACAGAAAAAGACAAGATTGCTGCAGAACGGGGGCGCTTATGAAAAACAAAGCAGATTGTATATCATTTACATTTGAGAAGGATTGCGAGGAAATAGGAATTGAAAGACAGCTTTCCGTGAGAGGAGGCTCTCTGGTGGACAAAATCCTGGAAAAGGAAGCAGAGGTCGTGCAGGTGCCGGCGGAAATCATAGAACAGAATATGGAGGAAACAGTTTCCCGTTTTGTGAATACGCTTACAAAAATTGATGCAGAGAGTCCAGTGTTTGGAATTGATGAGGTGGAATTTGGGATTTGTGTGGGAGCAGACGGGAGCATATCTATTGCATCTGCCCTGAATGGCGGAATGAACGCGCAGACAACGGTGAAGATCAAGATGAGGAAACGAGAGGATAAATGAAGAAACTGACCAGCAGGGAGCTTTTGGCAGAACTGCAGAGACGCACCGGCGGAAAACGGGAGGATAACCTGATGGACTGGCCTGCGGTGAGGAATATGCCCTCCTATATGCAGGAGTTTCTTCCACAATATTTAGGATACCTGGAAGAGACGGAGAAGGAGCTGCCCACGGACTATCAGGAGGTTTGGTCGTACGCTCTGGTAAAAATGATTTTTCGGGAAATCCAGGATGTGATGGCAGATGCGGAAATTAAGGACAAACGAATAGAAAAACTGCCGCCAATCCCTGTGTTTGGTACGGTTCGCATGGGGAATTTTTCTGCGCAGATTGTCTGTCCCATTGCGGATGACTATCTGATCGTGTTTTCCGAGGGCCTGTTCGGCTTTTCCAATCTTTTTTCCAAGGTGCTTGCGGGCAGCTTTGTCTTGGAAAAAACAGACGATGAGTGGATTTCGTTCAGTACAGACCTGGCCAAAATAGAAAAGCATATGGGTGAACACCCGGAAATCCAGCAGCATTTTGATGATCTGCTGTTGGCGTATATGGTGAATGGCCACCCACATGCGGCGAGACAGTATTATCCGATGAGAGAACTGGCAAGTATGATATCAATTCTATGTGATGGCATGGAAACATTTGTTGCGGCTCATGAATATTCTCATCTGGTGCTGGGGCACTTGGCAGACACCAGCAGAAAATTTCGGGAAACGGCATCGGAAAATAGGGCAGATACATTGGAAAATGCAGAAATCCAGGAGATTTTTTACCAGTGGAAGGACGAGGTGCAGGCGGATATACTGGCTATGGATATCACGATGCAGGTCATGCTGAGAAGAGGCTATGACAAGGCTTTGTCTTTTATGGGAATACAGGCGGCAATGTTGGGAATGGAGCTTTTGGACAGAATGCAGAATCTGAAAGAGGGAAAAGACCCTTTGCAGCCGGTTGTCTGTGCGACGCATCCTTCGGCAGAAATGAGAAAGCAGATACTGCAGCAAGAGGCACGGAAGCTGGAGGAGAATATTTTGGAATTAGTGGATGTGCAGGAAAAAATGGTGGATTTGCTTTGGAATAATTTTATGGGTTTTTACAGGATGCTGGAAAGATCGCTGCGGGAAGGAAGCGAATCTGTTTTTGATGTTCCGTTCTGGATCACGCAGGAGGTGATCTACAGGAGAAACCAGGAGAAGAAATGAGCAGAAATCTGCGATTTTTGCCACTCTACTGCCAGTCGGTTGCGATTTTGGCCGCGATTTTGTAAGCTTTTTCCGGGAGGTGGTTGTATGACACAACTGGATAATGAAAAATTCGGCGCTTTTGTGGCTGAAATGCGAAAAAGAAAGGGATGGACGCAAAAAGAACTGGCAGACAGACTGTTTGTCTCTGATAAAGCTGTGAGCAAATGGGAGCGGGGCTTAAGCATTCCCAATGCGGCGCTTCTCATGCCATTGGCGGAAGTGTTGGAGGTGACCGTGACGGAGCTTCTGCGGGGTGAGCTTCTGGAAAGGGAGCAGCAGCTTGAAAATTCCCAGGTGGAAACTCTGGTTACCCAGTCTCTGGATTTATCTTTGCAGGAAAGCATAAAAGGCCGGAAGAAAAAGTGGCGGGCAGCTTTTTGCCTGTCAGCCGTGCTGACGGCGCTGGCTGTCTGCGGCCTGTACCGTATGGGGCTGACTACCATGGAGATGAAAGACAATGTGCTTCTTTTTTCCGGAATGATGCTGGGGTTCGGGGCGTGGTTCTGCTTCCTTGCGAAAGAGATTCTGCCGGCATATTACGATGAGAATAAAATCGGCTATTATGCGGAAGGGATATTTCGCATTCATGTGGCAGGGCTTCGCTTCAACAACAGCAACTGGGGGCCGATCTGCACCGCCATGAAAAGCTTTTTGCTGAGCGCTGCGGTTCTCTACCCACTGCTCTGTCTGTGTGCGGTTATGATCGCCGGGACGGAAATCCTGCAGAAAATCGGTAAGCCTACAGTGCTGCTGGCGGTGCTGGTGATGTTTGGGGTGCTATTTGCGGTGGGGAAGAAGTATGAGTGAGAAAAATCTTCTTCTGTGACCCAGAAAATCAACGGTACAGGAGCCGGAGGAAAGATCATAGGAGTATCGTAACAACAGCGAATGTACTTTTGGAAAATGGAGTAGAAGGAAAATTATTTAGGGCATATGTCAATTATTGTTGTTGACATATGCCCTAAACGATTCTATAATAAAAGACATACAAAAAAGGAGGATTTGCCTATGCCGAGGCCTGTCAAATGCAGAAAAGTATGTCATTTTCCACAGACAAGGGAGTTTTGCCCAGCCCAGGGCTGCAATGGCAAATCGCCGGTGATTCTTACCGTGGACGAGTATGAAACCATCCGCCTGATCGACAAGGAAGGAATGTCTCAGGCAGAATGCAGTGAATTTATGCAGGTAGCCCGCACCACGGTACAGCGAGTCTACGAGAGCGCCCGAAGAAAGCTTGCGGACGCCATTGTAGACGGGCGTTATCTGCGGATCGAGGGCGGAGATTTCTGGCTGTGCGAGGGAAAAGACCGGGAGTGCGGCCGCTGCCGTCGAAAAGAGACGAGAATTGCACCCGCTGAGGGAGAAAGGGAGGTTACAGCATTGAGAGCAGCAATTCCTTTGGATGAAAATAAACAGGATGTGTGTATGGTTTTGTCGCGGGCACCGTTCTTTCTTTTTCGGGAAAACGGCGAGGATTTGATTCTGGAGAATCCGGCGGCGCAGGCAAACAGTGCGGCAGGGGTTCAGGCCGCGCAGTTTCTGGTGGACAACAAAATTCAGGCCTTGATTACGCCGAGATGCGGTGAGAATGCCGCAGAGATATTTAAGGCCGCAGACATCAAAATATACAAATCCGCAAACAAAGCCGCAGCGGATGATCTGACTGCCTGGGAGCAGGGGACGCTGGAAGAGCTGACTCATTTCCATGGCGGATATCACGGAATTCAATGAAGATTGCGTGCTTGAGCGGCAAAGGCGGCGCAGGCAAAACCATGATTGCAGTGAATCTGGCAGCGGCAGCCAAAAAAGCCACTTATATTGACTGTGATGTGGAAGAACCTAACGGCAGGCTTTTTTTGAAGCCACAGGAAGTTTCCAGCAAGCCGGTTTCGATTTTGCTTCCGGATTTTGATGCTGAGAAATGCAGTGGATGCCGAAAATGTGTAGATTTCTGTCGGTTTCACGCGCTGCTTTATATCAAAGAAAAACCCATGATTTTCGGGGAGGCATGCCACAGCTGCGGCGGCTGTATGCTGGTATGTCCCGAAAACGCCATTTACGAAAAACAAAAGCAGATAGGAACGCTGGAAATCGGGTGGCATAAAAACATCAAAGTAGTAACTGGAATTTTGAATCCCGGGGAAGCATCCGGAGTGCCGGTCATAAAAGAAGCTCTGAAACAGGCAGAGGGAACAACGATTATTGACTGTCCTCCCGGAAGTGCCTGCTCTGTTATGGAGAGTGTGATGGATGCAGATTTCTGCGTTCTTGTGGCGGAACCGACAGCTTTTGGGTTCCATAACTTTCAAATGGTCTATGAGCTGGTGACGCTTCTTCATAAAAAATGCGGAGTGGTAATCAATAAGGAGGAAACGCCCTATGAGCCGTTAATGCAGTTTTGCAGGGAAAAGCAGATTCCGGTGCTGGCAGAGATTCCCTACCAGCAGGAGCTTGCCTCGTTGATTTCCGCGGGAGAGCTTGTCTCCGAAAGAGTTGCGTCTGTGAAGGAACAGTTTGAAATCCTTCTGCAGAAGATTGGAGGTGCGGTATGAAACGGCTTCTGATTTTAAGCGGAAAAGGAGGAACCGGCAAAACCACGGTTGCGTCTTCCTTTGTAAGTTTTTCTCAGGCACAGGCAGTGGCAGACTGTGATGTAGACGCGCCGAATCTTCACCTTGTGTTTCCGCAGGAAGATACTCCTGAAGTTTCGGAATTTGAAGGCGGAGATAAGGCAGTTATCGATCCGGAAAAATGTATCGGCTGCGGCATCTGCCAGGAGAACTGCCGTTTCGATGCCATAGAAGTCCGTGGAAATAAATGTGCAGTCAATGAATACAGCTGCGAGGGGTGCGGCGTTTGTGAGATGGTTTGTACGCAGGGCGCAGTCTCTATTGTACCAGACGTGGCAGGACACAAAGAACTCTATAGGGGGAACAGAGTATTTTCCACGGCAGAGCTCAAAATGGGGCGGGGAAATTCCGGAAAACTGGTGACAGAAGTAAAGCTGGCAATGCTGAAAGCAGCGCCGGAAACCCGGCTGGCTGTGGTTGACGGATCTCCGGGAATCGGTTGCCCGGTGATTTCTTCCATGAGCGGTATGGATTTGGTGCTTATTGTGGCAGAACCCAGTCTCTCCGGTTTCAGCGATCTGAAACGCCTTGTAAAAACTGCGGAGAGTTTTCAGACAACCGTTGCGGTCTGTGTGAACAAATATGATATGTGTCCGCAAAAAGCGGAAGAAATTCGGGATTTTTGCCTGGAAAACAAAATCCTTTTTGTTGGAATGCTTCCTTATGATAAAACAGCATCCGAAGCCATTAACGCGGGGAGAAGTATTGCAGATATCCCATGTCCGCTGAGAGACGCGATGAAATCGGTTTATCAAGAGACGATGAAACTTTTGGATATAAATGAAAATTTTTAATATTGAGATAGACTAACTATTAAAAGTCAAG
>QFCE01001401.1_pt1 | contig 60793 bp, 60 predicted proteins | sample 5346091 | NCBI WGS metagenome assembly QFCE01 (sample SAMN09062252, study PRJNA434731) | Human gut metagenome, whole genome shotgun sequencing project. | isolation source: stool timepoint A chromium assembly | host: Homo sapiens | collected 2015
AAATTGATTCGATCCTGCGCCGGATCGGCATGAGCGACCGCAAGGTCAGCGTCAATTTCACGACGGGTGACCGCGTCAAGATTCTGACCGGACCGTTCAGCGGAATCGAAGGCTCGATCGACGCGATGAACGACGATACTCAGACCGCCACGGTTCTGTGCATCCTGTTCGGCCGTGAAACGCCGACCGAGATCGCGTATAACGATCTGGAAAAAGTTGAACTGTAAATATCGAAAGAAGCAGTCCTGAATTCAGGGCTGTTTTTTTATTGCCTGTCCCCCTTTCAAGCATTTCTTCGCGGCGAGGCGCGGAAGCCGGAAATTCGTTGTTTCCGGTTTTTATTATGCCTGCGAAGAGGGTTAACGCCTGAATGGAAACCGCAAGGAAAACGTTTGACGCTTGCAGGAAACACCCTCGTTTTTTTCTGCACGGTATTTCGTGCAAAACCTCAAAAACCAGATTGCACGAATCAACGATTCCGCAGCCCGCTTATGCTAAGATGAAGCCGGAAAGGAGAACGCTTATGACACTACTTTATTTCATCGTTTCTCCCCGGGGCTTAAATCCATGGCCGCAAAAAAGCCGCTGCTGGAATGACCCCGGTCAGCTTGCGGTCCCGGCGCCGTCGGTCCGCTTATGTTAACGCAGCGGCAGCAGGGAATCGTGCGCTGGCTGGCGGACAACTGCGGGTCAGTTTCATTCCGCCGCCGCGCTGGCCCAAATCAGCGGCGTCAGCGTGCGCACTGTGAAAAGCGAGATCGCGGCGATCCGTCAGGAAATTAATTCGTCAGCCGTGATGGAATTGATCGCGGTACCTTCCAAGGGCTACCAGCTTTTAATTCATGATCCGCAGCAGGCCGCACTCTTACTGAAACACATTCAGAACCCGCCGCAAAGCGCTTCGCTGAACGAACAGCCGATGCGGATTAAAATCATTTTGCTGAAGCTGCTCGATCACACCGGCTATGTGCGCAAGCGCTGGCTTCTGCAGCAGCTGAACATCTCGGACTCCACGCTGTATCTTGACTTGAAAGCCGTTCGGAAAATCCTTGTCCAATACAATCTGGAACTGACCTATCGCTCCGGCAGCGGATATCGGGATTGAAGGACTGGAACAGGACAAGCGAACCTGTCTGGCCCGCGAAGATATTTATTCGCTGACGGAAGAGACCCATGAAACAAAAGCCAATCTGAAACGAATCACGGAGCTGAAAGAATTGCTTGTGGAAATCTTCCTTGAAAATGAATATAAAATCAGCGAAGTGCTGCTGGAAAGTCTGATCATCCATCTGCTTCTGACGCTGCAGCGGATTGAAAAAGGGCTATTTCATTGAAGTCGGATCGACTAAGCGCAGCGTGACGGAAAAGGAAACGAAGATCGCCCGCGATATCCTGCGCCGCTGCACAACGGTGCCCGGCAGCCGGTTAGGCGAGGAGATCAATTATCTGGCCATCAATCTGCGCGGCAAGCGGGATTACGACGACTTTGCGGGCGTTTCGGAAGAGATCAATGTGTTCATCATGGATTCGCTGGAGAAAATCCACGTCGAATACGGCGTTGACTTCACCCGCAGCATTGATCTGAAAATCGCGCTGGCGCTCCATTTTGTGCCGCTGCTTTCGCGCATGCAGAACAACCGTCAGCTGAAAAATGTGCTGTTGACGGAAATCAAGCAGACCTTCCCGTTTGCCTTTGACATTGCCAATTATTTCAGCCTGTTGATCGACGATCATTATCACGTGCGCATCAGCGAGGATGAAGCGGCGTATTTCACGCTGTATTTCAATTACGGACTGGAAAACATCACGATGAATTCGGAAGGCAAGAAAATTCTGGTCATCAGCAGTCTCAAGCCGAGCGAAACGATTCTGCTGCGGCAGAAGATCGATCAATGGTTCCGCAGGCAGCTGCTTCAGCTTGATTTTGTGAATCCGCTGGATCTGAGCCGGATTGATCCGGGCTAGCTACGACGCGATGTTTACAACGGAAACCAAGGACACCGTTACCCGCGGAGCCGCCGTGCGGATCAGCCTGTTTCCGACGGAGAAAGATTTTGCCAAGATGAATCTGGCGATCAACGGCTACGACAGCGTCGATTCCATCCTGTCCCGCTTTTCTTTGGATCTGTTCTGGCATGGGGAAGCGCAAACACGCCGGGAAATCGTGGGGCGGCTGATCACGATGGCGTCCCGCTCCTGCCGTCTGCCGAAGAAATTTGAGGAACTGGTGCGGGAACGGGAGAAGCTCAGCTCGACCTATTTCGGCAATCAGGTTGCGATGCCTCATCCGCTGTATCCGATCACAGCGCAGACGTTCATTGCCGTGGCGGTGCTGGATAAACCGATCGTCTGGGATACCGGTCAGAAAGTGCGGATCGTCATGCTGGTTTCCACGGAGATGAACAACCCCAAGGCGTTTCAGCTGTGGCCGTATCTATCGTCGTTAGTTTGCGAACCGCAGCGGGTGACGGAAATCCTGCGCGAAGGATCGTATGAAAACTTCATCGCCGTTTTCCGGGCTGCGCTGCTTGATAAATTTTGACATTGCACGAAGCAACCGTGTAAAGGATAAAACGACGTAGGGAATTAAGAATGATAGAATGCAGATACAACCGATGATCTGCATTTCCTCATAAAAAGAAAGGAGGGACATTGTGACAGGCATTCTCATAGCGACGCATCACAATTTAGCCGGGGCTTTCCTCGAAACCGTGGAAATGATCGCCGGCAAGCATGACTTTGTGGAAAGCGTGGGTCTTTGCGCAGGGCAGGATCCGGAGGACTTCGGCCGATTGATTGCCGACAAGATCGAACAGTTTCATCAGCGTGGTTATCAAGAGGTAGTGGTGATGCTGGATTTGTTCGGCGGCACGCCGTGCAACCAGACGATCCGGCTCTTGCGGACATATCCTTTGCAGGTGGTGGTCGGCGTCAATCTGCCGATGATCCTGCAGGCGGTATTGTCCAATCGTGAAGACGTAACCGCGCAGCAGCTGATTGCCATGGCGGTGGAAAACGGCCGCAGCGGCATCTTCGACGCCGGTGCGCGGATTCAGAGTTTGACAGAGGAGGAATAACAGATGAGTATCGTATTGGCACGCATCGACGACCGTCTGATTCACGGACAGGTCATGACGTCCTGGCTGAATTATACCGGGGCTAACAAAATTATTGTCATCGACGATGTTACGGCGAAGGATTCGTTTCTGACGATGATCATTAAAACGTTGGTTCCGGCCAACATTGTCACGCAGGTGACGACGGTGGCGGACAGCCCTGCGGTGATCAAGGGGCTGCAGGATCACGACAAGGCGATCATTCTGGCGAAAACCCCGGAAGCCTATGTGCGTCTGGCACAAAACGGCGTGACTTTGACCCGGGTCAATCTTGGCGGGATGGGGATCAAGCCGGGCCGTAAAACCATCTACAAGAATATCTCTGCCAGCGAAGCGGAAATCAGCCAGCTGAAGCAGCTGATTGATCAGGGGATTCCGGTCGAGATTCAGATGGTGGCAGAAGATCCGGCGATCGATTTCAAACGGTTTATTTAATTAGAAGAGGTGATTGATGTGAGTATTTCGTTGTTTCAAGCCTTTCTGATGGGCGTTGTTTATTATCTGGGCATCATCGGAACGCCGTGGACAACCGTCCTCGGTTCAGCCAGCTTGTTTCAGAAGCCGCTGGTCGCGGGGCACCCTCGTCGGTTTGATCTTAGGGCATCCGACCGAAGGCGTCATCATCGGTGCGGCGATCCAGCTGCCGTATATCGCGTTTATTTCAGCCGGCGGTACGATTCCATCCGATCCGGGTCTGGCCGGGGTGCTGGGCACGGCGTTTGCGATTGTCGGTCATGTCGATCCGGCGACCGCGATCACGATTGCGATTCCGTTCGGCTTGTTGGGCACCGTGGTCTGGGTGCTGCATATGACGATTGACGTCGCGTTTGTCCACATGGCGGATAAAGCGGCCGAACAGGGCGATCTGAAAAAGGTCTGCTTCCTGCACGTCGTCCCGCCGCAGATCGTGGCGTTTGCGATCAGCGTCATTCCGGTCATGCTCGGCGCGTATTTCGGCGCGGATTATATGGCGCGCCTGGTTGCGATGTTAAGCAACGACGTGCTGCATGTCCTGCAGGTCATCGGCGGCGTGCTGCCGGCTTTGGGCGTAGCGATGAATCTGCGCTCGATCAGCCGTCCCAACAGCATGGCGTTCTACATGATTGGCTTCATCTTGAGCGTGTATCTCGGTTTGGATACGATCGTCATCGCCGTGCTGGGCTTCATCATCGCCTGGTTCTACACCCAGCTGCAGAAAGAGAACGGTTAGGAGGGAAATAATTATGGAACAGAATAAAGAACGGAAAACACTGAGCAAAAAGGACGTTGTGAAGTCCTTCTGGCGCTGGACCTTTTTCTCCCACGCCAATTACAATTATGAACGGCTGGCCGGGACGGGCTTCTGTCATGCGATGGCGCCGATCATTGAAAAGCTGTACAAGGACAACCCGGAAGAATACAAGGCGGCGGTTCAGCGGCATATCGAGTTCTATAATACGGAACCGCACTTCGGCGGCGTGATCAACGGCATGGTCATCGCGATGGAAGAAGAACGGGCCAACGGCGCGCCGATTTCCGATGAGGCGATCAACGGCATTAAAACCGGTCTGATGGGACCGTTTGCCGGAATCGGGGATACGCTTTGGCAGGGAACCTTAACACCGATCCTGCTTTCGATCGGAATCTCGCTGGCGTCCTCCGGCAGTCTGGCCGGACCGCTGGTCTATGCCGTTTTGATGATGGGGATTATGTTAAGCATCGCGTATTATGTCTGGATGACCGGCTACAAGCTGGGCAAGGAAGGCTTGCAGCGGATTCTGGAAAGCAATCTGATCAAAAAGGTGATCACCGGAGCCAGCGCTCTGGGCGCGATTGTCATGGGTGCGCTGACGGCAGGGTTTGTCAGCGTGTCGACACCGCTTTTGATCAACATTCAGGGCGCCGGCATGAGCGTGCAGACAGATATTCTCGACAAGCTGTTCCGCGGCCTGCTTCCGCTGGCGCTGACGCTGGGGCACGCTGTATTTATTGAAGAATAAGAAAGTCAAGGCGACGAAAGTCATGGCGCTGCTGATCGTCATTGCGGCCGTCGGGGCGATTATCGGGTTGTTCTGATGCGTGATAATTTAATGACCTTGACCAGCGAGGAGCGCAATCCCGCTTCAGTGAATCTGCCGCACATGAGCGTCGCGGAATCCACGGCGCTGATGAATCGGGAAGACCAAGCCTGTACGAAAGCGGTCAGGGAGGTGCTGCCCGAAGTCAACGAGACGATCGAACAGTGCATCGCCGCTTTGCGGCGCGGGGGCCGGATCATCTTCACCGGCGCGGCGCATTCCGGCTATCTGGGCATGCTGGACGCCTACGAGGCCAACGCGACCTTCGGCACCCACGGCGAATTTGTTTCCATCGTGGCAGGGCAATTTCACCGATATCATGAAGACTGACGGCAGCGCGGAGGACAGCGCGGAAAACGGCGCGCTGGATTTGCAGGCCCGGGAGGTTACGGCTAAGGATTTTGTGATCGGAATCAGCTCGTCCGGACGGACGCCCTATGTCATCGGCGCGCTATCCTGGTGCCAAAAACAGGGGATCCCCTGCGCCGGACTGGTCAATAACAAGCATTCGCTGGTCAGCGAGGTCTGCGATCGGGTCATGGCGCCGGTGCCGGGGCCGGAGGTCATCACGGGATCGACGCGATTGAAAGCGGGAACCTGCCAGAAGATGATTCTGAACATGATCACGACGGTGACGATGGCGCAGCTGGGCAATGTGTATGAGAATCTGATGATCAACGTGCCGCCGGTCAGCGACAAGATGCGCACCCGTCTGGCGTATATTCTGACTCAGGCGACCAGCTGTACGCTGGATAGAGCACGGCAGTTGTTAACAGAATGCGAATATCAGATTAAACCGGCCCTGATCATGGAGCTGAAGCACGTCAGCCGGGAAGAAGCGCAGACACAGCTGAACGCCGCAGGCGGCAACCTCAATCAGATTTTATAGAAAAGCGCAGCGATCTGAGGCGAAAGGCAGGAACGGAAAAAAAGGAAAACAACCAAATCAGGTAAAATAAACAAGCAAATCTGAACCATAAAAAAGCGAGGCTGACATTTCGATCGGCTTCGCTTTTTTTGCGTTATCATTGCTTCAAATCAAGATTTTTTCCACCATCCGGTACAGTGTCGGTTTCAGGTGATCAATCGGCGCCGGCTGTTCCTCGATGATCGAGGTGTAGCAGACCGAGCCGACCAGCTCGACGATCATGTAGATCATCCGGAACGCTTCGTCCCGGTCAAACCGCCGCAGCTGCGGATAATTTAACAATTCCTCCAGAATCTGCGTGATTTCCGTCTGATTGCCTTCGCTGAGAACCTCCATCACCAACGGCCATGAGAAATTCCGCTCGATCAGTTTCAGCACCGCTTTATTCGCTTTGAAATACTCGATGATCATGTCGATAAAGCACAAGACTGACGGCAGGAAATCCTGAATGCCCCGCTCCTTCGTTTTGGTATATGCGCGGATGACGATCTGCGAGCTGATCTGGATGACGAGATGCTTCATGATATCCTCTTTATCATGAAAGTACAAATAAAACGTTCCCTTGGCGACCTTGGGCCCGATTCACGATATCGTCAATCGTGGTTTTGGCAAATCCCTTGGTCAGAAAACACTGATAGGCCGAGCTTAGTAAATCACCCTGTTTCTGTTCTTTCTGTTGTTTTAATGTACGCCGGGCCATATTCTCACTTCCTCAGCCTCATTGTAACATACCTTAAATCAGAGTCAAATCAAAATGACTAAAAGTCAATCTGATAGACAAATTCGCCGATCCGTCTATTGACCATCAGTCATTTCGGAGGTATTCTGTCTGACGTAATGACTGATAGTCATTTGAAAGGGAGAGTGATCTGCAGTGAGGAAAATTGCAGAACAGATCGTAAAAAAACGAATTCTGATTCTGGCGCTGGCGACGGTGCTGTTGGTTCCGTCGTTGATCGGCTATATCAACACCCGCATCAATTATGATATTTTGAGCTATTTGCCGGATCAGCTGGATTCCATCGAGGGCCAGGACATCCTGGATCAGGAATTCCATTCCGCCAGTATGGCGATTGTTACCGTTGAAAACATGGAGAAGAAACAGGTCGACCGGATCGCGGACAAAATCCGCGCGATCGACGGCGTCCGCGACGCGATGTGGCTGGGGGATTTCTTACAGACCATGCCTTCGGAAATGATTCCGGAAGACCTGCGGGGGATGCTGGATAACGGCGACTGCCAGCTGATGATGGTCACATTTGAAGAAGGCAACGGATCCGACCGGACGCTGAAGGCCGTCGATGAGATTAAATCGCTGATGAATTCCCAGATGTTCTTAGGCGGTCTGGCGGCCGTCATCAACGACACGAAAATGTTGATCGAACAGGAACTGCCGCTGTATGTGGCGGTCGCGGTCGGGTTATCCTTAGTCGTTTTATTTCTGGGCTTACGTTACAGTGTGGCGCCGTTCATCTTCTTATTGGGGATCCTGTACGCCGTGCTGTATAACTTCGGAACCAATATTTTCTTAGGTGAGGTTTCCTATATCACCTCCGCTCTGGCGGCGATTTTGCAGCTGGCGGTGTCGATGGACTTCTCGATCTTCTTGTTGGAACGCTATGACGAGGAACTGCACAAGGGATTGAAAAGTCAGGAAGCGATGACTGAAGCCGTCGTCAACACCTTTACCGCGATCAGCGCCAGTTCGCTGACCACAATCGCCGGATTCCTGGCGATGTGCATCATGGATTTGAAGCTGGGCACCGATATGGGCGTCGTCATGGCGAAGGGCGTTGTGCTGGGCGTGTTCTCGGCCGTGGTGATTCTGCCGGCGCTGATTCTGGTCTTCGATAAACCGATTCACAAACATAAGCACAAGGTTTTAATTCCCAAGCTGTCAGGTGTTGCCAACTTTACGACAACCCACTATAAAGGCATTCTGATCGCGGCCGTCGCGCTGTTGATTCCGTTTGCCGCGGCGCAGAAAAAAACCGACGTGTACTACAACCTGCTGGACTCGCTGCCGCAGGATCTGACATCCACCGCCGGCACACAGAAGCTGCGCGATGAATTCGACATGCCGACGACCAACTTCATTCTCGTCAGCGATCAGCTCAGCAGCACACAGATGGACGCGGTGCTGGAGGCGATTGAAACGACGGATGGGATCAATTCCGTTGCGACATTAGATCGGTTTTTAGGCGCCGGGATTCCGGAAGAGATGCTTCCGGAAGGGATTCGTTCTGTCTTTAATGCCGGCGGATGGAAGATGATCATGGCGAATTCCAGCTACACCTCGGCGACGCATGAACAAAACGCGCAGATCACCGAGCTGGAAAACCGTGTCAAGGCGATCGATCCGACGGCGTTAGTTACCGGCGAGGGCGCGCTGAACCGCGATCTGGTGCTGATCGCCGATCACGATATTCAGATGGTCAACATTGTTTCTATTCTGGCAGTTTTCCTGATCATCGCGATTTCATTTAAGTCGGTCAGCGTTCCGATTGTGCTGGTTGCGGCGATTGAAATGGCGATCACGATCAATATGGGCATTCCTTATTTCCAAGGGGAAACGATACCGTTTATCGCCAGCATCGTCATCGGAACGATCCAGCTGGGCGCGACGATCGACTACGCGATTCTAACGATGACGCGCTACCAGGAGGAACGCCGGCGGGGCAAGGATCGGAAAGCGGCCGTACAGACGGCGGTCTACGCGTGCAGTTCATCGATCCTGACCAGCGGCTTAAGCTTCTTCGCGGCCACCGTGGGCGTGTCGCTGGTTTCGAAAATCGATTTGATCCGCTCGCTGTGCGGCATGTTGGCGCGGGGGGCGCTGATCAGCATGGCGGTCATTCTGTTAGTGCTGCCGGCCTTGTTAATGGTCTTCGGCGGCGTTATCGAAAAAACATCATTTCAATTTCTGAATAAAAAAGGAGAGGAATCACGATGAATAAAAAAGGAAGTTGGCTGACGCTGGCCCTTTCCGGGGTGCTGGCGCTGAATCTGTGCACGCCGGTACACGCGGAGGACAAGCCAGACGAAGGCACGAAAAAGGAAGAAACCGTCTATGCCTTTCTGGATTGGCAGGGACAGCTGAAATCCGCGACAGTCAGCGAATGGCTGCATAACGAACAGGGCTTCCGCCAGACGGCGGATCAGAGTATCCTGGAAAATATCAAGAATATCAAAGGCGATGATCTGCCTGAACAAAACGGCACGTCGCTAATGTGGAATTCCGACGAGCATGACCTGTACTACCAGGGCACAACGACGGCTGAGCTGCCGTTAACGATGGAGGTCAGTTACCAATTCAATGGCAAGCGTGTGGATCCGCATGAGATCGTCGGCCAGAGCGGCTCCCTGATGATCACGATCAAGCTGATCAATCATCTGGAAACAACGGAAACGATCAACGGGAAGACGAAGTATATTTCCACGCTGTTCCCCTGCGCGATTGTCACCGATCTGCCGACCGAAACGTTTAAGGATGTAAAGGCGGAAGACGGTTTGATTTTGAATGAATCGAAGAACCAGATCGTTGCCCTGGCCACGGTGTCGGGGATGAGCCAGATGCTGAAGGATTCCGACGTCAGCGCGCTGGATGACGTGAAGGATAAGCTGAAAGATGAATTCGTGATCACGGCGAATGTGGAAAACTTTGAAATGCCGTCGATCATTCTGGCTGCGGCCGGGACTTCCAATCTGGAAGACAAGGAGGTCGACCGCAGTGATCTCGATAAACTGACTGACGGCGTCGATGATCTGAAGGACGCTACGGCGAAGATCTTAGACGGCACGGTGCAGCTGCATGACGCGAATATCGAACTGAATGATAAGATGGGAGAATTCCAGTCAAAATACAAGGAATTCTCAGATGGGTTAAATACTGCCGTGACTTCGTCGAAGGAGCTGAAGGAAGGGGCGCAGAAGCTGTCGGATGGCGTTGGTCAGATTCAGACGCAGTTAACGGCGATGCTGCAGAAATACAACCTGACGGACGAACAGCTGATGGGACTGCTTCAACAGCTGAACGGCAGCCTGACACAGCTGCAGGGCGCTTCGGCGTTAATGGAACAGCTGGCCGGCAGCATGCAGGCGCTGGCAACGATGCCGCAGGCAACCGGCGACGCGATTCGGGCGGCCGGTCAGAGCGATGAATTTAACAATACCTGGGCTGCCGTGACCGAGCAGGTCAGAGCGGGCGTTAAGCAGAACTTGCCGGCGGTGAACGTGGAAATGGATCAGAACGCGTTAGTCTCCGCGATTGGCTCTGCGCTGGCGGAACAGGGGGTGGCCGAGGAAGAAATTCCGGGCTTAACCCAGGCGATTGCGGGAAAAGTCGGCGAACAGCTGAATGCCCAGCTGGGCAGCGCGCAGGAAAGGATCGCGGCCGGCTTGGGTCAGGCGGTAGATGCCGGCGTCGATACGATGAGTGGTTATGGCAAGCAGGCGGCGGTGGGAACGGTTGATCAGATCGCTCAAACCGTGCAGGATACAATGAGCGCCAAGGTTCAGGAAATGGCGGGCTTGATGAGCCAGGCGCAGCAGCTGACGACGGAAATGACGGCGATGATCGACAATATCAACGGCATGATCGAACAGATCGGCGGCGTTGATGAACTGAAAAACGCGCTGGCCGGCTTGCAGCAGCTGCCGGAAGGCTTAAAGGACCTGAAGGAAGGCACAGATCAGCTGGCGGCCGGAACGGCGGCGATGAATGCCGGGTTGGATAAACTGAACGGCGCTTCCGGGGATATTACCGACGCAATCAATAAGTTTAAAGACGCGACGCAGGAGCTGGCGGAGAAAACCGGTGAATTGAACGACGGCGTCGACGAATTCAGCCGTGAAGGAATCGACGAGTTAAGCGGGAAAGTCACCGATGCGATGGACGATCTGAACGATGTGCTCGATACCGCGAAAGCGGCGTTGGATCAGTCGAAGGAATACCGCAGCTACGCCGGCGCCGCGGACACGATGGAAACTTCGGTGAAGTTCATCATGAAGACGGATGAAATTAAACTGCCGGAGGAAAAAACAACGGCGGTGGAAACAAAGACGGAAGTTAAGACCTCTTTTTGGGATCGGGTAAAAAATTTATTCCATTAATGGATATGAAAGCTTAAGGAAATACACAAGGAAATCGGACAGCCATGTTCAATTTCCTTTTTTCTTTTCCGTGAGGATGAAAAGGGAAGACTCATGGGGGAAATTATTTTTCAGCTACCTATGAAATCCGAGGAAGTCTGTTAAAAAGGCCTTCTTTTTTTAGAAAGGGGAAGTGAAGGAAGGGCTTTGATAACGCCGGCGGAGTCCCGGGAAATCTTGAACTGGCTGAAACACTTTTCATAAAAATTTTTAATTTTTAGCGATTTATGTCAAATTTCATCAAAATAAACAAGGCTTTTTCAAAAAAACCGCAATATTAGAAGTGAAAGGAGATGAAGAGATGATAAAGGAAGCCTGTCAGGTTCATGAAGATCAAGCGCGGTACAGCCCCTTACTCGGATATACGGAGAAAGCCGGGAGGGAAGAAGGAAATCAAATTGTCGGACTTCAGCCGGCCATTTCGAAATCGTCCATCCTCACCGATTGGATCATCAAGGCGATCTTGGGCAATCCTGAGGATACCGAAGCACTGGCCGGTTTTTTGACAGAATGGAAATATTGTCCTATTCGTTCAATTACCGTTGAAGCGCAGGAAGCCCGGGTGGATCACGCGGATCAAAAAGCGATTCGCTTCGATATCCATGGCACGATTAATGATGAAATCTTCTTTGTGATCGAATCACAGCGGCATGGTGATTTTAAAACGATCATGAAGCGGATGCAGTATTACTTGGCCCGGCTTTTAGCGGGACAGAAGCTGCGGGGAAAGGAATATGGGCAGATGAAAGCGGCGTGGCTGATCTTAATCGCGGATTATCCGTTTTTTCCCCGGCCAGGACTCATTGCGGATGAAACGGAAATGAGTTTAAAAACGATGCAGATGCCCTTGACACAAATGACTCATTTGAGTATTGTGGAGACAGGAAGAACAGAATATCTGAGAGAGAAAGCGATTCAGAAACTCAGCGGACTGGAGCGGTGGGCAATCCTGTATGGAAACTTGGCGGACCCGGAAAAACGGGAATGGATTCGGCAGATATGTGAACAAGATGCGAATCTCAGAAAGGTGGTCAGGAAGATGAGTGAAATGACGATGGATTTTGAAGCGTACTTCAGAGAAACAAAGGCAGATCATGGCGGAACTGGAAAGAGCGGATCGTCAGCGGGAATGGCTGGAACAGGGCAAACGGATGGGTAAGCAGGAAGGCTTGGAACGAGGCATGGAACGAGGCATGGAACGAGGCGAATTATGCAAAGTCATTAAACAAGGCTGAAAAATATGAAAAAAGGCAAGCCTATTTCAGAGATCGCGGAGATCTTAGATGAAGATGAAACGGTAATTCGTCAGATATTTAGCTGTCATGAAGAACATCCTGAATGGACCGCGGATCAGATTGCAACGAGAATAAGAAACTAGTATCGAGCTTCCTATTCTAATTTCTATTTATGAAAATTGTTGTTGAAATTGATCGGCGGAATAGACGAGGCAGCTGGATTACTTTTGTTTCTTAAGCTGAGCGTTGCTTATGTATGCCAGGCCGGAATACGTCCCAAGAAAGGCATGGATTCCGGCTTTTTGTAATTTAGGCTGAAGACATCGGCAACACCGCCAGTACAAAGCGGCTGATTATCTAAAAGCTTGAGAATTTGAGATCAGGAAAGTAACCTGAATTCAGAAAAAATAAGTAGAAAGAACAGAGAAAAATGAAGGAATCCTTAAACAACAGGATTAACCGTTGCGAATTAGAACGGTATTCTTTAAAATGAGAACAATGAAACATCGCAAATCATCCGAATCTTTCCTGCTTATCAATCTAAGCAGAACTTTGGATGAGCTTGCGCAAGGAGGCTGCCATGTTTAATTTATTTAAGAAACCTGCGTATTGCGACATCCTGGCACCGGTTGACGGCATCAGTTTGCCCTTGGAAGAAGTGCCGGATCCGGTATTTGCGCAGAAGATGATGGGTGAGGGAATTGCATTTCGTTTTGAAGGCGAAAAGATTCTGTCGCCGCTGACCGGCACAGTGCTGCTGCATGTCGGCATGGATACTGTGGAGCTTCAGGGCCGAGGCTTGGAAGTTTATGTTCAGCCTGGTGCAAAAGTCCGGGCGGGAGAACCGCTGATCCGGATTGATCGGGGATTTATGGAAAAAAATCATATCGATCTGACGACGATGCTGGTCGTAACCAACGGTGGCAAGTATCAGCTGGAAATTGCCAAACCCGGGGTGGTTAAGACCGGTGATCCTGTCATTCGTGTGATGCGTTGATAAATCCGGCCAAAATCGAAAATATCCCTTGACTAAAGGGTTAAATCCGCTTAGAATAGTAATGCTGTCGAAGGCAGCAAGTTTTATTATGCGTGGGAGGACGGTGTTGCACCTGTCCACTAACCACAGCACAGACAATCAATTTTAAGGAGGAATGTCTTGTGAGCAAGAAAGTTGCAAAGATTTGTAAGCTCCAGTTCCAGGCCGGCGGAGCCCGTCCGGGACCGGCGCTGGCCTCTGCAGGCATCAACATGCCGCAGTTCTGCAACGCATTTAACGATGCGACCAAGGATCGTGCAGGCGATATCGTCCCTGTCATCATCACAGCGTATGAGGACAAGAGCTTTGATTTCGTTCTGAAAACGACGCCAGCCTCAGTTCTGATCAAGAAGGCTGCCGGTATCAAGTCCGGATCGGGCAGTGCCAAAGCCAACATCGTCGGAAAGATCTCTCTGGAAAAGTGCAGAGAAATCGCTGAGTACAAGATGCCGGATCTGAACGCCAATGATGTAGAAGCAGCAATGCGGATTATCGCCGGAACTGCGCGCAATATGGGCGTCGCTGTCGAAGGCATGGAATAAGAGAGGGACATCACGATGGCAAAAAGAGGTAAGAAATACACAGAGGCCCTGAAGCAGGTCGACGCAGCGAAGCTGTACAGCCTGGCGGAAGCGGTAGCTCTGGCGAAGAAAATCAACACAACAAAGTTCGACGCATCCGTCGAAATCTCCTTCAACCTGAACGTCGACCCACGTCACGCTGATCAGCAGATCCGCGGCGCGATGGTTCTGCCGAACGGCACAGGCCGCTCCCAGAAAGTCTTAGTCGTGACTCAGGGTGCGAAGGAACAGGAAGCCAAGGATGCCGGCGCAGATTTTGTCGGCGGCAAGGAAATCCTGGAAGATATCAAAAAGGGCTGGTTCGGATTCGACGTGATCGTCGCGACTCCGGATATGATGGGCGAACTCGGCAAGCTGGGTAAGATCCTGGGCCCTAAGGGCTTGATGCCGAACCCGAAGACGGGCACCGTCACGATGAACATCGCCAATGCCGTCAACGAAATCAAGAAAGGTAAGGTTACTTACCGTGTTGACAAAGAAGGCAACATCAATGTTATGATCGGCAAGTGCTCCTTCACTGACGAACAGCTGGCGGAAAATGCGAAAGCGCTGTACAACGTGATCGCGAAGGCACGTCCGGCGGCAGTCAAGGGTAACTACATGAAGAGCATCACGGTTTCCACAACGATGGGACCGGCGATTCGTGTCGCTGCTGAGTAATTGCTTGACAATTACGCAAACCCTGTTAAAATTAGTTTGTTATCAATATACCATAGACAGCAACGGCCTAACGGCTTAATCAGGTTGCCGAGGTAGGAAGATCAACTTTGAACTTTCAAAACCCGTGCTGTCTTGAGTGCGGGTTTTTATATTCAGGTATATTGTGACAGTATAAAATGGAGGTGTACGGAATGAAAGATGCGGTATTAGAATCTAAAAAGGCAGTCGTTTCCGAAATTCAGGAAAAAATGACCGCCAGCCAGTCAACAGTCGTTGTTGAATACCGTGGTCTGACAGTTGCCGAAGTCACTGAGTTGAGAAGAAGCCTGCGGGCTGAAGGCATTGAATTCAAGGTTTACAAGAATTCCATGTCCCAGCGTGCCGCTGAGGCTGCCGGATTCAACGAACTGACAGAACAGCTGACCGGACCAAACGCAATCGCATTCTCTGATGATGCTGTTGCGCCAAGCCGCGTGCTGGCGAAGTTCGCCAAGAAGCACGACAAACTGGTTCTGAAAGGTGCGATCGTCGAAGGTAAAGTCGTCGGCGTCGATACGATTAAGGAACTCTCCAGCCTGCCGAACCGTGATGGTATGCTGTCGATGCTGCTGAGCTGCCTGCAGGCGCCTGTCCGCAGCTTCGCTTGCGCTGTGAAAGCAGTCGCTGACAAAGACGGAGAAGCTGCTCCTGCTGAAGAAGCAGCTGCTGAATAACAAAACTGACCAAGGAGGAATAAGAACATGGCAAAGTTAACAAATGCTGAAATCATCGAATCTCTGAAAGAGATGACAATTCTGGAACTGAACGAACTGGTAAAAGCGATCGAAGAAGAATTCGGCGTAACGGCTGCGGCTCCGGTTGCAGTTGCGGCTCCGACTGAAGCTGCAGCGCCTACAGGACCGACTGAAGTTTCCGTATTCCTGAAGGAAGTCGGCGCTTCGAAGGTTGGCGTCATCAAGGTTGTTCGTGAAATCACTGGCTTAGGCCTGGTTGAAGCGAAGGGCTTAGTTGACAAGTGCCCAAGCGCAATCAAGGAAAACATCAAGCCGGAAGAAGCGGAAGAAATCAAGAAGAAACTGATGGATGCCGGCGCTTCTGTCGAAATTAAATAAGTTTCGTACAATCCGACAACAGAACAATTCCGTCATGACGGCGGAATGCAATTAGCCCATGGGAGGCGATCGAATGAGTCATTACTTTACTGACAATCGTCAACTACCACAAAACCGGAAGGAGATTTCTTTCCGGTTTTCGGGCTTTATTATCCCTTTGATCACGGATAACGGCGTGTTCTGTAAAAGTGAAGTGGATTTTGGATCGTATGTCCTGTTGAAAACGATCAAGGAAGAACCGCTGGGAGATCACATACTGGATCTGGGCTGCGGCTACGGCGTGATCGGCGTCACGGTGAAAAAAATGTTTCCAGACGCTGAAATGCTGATGGTGGATGTCAATCCCCGGGCGGTCGAGCTGGCTGTTCTTAATGCGCAGAAGAACAGCGTGGAGGCTGAAGTTCGGGTATCGGATATCTTTGGGAATGTCACTGAAACGTTGAGCGATATTCTGACCAATCCGCCGATCCGGGCGGGCAAAAAAGTAATCTATGCGATGTTTGAGCAGGCGTATGATCATTTGCGTCCGCAGGGACATCTGTATGTAGTGATCCGCAAGCAGCAGGGCGCGCTCAGCGCTAAAGCTAAAATTGAGGAAATGTTTGGCAACTGTGAAGTGATCAACAAGGAAAAGGGATATTACATTTTAAAATCGACAAAAACAGATTGACAACTTGTGTTAAGTTTGGTACTATATTAAATTGCAAAAATGTATAAAAGTTAAGGGGGTTTCACGCCCTTTTAGCCGTTGTTAACACTGTTATGAAAGGATGGCGTACATGGAAAAAATGCAGAACTACCGTATTGAAAAACTGGGTAAAAAGGCAGAACGCCGGAATTATTCCAAGGTCAGCGGCAACCTCGATCTTCCTGATCTGGTTGAAGTGCAGACTCAGTCTTTTGAATGGTTTATCAGAGAAGGCATCAGGGAAGTTTTTGAAGATATTTACCCGATTCAGAACTACGGTGGAAATATTCGCCTGAAATTCGTAGATTACGAATTCGGCACGCCAAAGTATACCGTCAACGAGTGCAAATACCGGGAGGCGAATTTCGCCGCGCCATTGAAAGCGAAAATGGAGCTGGAAATGGTCGACAATACAACCGGTGAAGTACTGACAAAGTGGGAAGACGTTTTCCTGGGCGAATTCCCGATGATGACGGAAACCGGAACTTTCATTATCAACGGCGCTGAACGTGTTATCGTTTCTCAGATTGTACGTTCGCCAGGCGCTTATTTTGATATTGCTTCCGAAGACAAAACTGGCAAAGATAGCTACAACTGTGAACTGATCCCAAGCCGCGGCACGTGGCTGGAGTTCATGACCGACGGCAAGAAGGCGGCGTTAGGCCGGATTGTCAACATGTCGGTCGACCGCAAACGTAAAATTTTATCCACAATCCTGTTCAAGGCGATCGGGATGTCCTTGAACCTGGAAAAGAGCGAAGACGGTTTTGATACGGCGGAAATCCGCCGGTTCTTAAAAGCGTTGGGACTGGAAGTGTTCGAAGAGAACATCGTTGAGGGCGAACCGCGCGAATTCCTGAACCTGTATATGCTTTTATATACCTCGTTCTTCGGCAACTATGAAGAAATCCGCAACACGCTGGCCGCCGATAAGATCAAGACGAGCAACGAGGCGCTGCTGGCGATCTATGAAAACCAGCGTTCTGATGAAGTTCCGACGATCGACGGTTCGGTTAACTTGATGAACGCCAAGTTCTTCGATCACCGCCGGTATGACCTGACCAAGGCCGGCCGGTATAAATTAAATAAGAAACTGTCGCTGACGGATCGGATGGAAGGCACCTATTTGGCCGAAGACGTTCTGAGCGGCGAAGGCAAAGTGTTGTTTGAAAAAGGCACGTTTGTCACGAAGAAGGAAAGAAACGTCCTGCGCGTGGAAATGCTCAAGGGCAGCCATGTAACAGCTTTCCCATTCGTGCATGAATTCTCGCATCCAGATACTTCCATGATGGATACGTCCTGGAGCCTGGGGCTGATCGGCCGGATTCTGGCCAATGACGTCGAGTGCGGTGACCGCCTGTTTGAAAAGGGCACCGTTCTGACGGAAAAAGATATTGAAGCCCTGGCGAAGGAAGTCAAAGAAGTCCGTGTCTATTCCGGACTGGTGGCCAAGCCGGTCGCACTGACGGCAGAAAACGCCTCCGCGGTCCTGAATTACGGTCATCGTTTCTTCGTGATCGGCCGGTTGACGGCGAATAACGAAGACATGACCAACAACGGCGAGCTGGTGGTTGACCGCTACATCCCGGATGAGGATTATTCGAAGCTGAGCGCTTCCGAGCAGCAGGTCATCATCGAACGCGCGCATCAGAATCAGGCGATCACCGCCTGGCTGGTCGGCGCGGCTGTGCAGACAATTCAGGTTTCAACATCCGCCGATTGCAGCAATCCGATCAAGATCGTGGCGATCGACCCGATCAACCAGAAAAAGACGATCACGATTTCCGACATGTACGCCTTCTACAGCTATGAGCTGAACATGATGGACGGCGTCGGCAGTGTCGATGATATCGATATGCTGGGCAACCGCCGGATCCGTACAGTCGGCGAACTGATCCAGAACCAGTTCCGGATCGGTTTGAGCCGGATGGAACGAGTCGTTAAAGAAAGAATGTCAATTGCCGAGGCGGCAGGTCTGACGCCGAAGCAGTTAACGAATATCCGTCCGCTGACCGCGGCGATCAAGGAGTTCTTCTCCTCCTCGCAGCTGTCGCAGTTCATGGATCAGCAGAATCCGCTGGCTGAGCTGACCAACAAGCGCCGTATTTCCGCGCTGGGTCCAGGCGGCTTAACGCGTGAGCGCGCCGGCTTCGAAGTCCGTGACGTTCACAACAGCCATTACGGCCGGATCTGTCCGATTGAAACGCCGGAAGGTCCCGAACATCGGTCTGATCTCCAACCTGACAACGTATGCCAAAATCAACGAATACGGCTTTATTGAAACGCCGTACCGTCTTGTTAAAGATGACGGCGAAGTCACGGAAGACTATGTTTACTTGTCGGCGGATGAAGAAAATGACTACGTCATCGCACAGGCGAACGAAGTGCATGACGGACGTCTGATCAACGACATGGTCGTTGCCCGAAAAGCGGGAGAAACAATCATGGCTCACCGCAATCAGGTTGAGCTGGCGGACGTTTCACCGAAACAGATCGTTTCCGTCGCAACCGCCTGTATCCCGTTCCTGGAAAACGACGATGCTTCCCGTGCCCTGATGGGCGCGAACATGCAGCGTCAGGCTGTGCCGCTGCTGAATCCGCATTCTCCGTATGTCGGAACCGGTATGGAGCACCGCATTGCGCGGGACTCCGGCAGCGCCTGCATCTGCACCGGCAACGGGGTCGTCACCTATGTGGACGCGAATAAAATCGTCGTTACGGAAGATGAAGGCGAACAGCGCGTTTATGAGCTGCAGAAATTCCGCCGTTCCAACGCCGGCACCTGCATCAACCAGCGGCCGATCGTCAAGCATGGCGAGCGTGTGGAACGCGGCGATATCCTGGCCGACGGTCCTTCAATGGAAAAAGGCGAGCTGGCGTTAGGCCAGAACGTGACGATCGCGTTCATGACCTGGCACGGTTATAACTACGAAGATGCGATCATCATGTCCGAGCGGATGGTCCGCGACGATGTCTACACTTCTATTCATATTGAAGAATACGACATTGAATGCCGCGAAACGAAGCTGGGACCGGAAGAAATTACCCGCGATATTCCAAACGTCAGTGAAAATGCCTGCCGCCATCTCGACGGCCGCGGCATCGTCATGGTCGGTGCGGAAGTCAAGGAAGGCGACATCCTGGTCGGTAAGGTCACCCCGAAGGGCCAGAGCGAAATCTCCCCGGAAGAAAAGCTGTTGTTGGCGATCTTCGGTGAAAAGTCCAGAGAAGTCCGCGACAATTCGCTGAAAGTACCGCATGGCGGCGCCGGCATCGTTCATTCAATCCGCATTTTCAAGCGCAACGAAGGTCACGATCTGCCGCCGGGAGTCAATGAAGTCGTTAAAGTCTATATCGTTCAGAAACGTAAGATTTCTGAAGGTGATAAAATGGCCGGCCGTCACGGCAACAAGGGCGTTATCTCCAAGATCCTGCCGATCGAGGATATGCCATATTTGCCGGATGGCACACCGATCGATATCATGCTGAACCCATTCGGCGTTCCATCCCGTATGAACATCGGACAGGTTCTGGAAATCCATCTGGGCATGGCCGCGAAGACGCTGGGTGTGAAGTTTGCGACGCCGGTCTTCGACGGAATTTCCAATGATGAACTGAAATCGATCATGGAAGAAGCACAGACCTCGCAGGACGGCAAGCTGGTGCTGCACGATGGCAAGACCGGCGAACCGTATGACGAACGGATTTCTGTCGGCGTCATGTATATGATTAAACTGGCGCACATGGTCGACGATAAGCTGCATGCCCGTGCAACCGGACCGTACAGCTTAGTTACGCAGCAGCCGTTAGGCGGTAAGGCGCAGAACGGCGGCCAGCGTTTTGGCGAAATGGAAGTCTGGGCGCTGGAAGCTTACGGCGCCGCGCATACGCTGCAGGAAATCCTGACTGTGAAGTCGGACGATATCGTCGGCCGCACAAAGACCTACGAAGCGATCATCAAGGGCAAGGATCTGCCGGAACCGGGCATCCCTGAATCGTTCCGCGTCCTGAAGCATGAGCTGCAGGCGCTGGCGATCGACGTCAAGATGCTGGATGAAGAAGGTCTGGAAGTCGATATGAAGAAGATGGAAGCAGACGAGATTAATGAAGTTGCAGCCCTGGAGAACGTCGTATCCGAAACCTCGGCCGAGGTTCCGGCCCAGGTCATCGACGAGGAGGATCTGCCGGAAGAAGCGGCTGTAATCGGATTTGATGACGAAGACGTTGAGTAAAGGAGGCGTAAGCGATGAGTGTCAATAAATTTGCCGCCATTCAGGTCGGTCTGGCATCCCCGGAACGAATCCGCGAATGGTCCTATGGCGAAGTCAAAAAGCCGGAAACGATTAACTACCGTTCTCAAAAACCTGAACGGGACGGCTTATTCTGCGAACGGATTTTCGGTCCTTCCAAGGACTGGGAATGTTATTGCGGAAAATACAAGAAAGTACGCTATAAAGGCGTAATCTGTGACCGCTGCGGCGTAGAAATCACCAAGAGTTCTGTCCGCCGCGAACGGATGGGTCACATTGAACTGGCAGCTCCGGTTGCGCACATCTGGTATCTGCGCGGCATTCCAAGCCGCATGAGCCTGTTGCTCAACATCACGCCGAAGGCGCTGGAAGAAGTCGTTTACTTCGTATCCTGGGTCGTTACCGATCCGATGGATACGCCGCTGGCTGTCAAACAGATCCTGTCAGAAAAAGAATACCGTGAGAACACCGCACTGTATGGTCCGGGCAGCTTTGTCGCCCAGACCGGCGCGGAAGCGGTCAAGACCTTGTTGGAAAAGGTCGATATTGAGAAAGAACACGAGATCGTCATTAAAGAACTGGAAAACGCGAACGGCGACAAGCGCAAGAAATTGATCAAGCGCCTGGAAACCATCGACGCGTTCCGGCATTCCGACAACAAGCCGGAATGGATGGTCTTAAGCGTACTGCCGGTTATTCCGCCGGATTTACGCCCGATGCTGCAGCTGGACGGCGGCCGCTTTGCGACCTCCGATTTGAACGATCTGTACCGCCGTGTCATCACCCGGAACAATCGTTTGAAGAAGCTGTTGGAGCTGGGAACCCCGGCGATCATCGTTCAGAACGAAAAACGTATGCTGCAGGAAGCGGTCGACGCTTTGATCGACAACGGCCGCCGTTCCAAGCCGATCACCGGCGCGGGCGGACGGGCGCTGAAATCCCTGTCGCATTCCTTAAAGGGTAAGCAGGGACGTTTCCGTCAGAACCTGTTAGGTAAGCGTGTCGACTTCTCCGGCCGTTCCGTTATCGCGGTCGGACCGGACCTGAAGATGTATCAGTGCGGCATTCCGCGTGAAATGGCAATTCAGCTGTACAAGCCGTTTGTCATCAATGAAATTGTGAACCAGGGCATCGCCGGCAATCCGAAAACAGCGGAGAAGCTGATCGACCGCCAGGATCCGCGTGTCTGGGACGTCGTGGAACAGGTCATTGATAATCACCCGGTCTTCCTGAACCGTGCGCCGACACTGCACCGTCTGGGCATCCAGGCATTTAAGCCGAAGCTGGTCGAAGGCCGTGCAATCCGTCTGCATCCATTAGTCTGTACCGCGTTCAACGCCGACTTTGACGGCGACCAGATGGCTGTCCATCTGCCGCTGTCCGAAGAAGCCCGCGCCGAAGCGGAAATCCTGATGCTCGGTTCCAACAACATTCTGGGTCCGAAGGATGGTAAGCCGATCGTTACGCCGGGCCAGGACATGGTCCTGGGCAACTTCTATCTGAACATGGAAGAAACGGCCGATGAATTCTTTACGAAGGCTGATTTCCTGGATACGCTGGGCGATCATGAAGCGGCTGAAATGTGGCGCCGGTTCGGCACCAACGAAGGCCACGTCTTCAAGGACACCAACGAAGTCTTAATCGCGTATCAGAATAAGCAGGTGCATCTGCATACCCGCATTGCCCTGCCGGGATACGCTCTGCATAAGAGCTGCTTCACGGAGAAGCAGAATCATTCGTACTTGGTAACGACAGTCGGCAAGGTCATTTTCAATGAAATGTTCCCGGCAGACTTCCCGTATATCAACGATGTCAACAAGGCAAGCTTACAGGCGACGCCGGATAAGTTCTTCCTGCCGTTAGGCACGAACATCAAGGAAGCGATCGCCGCAATGCCGCTGAATCCGGAATTCAAGAAAAAGGATTTGTCCAATGTCATCGCCGAAGTGTTCAACCGGTACAGAACGGAAGGCACTTCCGATATCATGGATAACATCAAGGACCTCGGCTTTGAATATTCCACAGTTGCGGGCATGACCGTATCTCTGGCGGATATCAACGTCGTTCCGAACAAACAGAAATATGTTGAAGAAGGCCGTGCTCAGGCTGACAAGCTGGATAAGCTGCTGAAACGAGGCATGCTGACGCCGCCGGAATGGGAACGCCACTTCTCGAAGCTGTGGGCGGATATCAAGGATGAAATCGGCGATGCCGTTATGAAATCCCTGCCGCGTAAGAACCCGATCAACATGATGGCGGTTTCCGGAGCGCGAGGCAACAAATCCCACTTTACTCAGCTGTGCGGCATGCGTGGTCTGATGGCCCGTCCGACACAGTCGAAGTCCAAGAAAGAATACCAGCCTTCGATCATCGAAGTTCCGATTTACTCTTCCTTCCGTGAAGGTCTGAATGTGTCCGAGTTCTTTATCTCAACCCACGGCGTGCGTAAAGGTCTGACCGATACCGCGCTGAAGACGGCTGAATCGGGTTACCTGACCCGACGTCTGGTCGACGTCGCTCAGGATGTCGTCATCATCGAGGAAGACTGCGGAACCGACCGCGGCTATCTGGTTGAGGATATCGTCGACCGCAAGACCAACACGATCCTCGAACCGTTGGCTGAACGCTTAATCGGCCGTTACAGCCAGGATGCGATCGTTGATCCGAACACCGGTGAAATTCTGGTCGAAGCGGATACCTATATGGATGAAGCGATGGCGCAGCGTGTGGTCAATGCCGGCGTCACCCAAGCTTATATCCGGAATACGTTTACCTGCGAAAGCACCAACGGCGTCTGCCGCAAGTGCTATGGCCGCAACATGGCGACCGGCAAGCTGGCGGAAGCTGGCGAAGCGATCGGCATCATGGCCGCGCAGTCCATTGGTGAACCAGGGCACACAGCTGACCATGCGTACATTCCATACCGGTGGCGTCGCTTCCGGTAACGACGGCGATATCACGCAGGGTCTGCCGCGAGTTGAAGAACTGTTTGAAGCCCGCTGCCCGAAACATGTCGCGGTTCTGTCCAAGATCGACGGTGAAATCACCGAGATCAGCGAACTGGAAAACAAGAGCGGCATGCGCATCGTGGTCACCAACGAAAAGGAAAGCATCGAACACAAATGCGATCTGACGCAGACGATCCGTTCCTGGCTGAAAGTCGGGTCCCAGGTTGTTGCGGGCGATAAGCTGACCGAAGGTCAGGTTAACCCGAAGGAACTGCTGGAAGTCGCAGGCGTCATGGAAGTTCAGAACTATATCCTGAAGGAAGTCAAGAAGGTTTACGCTTCCCAGGGTATCGAAATTTCTGATAAGCACATCGAAGTCATGATCCGTCAGATGCTGCGGAAGATCATTGTCATCGACGGCGGCGACACCGGCTTAAGCGCAGGTCAGACGCTGTCCTTGAACAACATCACCGGCATCAACCGCGCTTGTCTGTTAGCGGGCAAGCATCCGGCGGTCTTTGGTCCGACGCTGCTGGGTATCTCAAAAGCATCTGTCGAAACCGATTCCTTCCTGTCCGCGGCGTCCTTCCAGGAAACCACCAAGGTCCTGACCGAAGCGGCGATCAAGGGCAAGGTCGACCATCTGATCGGTCTGAAGGAAAACGTCATCATCGGCAAGCTGATCCCAGCGGGAACCGGCTCAAAATTCGAGCGCGAAACGACGCGCATGATCGAAGAACGGGCAGCGGAGCTGCGCGAGGAACGGGAAGAACGTTCCGTCGATCTGGAAGAAGATGTCAAGCTTCCGGAAGAAATGCTCGGCAGCCACGCTGAACCAGCGGTCTAAAATGAACGAGAGAGGGAATATCCGAAAGGAATGTCCCTCTTTTTTCATTGAATTTTCAGGCCGAGTAGCATATCATAATAAAAAAGGTGGGATAACAATGAATTCATATTGTGAACAAGTTTTACATCAGCTGAAACAAAAAGACGCCTCGCAGCCCGAGTTTCTGCAGGCGGTGGAAGAAGTGCTGGCGTCGGTCAGCCTGATTTTTGATCATCATCCGGAATATGAGAAAATGGCAATTCTGGAACGCTTGACAGAACCGGAGCGGATTATCCAGTTTAAAGTACCGTGGATGGACGATCAGGGACAGATGCATGTCAACCGTGGTTACCGGGTTCAATATAACAGCGTCTTGGGTCCCTATAAAGGCGGTCTGCGGTTTCATCCGGCGGTGACGCTGGGGATGATGAAATTCCTGGCGTTTGAACAGATCTTCAAGAATGCCCTGACCACGCTGCCGATCGGCGGCGGCAAGGGTGGCAGTGATTTCGATCCGAAAGGCAAGAGCGATGCAGAAGTGATGCGCTTCTGCCAGAGCTTTATGATTGAATTGTCCAAGCATATCGGTCCGGACGTCGATGTGCCGGCCGGCGATATGGGCGTTGGCGCACGGGAAATCGGTTATTTATACGGTCAGTACCGGCGTCTGAAGGGCGTCAGCGAGCGCGGTGTGTTAACTGGCAAGGGCGTAGGCTATGGCGGCAGTCTGGCACGTAAAGAAGCGACCGGCTACGGGTTGATCTACTTCGTCTTGGAAATGATGAAAGCGGCGCAGATGGATCCGCAGGGGAAGAAAGCGATTGTCAGCGGCAGCGGCAACGTCGCGATCTATGCCGCGGAAAAAGCGCTGCAGAATGGAATTCAGGTCATCGCGATGAGTGATTCTAAAGGCTATATCGTCGATGAACAGCTGGATCTGGATACCGTGAAGAAAATCAAGGAACAGCTGCGCACCTCGCTTTCGGCGTATCCGGAAATGGCGGGACATGGCGAATATCATGAAGGTTCGGTCTATGACGCCAGCCTGAAGGTTGATCTGGCTTTCCCATGCGCGACACAGAACGAGATCAACAAGGAGCGCGCTCAACGCTTAATCGATGCGGGCTGCCAGCTCGTCGCTGAGGGCGCGAATATGCCGAACGATAACGAAGCGATCGCTTTGTATCGTCAGCAGGGAATCCTGTTCTCCCCGGGCAAGGCGTCCAACGCCGGCGGTGTCGCGACTTCCGCGTTGGAAATGAGCCAGAACAGCATGCGTCTGGCCTGGTCGTTTGAAGAAGTCGACGACAAGCTGCGTGGGATTATGATCTCTATTCATAAGCAATGCCAGGAAGCAATCCGGCAATATCAGCTGGATCCGAAGGATTATGTGACGGCCGCCAACATCGCTGGCGTCCAGAAGGTGATTGACGGAATGATCGCAATGGGCGATTATTAAAAAGGAAAGGTTTCCCGCGGTTTTAACGCGGAAGCCACATCTTTGAATAAAAGGAGAAATAGAATGAAACAACCGCATAACGATACCGCAGGCATTACAAAAGGAGGCGGGCGATGAAGCTGGCCCTTCTCTTTCTCGGCCTGGCCGCCGCCTATCTGTTGATCGGCTGGCTCGTCAGTTTTCCAATTCGATTCCGATCCTATACGCTGTCCAGTCCGAAAATCAAAGCGCCGGTCCGACTGGCGGTCGTCTCCGATCTGCACAGCACGGTCTATGGTCCGGATCAAAAGCGGCTGTTGGATAAGCTGCGGCAGTCCCGGTGCGATCTCATTCTCATGCCAGGAGATATTATCGACGATATCAAACCGCTGCGGGGTGCGGAATTGTTTCTCGATCAGGTTTCAGCGATAGCGCCGTGTTATTACTGCACAGGCAATCATGAAAATATCAAGACTCTGATCACGCTGCCGGAGGTCAAAGCGCGAGTGCGCCAGGCTGGAATTACCGTTCTGGATAAAACCAGGGAAACAATCACAATCCGCGGGACGAGACTGACGCTGTGCGGCGTTGATGATCCGCGCAAATATGCGTATATTGACCGGGATCAACAGGAAGAAGTCCAACTGATGAACGAATTGGGATCGATGCAGGATTGTCCGGAATACACGATTTTGTTAGCGCACCGGCCGGAACGGTCGCCAATCTACGCACAGTTTGGATTTGATTTGATCGTTTCCGGACATGCCCATGGAGGACAGGTCCGGATTCCAGGACTGATTAACGGCTTGTTCGCGCCTCGGCAAGGCTGGTTTCCAAAGCGGGCCGGCGGTTTGTATCGGGAACAGAACTCAGACCTGGTCGTTTCGCGCGGTTTGTGCCAGCGGTGGTATTTACCGCGGATCTACAATCCCGTAGAAATTCCAGTGATTGAAATCACACCGATTCTTAAGTAAAAGAGCAGGATTCCTGTTCTTTTCTTTTGTCCAGCCTGAAAAGTGAAATAAAACGTTTAATTCACATTGAATTCGGTAAAATTCTATCGTTCGTCTGGACTTTTGATTTATAATAAGAAAAAAGAAAGGAGTGAGTTCATGAATCAAATTCGGGACGTAGTGAATTTAGATACGAAAGCGTTTATCATGTTTTCCGATCTGATCAAGCAGTTTTACGAAGTGAAGTCGGACGCGCTGAAAGTTTTGGATCTGAAGTTATCCCATCTCAAAATCCTGCATCTGTTGTCTGATCATAACGGGATCAATCAACAGGAAATTGCGGTCATTTCCGCAAGCAAGCGCTCCACAATTTCAGAAATCATTTCAGAAATGGAGAGTGAAGATCTCGTGATGCGGATAGGCAATGACAAGGACCGCCGAGTAATGAACATCTTCCTGACAGAGAAAGGGAAATCCGCTTCAGATCTCATCCAAACCGAGTTCAGACGCTACTGTATGCAGTGCATGGACGGTTTCTCCGATGCCGAGGTTCTGTTGTTTCAACAGCTGCTTCATCGCTTCCAATTCCAAAGTGAAAAGAAATAATTTCGAAAACGTCAAAGACTGGAAGTCCTCCCCCTTGGAAGACTTCTTTTTTCATTCCCGAGAAGAATGTGAACTTGGAGAGAAACGCAGAACTCGCATTCTGGTCGAGATGAACCTCTGGATAATCAATGGAATAACAAACGGAATAACAAAAAGAAAACCCGCTCCAAGCAAAGCGGGCAGGAAAAACTTTACCGGGCTTCGGCCGCGGCGGCGGCCTGTAATTCAGAAACCAGGTAAAGGGTAATCTGATCGGCTAAAGCGAGATTCATCGCAAAGTTCAGATTGGGATAGGCCAGAAAAAAATCCGGATTATAAGTAGCTTTCAGTTTTTCTGAGCAGGAAATTAAGATCAGGTTTACGTCCGGTTTCCGCAGCGATAAGATATAAGGCAGGATTGAGTCATGATCGTAACAATCGTAAACAACTGCGGTACAGCCAGCCTCTAACGCCTGCATCTCGGGATATTGATCTTCCGGCGCATAATAATTCGTACATTCGATTCCCTGCATCCCCAGCTCCATTTGCAGCATCAAGGCGGCCTGCGGTTTTGGCGATCCAAAGACTGCGACTTTTGGGGCTTGGATTAAACAATGGGCAGCTTCAGTTAAATCGACGGTTTGCACAGCTTGATAGGCCAGCTCATTCATCTGATCCAGCTGCCTGCGCATGGCGGTTTGTCCCTTTTCATGGGGAAGCGGGCTCTTGATAAGCAGCTGTCCGTCGCCATGCACGTAATCTGGGATTGCCTCCTGAAGCTGGTTGGCCATTGTGCTGTAATTGCGGTAATCCATTAAGCGGGTAAAACGGGATAAAGAAGCAGGCGATACGCTGCAGATCTCAGCCAGCGCTGTCAGGGAATAGTCGTCCAGTTTCGAAATATTCCGGCTTAACTGCCGGGCGATGGTCCCGTATGTATCATTCCGCGAACGAGTATTGCTTAATAAATTCAAGATATAATAGATTAACATAAAGGCTCCTGTCCGCTTCGTTTTGCGGGTCTTGTCTTTAGTATACCTGTTTTGAAGACGTTAAAAAAGGGCGATTTTCAGTTTTGGAAAATCTTTTCAAAAACTGGAAATGAATTCTAAAGCTGATCGGAGGTTCCCTCAGGAAGACTGGTAGAATAGAGAGGAAATGAGGGAGGAACTTATGAAGAAAGTGTTGAAAACAGTCCTGGCTTTCGGCTTGGCAGCTTCACTGTTAAGCGGCTGTTCGCAGTCTGCGAAACAACCGGAAGGCCAGACCTATCAGGCCGGAACGTATACCGGCATCTCCGAAAATGGAAAAGGGGGAAAACTTGCGCTGACAATGGAATTTTCCGATCAGGCGATTATTTCCGCCGAAGTGACGGAGCATCACGAAACACCGAATATTTCGGATGCACCGTTGGAACAGATTCCGCAACAGATTGTGGATCAACAGAGTTTGAATATCGACGTGATCAGCGGAGCAACGATCACCTCGGATGCGATTTTAGAAGCTGCAGCGGACGCCGTCAGACAGGCCGGCGGTGATGTTGAACAGTTAAAGCAAGCAGCGAATAATACCAAGAAGTCGGAAGAAGTCATTGATTTGACGACCGATCTGGTGATTGTCGGCGCCGGCGCAGCTGGTATGGCTGCGGCGGTCAGCGCTGCGGATGAAGGAGCGGACTCCGTCGTCGTCTTTGAAAAACAGGCGAATATCGGTGGAAATGCCATCGTCAGCGGCGGCTTTATTGAAAACTTGGGCTTACCGGAAGAACTCAAGGCTGACAATGATGCGGGTTATGAAGCCAGAGTACTGAACGCTTTAGAAGAGGGACCGCAAAGCGAAGAAGAAGCGGCGGTCTGGGATCAATTTACGGCGGAAGTTGAAGCCTGGAAGGCTACCGACCGCACGAAGGTTTTCGACAGTCCGTTATGGATGGCGATCGAAGGAGTTCGCACAGATGGCGGCAACCTCGAAGATTATTTGTATTTTGCGGAAACACTGCAGGAATTTGACGACTGGATCGAAGAGATGGGCGTTGAATGGGAAAAGGCGCATGGAATTGTCGGATACAGCTGGCCGCGTTGGACGAATATTAAAGACTTTTACTTAGGCGAAGGGTATTTCCATTATTTAAAAAAGAACATTGAAGAAAATCAGTATCCGATCGACATTTATACCAGCACACCGGTGACGGAATTGCTTGTCGACGAGGAAGGTGCAGTGACCGGTGTCCATGCGGTCAGTGCTGATGGAACTCAATACAACGTTAAGGCACGTCAGGGCGTCCTGTTAGCGACGGGCGGATTTGCGGGCAATGGCAAAATGTTAGTGGAATACAATGAGTTATGGGAAGGCATGACGGAAGACGTTTTAAGCACCAATACCGCAGGCGCGACGGGCGACGGCATTGTCATGGCGCAGAAATTAGGCGCAGCTGTCGATCAGATGGAAGCGGAAATGATGTTCCCGATGGCCGATAGAAAAACTGGGTCTACAGAAGCGATTGTTGGGAATACGGCATCGTGTCTGATGGTCAATCAGGAAGGTCAGCGGTTTACGAATGAAACGGGAACCCGCTGGGATATTTCGGCGGCGATCTTTGAACAGACCGGCGATCAAGCTTATATTATCTCCAGTTCGAATAACAGCGGAATTCAGGATGGCAGAACACAAGGTGGCAGTGACGTGGAAGCAATGCTGAAAAATGGAAGACTGTTCAGAGCGGATACGCTGGAAGAACTGGCGGCGCAGATTAACGTGGATCCGCAGGCTCTGCAAGCTACGGTTAAGGCGTATAACGAAATGACGAAAACCCATGAGGATTCGCAATTTGGCCGTACAACATTTGAACCGAACAGTGAAATTGCGAAAGGTCCATATTATGCTTATCCGTGTGTTCCGGCGGCGCATATTACCATCGGCGGCCTGGTCGTAGATTATGATACGATGCAGGTGGTTAAGGAAAACGGAGAGGCCATTCCTTATCTGTTTGCGGCTGGAGAAGTTTTAGCCGGCGAATGTGGCATCGACGGATCGTTTGCCCAGGGAAAAGCGCTGGCCAAGCAGATCGTTCACAATGTAGCAAAACGGGACTTGAATTAAGCTGAACGTTTATCCAGACTTATAAATGTTTTAAAAGAGGAATAGAAAAACGGAATCGAACAGCAAGATAGAATGAAATCAAGAAATGCAAACCAGGGATCAGGATGAAAAGGATCTCTGGTTTGTTTGTTTATTCGGTGGGAATGAACGGAAGATTTACCCGAAGGTCGTTCAGTCAGAGAAAAACTGCGGTATAATAAGATTCAGAGAGGAGCTTTAATTTTATGCGAGAATGTTCACTGCACTTTGATTTTAGCAATGCCGAAGGCAAGCTGGATCTCAACAAAGCGGAAGCGTTAATGGAAATGGCGCTGAAACTGGGAATTCATACGTTCAACACTTATTGGGATCAGGAGGTGTATCCGGAAAAGGAGGCCGAAGATCAGGAATTTGCCGATCAGATTCATGCGCTGGCTGTCCGGAAAGGCATGAAGTTATCATCTTATCATTTCGTCGGTTCAGTGCTGGACGAGGAGGATCCTGAACAAAAACGGGTTCGTCATTATATGCAGAAAAGCCTGGATATTTACAGTGTCCTGGATCCGGGTGTGTTCGTCGTCCATCCGGGGACGTTCTCCGACGGGGGATTTAAGAAGAATAAAATTGTTCATCAGGCGTCGTTAGAAAAATGGGGCGCGGAAGAAACGCACCGGCGGGTTGTGGAAAACCTGCGTTGGTTTGGTCAGCGAGCGGCGGAGAAAGGAATCCGCCTGGCCATCGAAAATATCTACGGCGGACGCTTCTACAGCCAGATCGACGAATTGATTGCGCTGGTGGAAGAAGTGAATCTGGAGAACGTCGGTTTCTGTCTGGATGTCGGCCATGCGAACGTGGATGGTGTGGATATCCCGTCGGCGATCCAGCGCATGGGGAAGAAGCTGTATGAAGTACATCTGCATGACAACAATGGGAAAAAGGATCAGCACCTGCCGATCGGTTTCGGCACGGTGAACTGGATCGAAGTGATCGAAGCGCTCAAAGCCATCGATTATCCGGGTACTGCGACCTTCGAGTTCTTCCGCTGGCCGATGCCGGATTATGAACAAGGATTAACCCGTGCCGTGGAAATGTGGCGCACGTTGGAATTCGTTCAGGAAAACGGTTATTTCACAACGAACTGGAATTAACGGCGGGAAGAAAAAGAGCGTCTAATTTCATAAATCATTAAGAAGACAAAAAAGCCGGTTCCCCAGGGATTTACTCCTGGTGTTCCGGCTTTCGTTGTTGATGGACAAAGCGCAAAAGCGCAGCTTTTTGATTCGGAATCTGATCCTCCATTACCGCGTTCAGCGATTGCTTTAAAAGTGTGGAGATCTGAGGACGCGGACAGCCGGCGGCGATCAGGTCGGCCCCGTTGATCGCCAGCTGCTTGAGGGTCAGGCAATCGTGTCCGCGGATTTCTTCGCTGGCGGCGATCAGGTGGGCGGCTTGTTCAGGCGTAAGCCGGTTTAAGGCTTGTTGGAGCTGAATCCATTCTCCGAATCGATCTGGAAGTTCATGGATCAAAAGCCGCAGACTTACGCGGTCCTGAGGAATCGGGTGATTCTGATAGCGGACAAGCTGGATCAGATTTTTCTTATTCTGATTGGAAAATTTCAGCTGCTGAGACCAATGCTGAGCCTGATCGATACAATAGACCAAAGGCGTTTGTTCCGTTTCCAGAAAGAAACAGGCCAGCCGGGGCAGCGTCACCGGCGGACAGAACCGGAACGCATCGAACGCTTTTTGAATTGCCTGCGGCGATTGCAAGGCAGGAAGCTGCGGAAACAGAACCGCCAGAATTTCATAGTTGTTGGCGAAGATTTCCGGCCAGCGGAGTCCGACAACCATTTTTTCCATTTCCCGGGCAATGCGTTCGGCAGACAACACCCGCAGCAATTCTTTCTGATGAAAGAGCGCCTGACGCGTACCCAGATCGAGTGCAAAGCCTAAGGTGGAAGCGAACCGCAATGCTCGCAGAATTCGCAGCGCGTCCTCATCAAACCGCTGGTAAGGATTACCAATGCAGGCAATGACTTTATTTTTCAGATCTCGCTGGCCGTGGAAATAATCGCGCAGTCCGAGATCCGGATGCCAGCACAGCGCGTTGATCGTAAAATCCCGCCGTGCGCAGTCTTCCCATAAGGAACGTGTAAAGCGAACAGATTCCGGATGACGGTGATCTTGATAATCAGAATCAGATCGGTAAGTAGTGACTTCAATCGGGATATCCTGAATCATGACCGTCACGGTGCCGTGTTTCAATCCCGTCGGAATGACCGGATAGCCGGCATTGCGGAAACAGACGATCGTTTGTTCAGGCAAAGCGGAAGTTGTCACGTCGACATCCTGAACCGGCCGGCCCAGCAATGTGTCGCGCACGCAGCCGCCCACCCACCAGGCTTCATATCCGGCTTCATTAAGAAGCTTCAGGCAGGTCAACCCGGCGCTGCGCAGGGTGGGATTCATTCTTTATCTTCCTTGCGGATGGTATCCAGGTAGCTGTAAAGCGTAAACTTGGAAATGTCGAGGAAAGCGCAGATCTTATCGCCGCTCTTGGTGATCAGGAAAGCACCCTTGTGATCAAGAAAACGCACGATTTCCATCTTTTCTTCCTTATTCATTTCCTTGGCCGGCTTATCCATCCGCTTGCGGCATTCCTGCAGAAGCAGCTCCAGAATCTGATTGACGTCGTTGGTAAATGGTTCCTCGCCGATCTTTTTTTCTTCCTGCGGAAGCAGGGTAAACGCATCCAGGTTTTTTTGCGCTTCCACCAGCGGCGTGATATCGGTATTCAGACACAGCGAACCAATATTCTTCCCTTCGCTGTCTTGAAAGAAAATCGAACTGTTGCGGATGATCCGGCCGTCGTCGGTCACCATGACTTTATTATAGCGGTGAGTATCGGTTTGTTCGCTGGAAAGAACCTCCAGCCCCCAGGCTCCGCCGCCGTCGCCAATCTTTCTTCCGCTGATCTGACCATTGCGGATATCAATGATCGTATGCGCGTAATCCTTCGTGTTGTCGTGCAGCACGATCTCGCATTGCGGTCCGAAATGATGTTCCAACAGATCCAGGATCTGAGAAAAAAGCAGACGTTGTTCTTCGATTGAATTCACTGGCGATCCCTCCTTTATTCTCTAACGAATATTGTTTCAGAGGAGTGGTAAATTGTCAAGATAGTCCGAGTGAAACCTAAAACATTTTTAGTATATTACTAAATATCTAAAAAAAATTTAGAACATCTCTTTACAAACCCGGGAAAGCATGTATACTAGAAGTGTATCAACTCATTCAAGAAAAAGGAGTGGAAATCATGGATGCAATTTTAGAAAAAATCAGCCGGATCGGCATTGTGCCGGTCATCAAAATCGACCGGATCGAAGATGCTGAACCCCTGGCCAAAGCGCTGTGCGAAGGCGGACTGCCTGTCGCTGAGGTGACGTTCCGTACTGAACATGCCAAGCAGGCGATGCAGATCATCAATGAAAAGTTCCCGGACATGATCCTGGGCGCAGGCACCGTTCTGACGACCAGGCAGGTCGATGACGCGATCGAAGCGGGCGCGAAGTTCATCGTTTCGCCGGGACTGAATCCGGAGATCGTTCGTCACTGCCAGTCTAAAAACATCATGATTCTGCCAGGCTGCGCGAATGCCAGCGATATTGAAGCAGCGTTGTCATTTGGCTTGACCACGGTGAAATTCTTCCCGGCTGAGCCGTTAGGCGGCCTGAAAATGATTAAGGCGCTGGCGGCTCCGTATGTGAATGTCAACTTCATGCCGACCGGCGGAATTAAGGAAAATAATATCTGCGAATACCTGGCTTACGACCGGATCGTGGCCTGCGGCGGCACCTGGATGATCGATTCCAAGCTGATTGCCAACGGTGAATTCGATAAGATTAAGGAACTGACGCAAAACGCAGTCAAGACGATGCTGGGGCTGAAGCTGGATCATGTCGGCATCAACGCCACGCCGTCGACCTCCGAGGGGATTGCGAACGAAATGGCAGGTCTGCTTCAGTGCGACGTCCGCGCCACATCCAAGAGCTTCTTTGCGGGCGAGACTGTGGAAGTCATGAATGAAAACGGCCGCGGAACGCATGGACATATCTGTTATACAGTGAATTCTGTGGACCGCGCTGTTCGTTACTTTGAAGCGCGGGGTTACAAATTCGTTGAAGAAACGAAACAGTTCGATGCCAAGGGTCATCTGAAATTTGCTTACTTTGAAGGTGAAATCGGCGGCTTTGCGATCCATCTGAAAAATGCGGCATAAGGAAAGGGGTAAATCTCAATTATGAAAATCATTACATTAGGCGAAATTATGCTTCGTTTGTCCACGCCGGGCAACACTCGTTTTGTTCAGTCTGATTCCTTTGACGTCGTTTACGGCGGCGGTGAAGCGAATGTTGCGGTTTCTTTGGCTAATTATGGTCATGACGCGTATTATGTCACCAAGCTGCCGAAGCATGAAATCGGCCAGTCGGCAGTGAACGCCCTGCGCCGGTATGGCGTGCATACCGATTACATCGCCCGCGGCGGCGACCGGGTCGGCATCTATTATCTGGAAACCGGAGCGTCGATGCGAGCTTCCAAGGTTATTTATGACCGTGCGGGTTCCTCGATCGCCGAGGCTTCGGTCGATGATTTCGATTTCGATAAGATCATGGAGGGGGCCGATTGGTTCCACTGGTCAGGCATCACGCCGGCGATCAGCGCCAACGGCGCGGCTTTGACCAAAGCGGCCTGCATCGCGGCGAAGAAGCACGGCGTTACCGTTTCCTGCGATTTAAACTATCGTAAAAAACTGTGGACACCGGCCGAAGCGCAGGCGGTCATGAAAGATCTGATGCAGTATGTCGACGTCTGCATCGGCAATGAAGAAGATGCGGAGCTGTGCCTGGGCTTTAAGCCGGAAGGCACGGATGTTTCCAGCGGCAAGCTGGACCTGAACGGCTACAAGACAATCTTCGAGCAGATGCGCGTTCAGTTCGGGTTCAAGACGGTCTGCACAACGCTGCGCGAAAGCTTCTCCGCCACGCATAATGGCTGGTCGGCGTTGATTTATGACGGCGAGGAATTCTATCAGTCCAAGCGGTATGAGATCAATCCGATTGTTGACCGGGTCGGCGGCGGCGATTCGTTCTCCGGCGGTCTGATTCACGGTCTGTTAACCAAGAAGACGCAGGGCGAAGCTCTGGAATTCGCGGTTGCGGCTTCGGCGTTGAAGCACACGATCAACGGTGATTTCAACCTGGTCAGCGCTGCGGAAGTCGAAGCGTTGGCAGGCGGCGACGGCTCCGGGCGTGTTCAGCGGTAATTTAGAACAATGAATTATCAATCCTTTGTTCCCTCAGGGGGCAGAGGATTTTTTTGTTTTGCTTTGATGAGGCGAAGCGAGGATAGGTCAATGTCAAAATTAACTTAAGAAAGATTGTAACTTCTCAAAATGGGATGTTTCAGCCATGAGAGCGCAGCTGGATTGACGCATAACATTTCGTACTGAGGATACACTGCTTCATACATATAAACCCTGAACGGAATGCTGTGAACTTGAAGCATCAGGAACACAGCTTTTCTTTTGGTTCCCAAGAAACTGACCGCAAGGCAGAAAGAATTGATATATTTTTCCTTGTAATGCCTAGAAATACTATGTATAATGAAAGCATAGAAACTCTAGGTATGAAAGGAGGCTGTTTATGAATTACGATAAAGGCTTGATCGCCGGCAGTTCTGCTTTGTTGGTATTAAGTTTGTTAAAGGAACAGGAGCGCTACGGCTATGAGCTGATCAAGACGCTCAAAGACCGGTCGAACGACGCTTTTGATTTTAAGGAAGGCACGTTGTATCCGATTTTGCACAAAATGGAAAACGAAGGCTGGATCCGTTCGGAAAACAAAACAGTCAACGGCCGCACGCGCCGGTACTACGCCATTACGGCCCGGGGCGTCAAGCAGTTGGAAGTCCAGCAGGAACAATGGTCTCATTTTTCTTCGGCGGTCAATCAGGTGCTTTCGTTTCAGGGCAGCGGATCATGAATCCGATTGAAACTTATGTCCAAGCTGTGACGACGCAGGTTCATTTCTTTCTGGACCGCGGCCGAATCAGCGATGAATTGCGCGCTCATCTGCAGGACAGTGCCGAAGATCTGATGCAGGAAGAAGGCTTAACCCCGGAACAAGCGCAGGCGGAAGCGGCTGCGAGAATGGGTGATCCGCAGGCAGTCGGACGGGAATTGAACCGAATTCATCATCCGCTTTTAGGATGGCTCTGGCTGATCACGATGTCCTGTGCGGCGATTGCCGGGATTGTCTTAGTTTATTTATTGCTTACTGTAGGATGGAATGAAATTCAATACCTTTTGCCTATGACTCCTAAACAGGCCGAAAAGATTGCAGTCGTGAATGAAAAGGTTGAATTAGCCGGACATACCGTGACTTTGGACGCCCTATGGAAATCTGATGAAGGAAATTTGATCTTAACGTATCATATCCGCAATAAGCTGTCTTATTCTCGTTCCGGGTGGTCGGTGGACTTCTTCTCTATTCAAAATGGAGACGACAGCCTCCCGGTCCATCCTTATTTTGAAGCGACCTCTTTCTTCGGCTCGAAAGGAATGCTTACTTTTACAGCGCCGGCATCCGACGTGATTGAGCTTTCCTTGATCGACGGACAGCGGGTAACGTTAGACCTGAAACAATGGGAGCTGAAAAAATGAAAAGGAAAAGAGAGATTCTGATAGGCGCAGCCTTGGTTCTGATCACCCTTGTCATGTTGGGATGGATGAGCGGATATTATCTGTCACCCCAGGCGTGCGTGGAAGATTCGCTGCGGGGACTGTATTTTAGTCCGGCTGAAAAGATCGACGAGGTTCAAATTGGGGATCGTTATTATTATCTGTACGCCAATGACCATCAATATGCGCTGCATGGCGCACGGAAAACGGCGGGTATTTTTTACGTCACGACCGGAGGGAGCACACACAATGATTATGCGGATGCTGACGAAGCATTTCAAATCGACGGACTGAGTGATGGGAAAAATCAGTTGTTTGTCATCCATCGCAGCCAGCCTGAAATCATGAAGGTGGAAATGGATCCCGGTAAAGGCCGGCCAGTAATTGTTTTTGATCAATGGGAGCATGATTTTTCAATCAAGATCCAGCAACTGGAAAACTCTGAAGAGGCGACATGGGAGGGAACCTACCGGGCCTATGATGCGCAGGGAAATCTTGTTGAGGAGCGGATCTATCCATGATCCTCTCTGTGATAAAAGAAATCGAGAGAAGCGAGTGAGAAAACCATGAAACGGATTAAAATGAAACGAAGCGCTCAGTTGGAAATCGGTTTCTGTGTCATTATAGCCAGTCTGACCTTTCTTGGTTTGACGCAGGGATGGTACTTTTCCCCGCAAACCTGCACGGAGGATTCCTTGCGAGGATTGTATTTTGATTCTGAGGAAAAGATCGCGGAAGTTCAGGTTGGCAATAAGCGCATCTATCTCTATACCAATCAGGAACAAGATAAGATCGCAGTCATGGGCGCGCAGCGGAAAGGCTTCGTTTATGAGCCGTTCGGCGGTTTTATCAACATCGTGATGAATTTGGATGAAGCCTATGATCTTCAAATGGTGGAAAATGACGGAATTTATATAGCGGTGATCGTGTGAAGGGATCCGTGTGTAGAGCGGGTGGAAGCTCAGCTGAATAACGGTTTAACGCGGATCGCAGAACAGTGGCATGATGATTTTTCGCTGATCGCTCTGGAAATTCCGGAGACTTCTGTCTCCTGTTGGCCGGGAATCTATCGAGCTTTAGATAAGGATGGGCGAGTTTTAATGGAAAGAACGATTCTTGGTTAGTTTCATTACGAAATTCCCGGTTTGTCACCGAGATTGACAAAGCTGTGCGGTTGTCTAGTGGAAAGTATCGTGAAATCGTGTAGAATAAACTTGCCTGATAGGGAGGAATGTCTATGTTCTACGCATTTTACGATATTTTTTATTTATTAGTTCTGGCGGCGATCGGATTTTCCATGTGGGCCAGTGCCCGGGTGAATTCGACGTTCCGCACGTATAGCCAGCAGCGCACGCGCAACGGAATGACCGGCTATGACGCGGCGCGGGAAGTGCTGGATGCCAATGGTTTGTATGATGTCCGGATAGAACGGGTATCAGGAAATCTGACCGATCATTTCGATCCCCGCACCAATGTTATCCGGCTTTCCGATTCGGTTTATGGTTCCGCCTCTACTGCCGCGGTCGGTGTGGCCGCGCATGAAGCCGGACATGCGATCCAGTATGCCCGGGGTTACGCACCGTTAAAGATCCGCAACGCGATCATTCCGCTGACGAATATCGGATCCCGGATGTCCACGCCGCTGATTTTGCTGGGATTGCTTTTCTCCAGCATGGGACGTTCGGCGATCACGATCGCGTATATCGGCGTGGCTTGCTTCGCATTGAGCGTCGTGTTCCAGTTAGTTACATTGCCGACTGAATTTGACGCCAGCCATCGAGCGGTGGCCGCGATTGAAAACTGCGGATTATTGACAAGCGAGGAAGTGGGCTCGACCAAGAAAGTGCTGTCTGCGGCGGCGATGACGTATGTCGCGGCACTGGCGGTCGCGATTACTCAGTTTCTGCGTCTTTTGAATATCGTTCAACGCAATGACCGGCGCTAAGCGGCAGTGTCAGTGAATTCAAGAAAGAAAAGAATTCGGGCGCTGAACCGAAAACTTCAAGCCAAACACAACGGCCCGGAAACCTTTATGGGCTACCCGGTTACTCAGGGCGGGGTTCTGGTTGACGCCTGGTGGATTCCGATTGAGGAAGCGGAAGTCTATATTCGCCAGCGGGAAGCTTGCGCCGCGCAGCTGATCGCTGAAATGGAAACCTTCTGCGGACGCGTCTACCGGGATTTAGCGGGAACGGAAGACGGCGAAGTGGTGTGGGGTGAATCGGTATTCGGCACCGAACGCAGTTGTCTGGTCTTTCTGGACCCGCAGACGGTAGAAGCTGCGCTGGAAGCGGCGAAGAAAAAGGAACTGCGGAAATTTATCCTGGAAAGCAATGAGATGACGGAACTCGCGGCTCAATTGAATTTCGATTCAGCGAACTGAACTTCATCTTCTTGCTTATCATTTCCGCCAGTTTGGAAACCAAAATGAAAAACAGCCTGAGATTTCCGGTTTATGGAAGTTTCAGGCTGTTTGTCGCTAAGTCAGTTCAGATTGTTTAGGTTAAACCGTCAGGATTGTGGGAAATCCTTTTTTACTTTACGGTCTGGAATTCTTTCCGTTCAATTTCCTGCGGTGCTTCGATTTCGCGGGCGAGGGTGTGTTCCGTCAATTCGGAAAGCAGCTTAAGCTTCTTGTTGATCAGCGGCCGCATGCAGTTCGGCACATGTTCCTGGTGGGCACGGTGGATGGCGACGCATTCCTTGCAGTTGCCATGATAGCGGCAAGCTTTCCGGCATGGACAATGATCCTTTTCCTTGTACTCTTCGCGGAAAGCGGCGGCGAATTCTTCCTGAAGCGCCAGACCGGCCTGACGATTGCCGTTATGGAATTGTTCCATCGCGGCGAGTTCTTTTGGATTTCCTTCAATGATCATCAACAAATCCCCTCTTTCTTTGTTGGCTTCATCGGCCAACAACGTTACTATTCTAGCACTGGGGAAAGGTGAGCTTCAAGGGATTCCTTATAAAAATGACGATTAAAGAAGAAACAAATCTTTTTATGTCATGGAAAGAGATGAATGGACTTTGCGTTCTTTTCCATTTTGTTTTATCATGGTAAAAAAGGAGCGTGTTTATGAAACTGAGATTGAAATTAGGCTTGGCGCTAATGATGGTGCTGAGCTTACTGGGATGTGCTTCATCACCGACGCCGCAGATCACGCCAGCGGTGCCTCTGCCGACAGAAGAAACGATAACGGTCCAGGAAGACGGCTGGTATTCCACGAAGGAGGAAGTCGTAGAGTATCTGGAAGCCTATGGACATCTGCCGGAGAACTACATTACGAAAAAGGAAGCCCAGGCTTTGGGGTGGGATAATGCGAAAGGGAATCTGTGGGACGTGGCCGAAGGAAAATCCATCGGCGGCGACCGCTTTGGCAACCGTGAAGGTCTGCTTCCCAAGGCTCAGGGCCGGACTTGGTATGAATGTGACATCGACTATCAAGGCGGCTATCGGGGAAAGGAACGCCTTGTCTTTTCCGACGACGGTCTGATATATTATTCCGACGATCATTACGCGAGCTTCGAAGCGGTAAGGGGAACCGAATGAAGCGTGCTTTGATCGACGGCCGCAGTTGCCGGGATAAACAGACGCTGCATCAACAGCTCAAAGATCAGCTCGCCTTTCCCGATTATTATGGAAAGAATCTCGACGCGCTTTATGATATGTTGAGCACCACGCAGGAAGAGATTGAAATAGGATTCCTAAATAGGGATGAATTGTGTGGCAATTTAGGCAGCTACGCAGACGCGCTGCTTGCGACCTTACAGGAAGCGGCCGCAAACAATCCCTTTCTTCATCTATCCGATGGAACAACGTTGGCGGAGAAGGTTGGCAGTCAGGCAGAAAGTGAAAATTAATCCGAACATGAATTATGAAGAAAAAAGGCTGTTCAGACAAGTGATGCGGATGAACTTCAACGGGATTGGGATGATCGACGGAAAACGATACCAGGCTAATCCTGAATTGAAAAAAGTGCTGCGGAAGCGGACAACCGGCGGATTGACCATTCTATTCCTGTTGTCGATTCTGATCAGTCTGTTCCTGGAAGCCGATCCGTTTCAAAACAAGCTGCTTACACAGCTGGCAGCATTGGCTTTCACTTTATTCTTCATCCCAATCCATAACGCCTATTGCCGGCGTTTGTTTCCCAAAGATTTAAAAAACTATCTGATACCCTTGGAACCGGAGGAGGAAAAGCGTCTTGGTCAAGGATCCGAGTGAGTTGAAAAATAGAGCTCAGAAGGGGTGTCGGAAGGAATTTTAATTTATCTTGCAAAGCTGAATAGAATAGAGGGCAGGACAGCGATTCACGGCTGTCCTTTTTCCATAAAAAAACTCCATCCGGGCTGTGAGTGAAGCAGCGCGGATGGAGTATCCACGGCCGGAAGGCCGGTAGCGTGGATAAACCGGAAAGATTCCGGGTTAACGCAGAAACATCAATTTACGCGTAGAAACCAGTGGCATAACCGATGAAGGTCAGGGCACACGCCAGAACGAGGATCAGTCCCATCAATTTCAACGGCGACCATTTCTTCTTCGCATACAAACCATAGACGCCTAATGTCAGGCCCAGCGGCAGGATCTGCGGGAAGATGGAGTTCAGTACGGAATCGGCGTTGAACAGCACCTGGCTTTCCAGGATCGTGTTGGTCGTGGCGTCATAAACGTCTTTGACGATCTGAATCGGCAGCGTGCAGGAAACGAAGGAAGCGGTCAGGGCGCCGACGACGATCAGGCCCAGCACGGTCATCGTGTCCGTCAGTAAATTCAGCCGGCCTGTCGCCATAAACGTCTGCATCCCTTCCAGTCCGGACTTATAGCCCAGCTTGAACAGAAACCAGCTCAGCGCGCAGGTGCCGATCGGATAGACAAGCATGTAGATGACCGGTCCCAGCCAAAGCATATTGGCGGAAGCCTGAGAGATCGACAGGCAGATTGTCAGCAGGATCGGGATGATCGTCGCAACCCACAGTGAATCGCCGATTGCGGATGTCGGGCCGATCAAGGCAACTTTGACGCTGCTGATCAGCTCCGGCGTACACTGGCCGTTAGCGTTAGCTTCTTCCAGCCCGCAGACAATGCCGTTGCAGATCGAACCGACCTGCGCTTCGGTATTGAACAGCGTAATATGACGCTGCAGCGCAGCTGCCCGTTCTTCTTTCGTATCGTATAATTCTTCAATGACCGGGGCCATTGCCTGACCGAACGCCATGCCCAGCATCGATTCCGCCTGCTGGGAACAGCCGTTCCAGAGGAACCAGGTCCGGAAGGATTTCTTTAATGTTTTTTCACTGATTTTCTTAGCCATGATTAAGCTCCTTTCCGATCAGCCAGCGAGGAGGCTGCGACATAGTAGAGCACTGCGGTGATGATCGCGACAACCGCGACCGCCATCGTGCTTAAACCGAAATAAGTGACGAGAATGAATCCGGCTAAGAAGATAACGATGTGATATTTCTTCTTTAACAAGAACGATAAGATGATGCCCATTCCCAACGAAGCCATCATGCCGCCGAAAATGCTCAGCGCAGTGGTGACCCAGCCCGGAATCAGCGTTGCGAAATCAGCCTGACCGGAAGCGGCCGTCATCGACGTCAGAACGAGCACTGCCGGAACAAAGCGGCATAAGAAACCGATTGCCTGACCCATGAAGACGTTCGGAACGATCATTTTGCGGGTATCCCCGGCTTCTGCATATTTTGCGGCAACCCGGTTCAGCGGCAGGTTTAAGGCATACGACAAATTCCACATGACCTGACCGACCAGTCCGCCGATTCCGGCGAAGACCACAGCCAGACCGATCGCCCCGGTAGCGTCCATCCCCTGACCGAAGACGATCGCTGCGGCGACACCGATGTAGGTGGCATACGATAAGTCCCAGGCAACCGCGCCGCCCGGCGTGACGTTGCCCATATACATGATCTGTAACGGAATTCCGACGACCATGGCAGTCTGAATATCCCCTAAAATGACGCCGACGACCAGCGCTGCGACTAACGGACGGCCTAAGGTGTACCAGCCGATGGTGTTGCCGACGATAGAACCGATGGATCCCAGATACACAAAGATTGCGATCAGGATGATTTGAATGATTGACATAATTACCCCTCTGACTTTCTATTCAATCGTTTTGCGGAAAGCATCCCAGCTTGTCCGGGTGGTGTTCGGCAGCTGGTGGAAGCAGACGTCCGCACCTTTGGCGCTCAAGGCGTCGATGACTTCCACGTCCTGCTGGCTGAGATAGAAGATGCCGGTTGCGCCGAAAACCTTATGCACGGAATCCGGACGTTTGGCAATGTTGCCCAGCATCACGAAGTCGGCTTTCAGAACGGTGTCTTCCAGGTCTTCCAGCTGCTTCGGGAAGCGCACGATCACCAGGCGGTTGTTTCCGCTGTCCTGGCTTAACAGGCTGCGGGCTTCCTCCGTGGTGACAATGTGCGTTTTATAAAGCGGCGGTACGCTCATCGTCATGATCGATTTCAGCATTGGATTTTTAGCGCTTTCATCGTCGATCGCAATAATTTCCTGGATCGCCAAGGTCGGACACCAGGCGACGATGGTCTGGCCGTGAATCAGCCGGTCATCGACGCGGACTACAATTTTTCCCATGGTTATTTCTCCTCTCTTTTTACCACAGCTGCGGTTCGATCAGGCTGGCGTACATATACGCGACGGTATAACCGCTGTTGTTGGATTCGATTTGGCGGACTTTGCCGATTGTCGGATAATACTGCTGATAAGGGAAGTCGTTGACCTCGCCGCGGAAGACGGCGTATTCCTTCATCGCGCCGTACCACTGGGTGACTTCCTCTGGATTCAGTGTGAAGTAGGCCTGCGGGAGGAAGCCGACGAGATCCTCAAACGTTTCGCCGTAAACCAGGCGGATCGGATTGCCTTTTTCGCGCAGCCGCTTGACGGCGGTGACGACGGCGTCGTGGGTGTTGATGTGCCGCGGGTGCATTGAACCGCGCCAATGGGTGATGACCAGGTCGACTTTCTCATCGACGAAATACTGCTCCATCCGCTGGGTGAAGTCCTCCAGCGAAGGCATATTGCTGGAAACATAGCCGAGCCAGATCGTGTCGGCGCCCAGCTTTTCCGCAGCTTTCTGGTTCATGGTCAAGAGATCTTTCAGGTAAGCCTGTTTTGCTTCTTCCGTTGCGGCCGGATCCTCCAGCCGCCCCTGGGTGACGTGGATCAGCGTGCAGTGCGCGCCTTGCCGGGCATATTTGAGGATCAGCGGTCCGCCCATCAGTTCGGCGTCCAGCGAATGGGCGCCGATGCTGACGACGCGTTGGATTGATGTCATAATGTGTTCTTCCTTTCTTTAACAGAGCATGGTTTTCGTGCAGATTTCAGTTAATCTAAATTCTTGCGGTAATCAGTGAAGGTGCGGAAAACAGTGATTCCGTGGCGCTCGTAGAAACGGCGTCCCGGCGCGTCGGTGGATACGAAATACATGTGATAGATACCGCGCTTCTCCATTTCCAGCTGCATCAGATCAAGCAGGATGCTGCCCAGGCCCCAGTTGCGTTGGCTGGCCATAACGCCGATCGGACCAAACCGCATCGGATTGCCGTCCATCTGACGCATGCAGAAGCCGGCGAGCTGATCGTTTTGATCGACGCATAACAGCACGTTGTCTTCGGCCAGATTGTTCTGCATACTGATCAGCAGGTTGCGCTTCCAGCCGCCGCCGAATTCGACCTTGGCAAACTCAAGCAGATCGACGCAATATTTCCAGCTGAACGGAATGAACCGGAAACCCGCGGCTTCGGCTTTCGCCTTACGGGCCAGCGCCGCTTCATCGAGCTGGTAACCATGCAGATCCTTGCACATCGAGTAACTTTCCTCGCCGCTTTGATAGCCCATCGCGTCAAAGAAGGCGGCCGATTCCGGATAGTTCTGCTTGTCGATGCCCGGGAAGAAATAATTCGGGCTGTACGCGGCGACCGTGACGTTTTTAGCGCCGCGTGCCTTCATGTCGGCTTCGGCTTTTTCGACTAAGGCCCGGCCGATTCCCTGGCGGCGATGTCCAGCTTCAACGAACAAGACGTTGATCCAGCCCCGGTCCGGTTCCGTTCCCCGTTCCAGATAAGGAAACTTGCGGCGGGTTGCCAACAGGAAGCCGGCGACTTCCTGATCGTCCAACGCCACATAACACAGCGACGGATCGAAGTTGTCGTCCAGCAGCGCCTGCTTGCGGAACTTCTGTAAGGTCAGCGGGTCACAGGGAAGACAGGCGTTCCACAGATCGACGACCGCCTGTTCGTAGCGCTGATTATAATTCTGAATTTCCATAGATCTTTAATCCTCCTCAGTCAGTATATTAACGAACAATCTCAATTATCTTGTGATATTGATATGTTAACATATTAACTGATTTTATTATACGGTGCCCCCTCAGAATATGCAAGCCCTTTCACTCAAAAAAAGAACATTCTGTCGAAGAATGTTCTCTACATTTTGATATTGACCGTGACGGAATACCAATCCTTGTTGAAATAGGTCTCTGCGTATTCAATGATTTCATCGCGCTGATCAAAGGTCAGCCGCTTTACGAAGAACGTCGCGGTATTCTTGCGGATGTTCATGAGCCGGGCGATCTCAACATTGCCGATCTCCCGGACCGAGTAGTTTTCATTAACCCAGACGGGCGTCACGTTGACCTGGGCCAGCGTCTTGTAGAAGGATTTGGTTTCGTAGACCGTCTGTGCCTGTTCCAGCGTAAGCAGGCGGCTGTCCACAAACGAACTTTGATAAGCGATCGGTTCTCCATTTGCCAGACGGATCCGGCGGACGCAGAGAATCGGCTGCTCCGGATCAATCGTCAGTTTCTCAGCGATCTGAGCGTTCGTGATCAGTTCAATTTTATCCACATGCATGTCGATTTCATAGCCTTGCTGAAGCAGCTCGTCGCTGAAGCTGAGCGAGGTCAGTCCGCGGATCATCTGCTTCTTGGCGACAAAGGTGCCCAGTCCCTGAATCCCGGTGAGGTAGCCCTCGTTGATCAGATCGGTAAATGCTTTGCGAACCGTAATGGTCGAGACATTATATTTCTTTTTCAGCACGGACTCGCTGTCGACCTTATCGCCCGGTTTCAGCTGGCCGGATTTAATGGCGGCGATGATATCCTGTTCGATTTGGAAATACTTGGCAACCTTGTACTCCATTTCACTTCACTCCTTAACTTAACATATTAACTTATCTGGATTATAGCAGATTCCATTTTCAAAAGATAGAGTCATTCCCCGGAAAAGAGGATTTCGACGAACCCCCAACCCGCGGCGGTCATTGAAACGTCGCTGATCAGGATGAAATGGAAAGCGTTGAACTGCCGTCCGGTCAGCGAAAGCAGGAACAAGAAGATCAGCCCGGCGGTCAGGGCGGCGATCAGGGAAGTCCCGGAAATTTTGCAGAAGTCCTTTTGATGGAAAACGAATCCGCAAAGCAGGCCAAAACAGAAATAAACGGAAATCAAGACTTTGGGATTAAACAGAAGCAAGGCCTTGCGATAGGCGTTGATGGCGAACAACAGCGCGATCAACCCGATGACTTTCAACAGCGTGATGACCGTATTTTTGATTTTCATTTTTCTCCTTCCTTTCTGTCATGAAAATGAAATGTAACGACAGCCGGGTAATCTGGACGGGATTAGCGCAGCGTGATTCCTGATCCGCCTGGATAAAATGATTTGAAAATCCGGCCGATCGGATGCTGGGAAAAACAACGAACTTTGATTACCTTTATTATACCATCTTCACCCCGGTTGGAAAGAAAAGCCGTCGCCGTTTCAGAAGAACCGTAAGGTCTTTACGAGAGAATTTTATTTAGAAGAAAAGACGCAGGAAGGAGCTGTCTAAAGGGGCGGGAGGCGTTTGCTTTTCCACCCGGATAGGACTATGATAAGGGATATCGAAAAGAGGACACAGGAAGAAAGGGGCGGAAGCAATGACAGCGATTTTATTCCCTGAAGCGATGTGTTTGGTCGATCCCGTCAGCGGGCAGACGAGCTGGGGCGCGAATCAGGAATGGTATGGCGATTTATGGCAGCGGAAGGCAGGTTGCGGTCCGACAGCGGCCGCCTCGCTTATTTTTTACCAGATGCAGAAGCAGCGGCTGAAGCAACGGAAGGCGTTGTACTCCGGGCGGCAGTCACTGCTCGATCAGATGAATGAGCTGTGGAACTATATCACACCCGGCCGCGGCGGGGTGAACCGGGTTTCCATGTTTACGGAAGGCCTGGAAAAATACCGCGCGGTAAAAAAGGAAAACTTTGCGATCCGGTCGCTGGAAGTCGCGGAGGATCCGGCGCAAAGACCAGATTGGACGACAGTCAGCCGTTTTCTGGAGGAAGCTTTGAAGCGGGATGAGCCGGTCGCTTTTCTCAATCTGTGCGCAGGGGCGGAGAAGCGGATCGACGACTGGCACTGGGTGATGATCAGCGGGCTGGACCCGCAGTCCGGGATGATCACGTTTTTTGACGAGAGCCAGATCAAGGAAGCGGATCTTTCCTTATGGTTAAAAACAACCACGAAACGGGGTGGTTTCGTGACGCTGCGCTGGCCTTTGCCGGACACAGAAATTGCCGGGAAGGATTAACAATTTGAACGAAACGGATTATAATTACTTTTAATTAATAGAAAAAGGACTAAGGGGGAAAGACATGGCATCAAAACAACGTGGACTCATGACTTCCGGCGTGATCTGGAAAGAACTTCTGTTATTCTCAATACCTTTGCTTCTCGGAAATTTATTCCAGCTGCTCTATAACACCGTCGACTCGATCGTCGTCGGCAATTTCGTAGGGCATCAGGCGCTGGCTGCGGTCGGCGCGAGCACGCCGCTGATCAACATGTTGATCGGATTTTTTATGGGCGTCGCCGCCGGCGCGGGCGTTCTGGTTTCGCGGTTCTTCGGTGCGCGGAAGCTGGAGGAGCTGCATATTGCCGTCCATACGTTTGTGGCGTTTACGTTTTTGTTCGGGGTGCTGATGATGGTGGCTGGGATTACGCTGACGCCGTTGTTTCTGCAATGGATGGGGACGCCGGCGGATATCATGGACATGGCGGTGCTGTATCTGCGGATTTATTTCCTGGGTATTATTCCCACGATGCTGTATAACTCCGGGGCCGGGATCCTGCAGGCTGTCGGCGATTCGCGCCGTCCGCTGTGCTTCCTGACGATTGCCAGTGTGCTGAATATCATTCTGGACCTGGTGTTTGTCATCCAGCTGAACATGGGCGTGGCCGGAGTGGCCTGGGCGACGCTGATCGCGCAGACGGTATCCTGCATCCTGGTGGCGGTCACCTTGCTGCGGTCAAAGGAAAGCTATCAGATCATTCCGAAGAAAATCCGGATCGATAAGCCGATGTTGATGCAGATCGTGCGGCTAGGGATTCCCAGCGGTCTGCAGCAGATGATCGTTTCCTTCTCCAATGTGCTCGTCATGTCGTATGTCAACCGGTTTGGTTCGGCGGCAATCGCCGGTTTCAGCTCGGCGAACAAGTTTGATAATTTCCTCGGCCTGCCGGTCAACAGCTTCATGCTGGCGATCACGACGTTTGTCGGTCAGAACATGGGCGCGAAGCAGATTGAACGGGTTAAAAAAGGGATCAATACCTGTATGTTCATGGGGATTGGCATCGTCATCGCCATCGGAATTCCAGCTTATCTGTTCTCAGATCTGTGCATCCGGATGTTTTCGCAGGAAGCGGACGTTATTTATTATGGATCGTGGATGATGCGCACGCTGGTTCCTTTCTATTCCATTCTGAATATTGCGCAGGTGCTGACCGGCGCGGTGCGCGGGACGGGGAATACGACGGTGCCGATGCTGATCAATGTTTTCTATTACTGCATTATCCGGCAGGTATTCCTGGCAGTCGCGATGATGTTCGTCAATTCGATCGTCGTCGTGTTCTGGAGCTATCCGCTGACCTGGACGTTGTCAGCCGTCACGTTGTTTATCTACTATAAACGCGGCAGCTGGCTGAAACACAGCGGCGTCCGCGGCTGATGCTGGATCGTTCTTTACTCCGGATTCAGGATCTCCGCAATCACCGGGCAATTTTCATCTCAGATATCCACGGTGAAAAAGACTTATTGGAAGCGTTGCTGGAAAAGGTTCATTATATTCCCGGACAGGATACTCTGTTTCTGTTAGGGGATCTGATCGAAAAAGGCAGCGCCAGTCTGGAAACGCTGCGGTGGGTAATGACGTTGGCAAGCAACGAACGCGTTATCGTGTTGAAAGGGAATAACGATGAAGCAGAACAGCTGCTGGAGGATAAAATACCGCTGCCGATGAAGCTGGGCTATCTGCGTACACGGCGGTCGCTGATCAGCGAGATGGCCTGTGAACAGGGCATGACAATCGATGAAAAGACAGATTTTAAAGCTTTGCGCCGGCGTTTGACAGAGGCGTATGCCGAGGAATTTGCATTCCTGCGGGATCTGCCGCTGATCGCTGCCGGTCCGGGTTATGCCGCAGTGCATTCCAGTCTTCATGACGCTCAGGATTTAACAAATAATGATCCGCATCTGATTTTAAAAGATAATGATTTTTTGTTAAAGTCTTCCGTGAAATTTCCATACCCGGTGATCGTGGGCCACATGCCGACGGTGGCGTTAAGCGACCGACAGGGAAATTGCGGTGTACATTTCCTGAAAGACCGGAATATTCTGGCGATTGACGGCGGATGCGGGATGCATGCGCATGGTCAGCTGAACGCTCTGATCGTTCAAGACGGAAACTTTCGACAATTTCAGACGGCCAGCGCCGATCGCCTGCCGCGGTGTCGGGTTCTTGCGGATCAAGCGGCAACCCCAGAAGATCAACAAGTATTCGTGCGGTATTTTGAAAGTGAGATCGAAGTTGTGGAAGAAAACAACGAGTTTCTGCGCGTGCGGCATAAAGCAACGCAGCGCTTGTTGGAAATCCCTCGCAGCGCGCTGCGGATGATCGAGGGGAAGCCCCATTGTTTTAACAGCACAAGCTGTTGGCTGGCTTTGCGCCAAGGGGAGGAAGTCGCGGTCATTCAGACCTACGCGGACCGGTCGTTCTGTAAAATGAACGGCCAACTGGGGTGGGTAGGCAATGCCGTGCTGGAAACCAAGTGAAAAAGGAATAAAGCAGGCAGATCGTGTGAATCCGGTTTGTTTAAAAATTTGGAATTGATTGTTGAGGAAGGTAAGAACTTCTCATTCGGATGGAATTGTAAACTAGTGAGCCAAATAAAGTAATTCACGTGTGCTGTTTCAATTGACAAATAATTATTTTGAGCATAATATAAATATACCAAAGCACATATCGTGTGAGGGATGAAATAACTAATTTTCAGTGAATGGGAATGTTTATTTTACGAAGTTCTTCTATTATTTACTAATATGAAAAAATAGCCTTAGAGGCTATTTTTTCATTCTAAAGCTAACCAATCTGCTTCAGGTTTCATAAGTAATCTTGCGTTTTTATAGGCCATGCTCAGTGTAAAGATTGTATTTACACGATATCTATTATTAACATATCCGACAGCTAAGGCCATTTTATGACCATCTAGATTTACAGGAAGGAGATAAGTAATTTCATCGTTGTAGTATTGTGGAACAGCGATTCTGTAATTTCTTTTGCATCTTTTCAATGTTAAATCTAAAGCTGAAGATAAAAGAGCTGAAATATAAAGCTTGCCTTTATTTTTTAATTCGTCACTGAATCTATCTGTATGATCTTGTAAAATATGATCAAGATTTTTCACAACCTTCTTATTGGGATCAAAGTAAATTTTTTCTGGATTATCAAAGTAGGTGACAACTGGGGGAGTTTCTGCAAAATTATTTAAAAATTCATAGTCAGATTCTTTTTTAAAACCATATAAATGCATTGCAAACTTTTGACTTCCTGTAAATTTGTTAAACATACATATGATATCTTCCCCGTTTTCTGTTAATAAGCCTGTATTAAAAGCAGCATAATCGTCGTTCGGCGTAAAATATACTAAATCATCTTTAGCGGCTTTATCAAAGGTATATTGAAGATAATTGAGCAAAATATCATAATCCTTTCCATCAGGACTTGTCCAAATTTCTTTTTCAGCGAGGTTAGCAAGCTCAGCTAAATACTTTATCTGTTCTTCCTTTTTTCCTATATATGCAAAGCGAAATAATAATGTAGATGTTTCATCAGATGTCAGCATTTTTTTTAATTTTTCGTTCATATTTTACCTCCATTGCTGCTTAGATTGCAGATATCATAAATGCATATAATATAATTATAATTAGCAATTATAGGTTAATAAAAAGTATTATCGGAAGTAAAATTAATAATTTAAAAAAATATAGCTGTAGTTTTAGAAATTCAAAGTTTAACAATATAATTTGAATTTTATCAGAATAACTCAATAAAGTCAAATGAAATACTATATTGATTTTTGCTGTTTCCTGCAATAAATTTAGGTTTACGCTTGTCTGCGCAGAGTCATCGCCAGCTGTCTCAGTATCGCCTCATGTTTCTGGATAAATGCTTGATAGCCGCAGAATTGTTCATCGAAGTAACAAATATTCAAACGCTTGCACTGCCCGTGGCAGATTTGCGCATAGCGGCAGGTTTCGCACAGCTTTGTCGATCGGCGCGGTCCCTGCAGGAAGCTGGACAGGATCTTTGATTTCGATAAATCAGCCAGGCTGCAATCCCGCAGATTGCCCAGTTTGTATTCGTCCAGCACATAGAAATCGCACGGATAGACGCTGCCGTCGCTCTCCACGACAAACTGCATGCTGCAGAAGCCGAGATAACCACATTGCTGCGGCGGGACACCCGCAAACAGCGGGATCAGATTATCAAATAAGGTTACGCTGATATAATGATCTTGTTTCAGTTCTTCCAGCCACAACTGGAAAAATTCGTCGTAAAACCGGAAGAAGGCCTGCGGTGTCAGGGAATAAGGATCGTTCAGTTCTTCCAGCGGCGGCAGACAGGGAATGAGCTGGATATAATCGAAATGATGCTCAAGATAGAATTCGAATAATTCTTTCGGATGCTCCGCCAGCTGACGGGTTAATACCGTCAGAATGTTGAAATCAATCTTTGCCTGACGCAGCTTTTCAATGTTTTCCAGAATGCGGGCAAACGTTCCCTGACCTTTGGCATCCGGACGCATCGCATTGTGCTGAGCGGCATAGCCATCCAGTGATACCCCGACTAAAAAGCGATTCTGTTTCAAAAAGCGGATCCATTCGTCATTCAGCAGCGTCGCGTTGGTTTGCAGCGCGTATTGGATATGATGATAGCTTTTCTTCTTCAGGTTGACCCGGCGGATAAACCGACGGAAATAATCCAGTCCCGCTACAGTCGGTTCCCCTCCCTGAAACGCGAAGGTGATCGTCACTTCTTCTCGGAAGAAATCCAGCGTTTTATCGATCAGAATCTTCATCGTTTCTTCGTTCATCACGCCATAAGAAGGAATCTCCCGGTTTTCCGCGACGTCGCAGTAAAAACAATAACGGCAGCGCAGATTGCATAAGCTGGACGCCGGTTTGATTAACATCGAAAAGTATTTCATAGCTTGACCTCGTTTCTGTTTGTTAAATTTTATGTTTAATTTTCTTCTCTCCGCTGAGCCAGGTACAGCCCCCAATCTTTCAGCTGCTCAGGGATGGAATAGATGTCCTTCCCCTCAATAGTGACACTTTTACTGACACCAGGATGCTGCGGATCAAAAAGATCCCAGGCTGTAAGCAGATTTGGATTTTCCCGGATCTGATGCGCCGCGAAGAACTCTGCGTAGCTTTGAAGATTCTGACCGAAGATCGTTACTATGTTATATTTGCTGAACAAAATCTCATCGCCGCTCTCCAAACCGCCAAAACCAAAGGTCGAAAGTCCGTCTTTAATCAGAAGTGGTCCTGTCTGCTTTAAAAGGGTGAGCGCCGCAGCTTGAGAACAACCGTCAAGATAGTATACATCGACATGCAGCTTTTCCACAACGCCAGGCCGGATTTCTTGTTCATTCTCTGCCTGAGTCGGCAGTTCCAGGATAAAGAAAAGGGGTTCATCGTGGACAGCGATGAAATGCTGCATGAGGGATTCGATCTTGTCGGTGCCGATGTTGGCAGTCATTTGATCGCCATTAATTTTATATTCTTCCCGCAATCGTTCGGCAAACGGGACATAACAACCAGCTTTCAGTTTCATTTCAGGGACTCTCTTCGGACTTTTTCTGCGCGGAATTGGATCATCTTGATGAGTAAATCTTCGGGAAGCGGCTGATCCCAGCGAAGCTGCAGCGTATTTTTTTCGTTGGTTTTATAGGGCTTTAAGTCAGTTTGAAATTGTCTGATCGTTGCCGGGCTTGTGTAGAAACCTAAATGTTTTTGATATCCGGCAAATTGCAGGCAATAGCGACCTTCCAGAACATAGGTCGGCGCACCCCAGGATAACTTTTCCTCAATTTGAGGCATCGTTTTTTTGATCAGCATTCGCAGCTGATTTAACAGGTCACGCTGTTTTTCCGGGAATGAACAAAGGTAATCTTCAACAGATTCCCGTTTCTCTGTTTTCATAATCATGGCTTCCTTTCGTTAAATAAACCGGCACCGCAATATCCGATCCATAAAGAGAATCTCAGTTATTTTGTTATGCCCTTCGATCAATTGTCGGAACCGGGCTGAAGCACGCGGCTGTTTCTTAATTATTATATCATGTTTTAGGCTAGTTCCCGAAGGGTGGCAAAGGATCTGGAAGAAAAAAGATCAGAGGCGAAAAGATTGAAAAACAAAAATAAATAAAGAAGGAATTGTAACGCTGCGATGAAAAGAAAAAGGGGTCAGTGTTTGTTTGTAAAGTCTGTTAAAAGACTAAAGAGGGAATTGAAAGTGAAACGGTATTGAGTTATAATGAGCTCAGAAAGATTAACTCAAAAAAGTATTTTTACAAATTTCAATTCTTTTAGGGGGCTTTTCCTGATTTTCCGCAATATTAATATTAGGAGGCTCCTGAAATGCTGTTCCCTCAAAAGGGAGTGCGTTTTATCGCTGTCAACGACAATGTGGACAGCGCAAACGGCGGCATGGACAACGATTTTACCCCTCTGCGAAATCTGTTCAACGAATGGCTGGTGAGAGATACGAGCAAGAAAATCAAAGCAGTAAAACGAGCAAAAGGCATGAGCGGCAAGCCCGTTACCAGCAAGCCGGTCTATGGCTATCTCATGGACGAGGACGAGAACTATCTCGTTGACGAGGAAACCGCGCCGGTTGTCCAGCAGATATACCAGCTTTGCCTTGCCGGGAATGGCCCGACCAAGATTGCCCGTATGCTGTCGGAGCAGCAAATCCCCACGCCGGGAACGCTGGAATACCGCAGGACGGGCAGCACCCGCCGCTACCACCCCGGCTATGAGTGCAAATGGGCGACGAACACCGTTGTTCATATCCTCGAAAACCGGGAGTACACCGGCTGTCTGGTAAACTTCAAGACGGAGAAGCCCTCTTACAAGGTCAAGCACAGTGTAGACAACCCCGTGGAGAAGCAGGCCATTTTTGAGAACCACCATGAGCCTATCATAGACCGGGAAACATGGGAGCGCGTGCAGGAGTTACGCAAGCAGCGCAAACGCCCGAACCGCTATGATGAAGTGGGGCTGTTCTCCGGTATGCTGTTCTGCGCCGACTGCGGCCATGTGATGTACCAGCAGCGGTATCAGAACAAGAACCGCAAGCAGGACTGTTACATCTGCGGCAGCTACAAGAAGCGCACCCGCGACTGTACGGCGCACTTTATCCGCACCGACCTGTTGACCGCCGGTGTCCTCTCCAATCTCCGGCAAGTGACCGAATACGCCGCCAAGCATGAGAGCCGCTTTGTGAAGCTGCTTATCCAGCAGAACGAGATCGGCGGCAAGAGAAAGACCGCCGCAGCCACGAAGCAGCTTGAACAGGCGCAGGAGCGCATTGCCGAAGTGAGCCGCATTATCAAGCGGCTGTATGAGGACAATGTAAACGGCAAAATCAGCGACGAGCGTTTCATGGAACTGTCGGCAGACTATGAGCAGGAGCAGCGGGAACTGAAAGACCGCGCCGCCGCTTTGCAGGGCGAACTGGACAAGTCGCAGGCCGCCACCGTCAACGCGGAAAAGTTTATGGGTATCGTCCGAAAGCACCTTGCCTTTGAGGAACTTACCCCCACCCTCTTGCGGGAAATGATTGAGAAAATCGTCGTGCATGAGTGCAGTTATGACGAGAACGGCACCCGCAGGCAGGACATTGAGATTTATTACAGCTTTGTCGGCAAGATTGACTTGCCCGAAGTAACGCCCGACCTATCCGACACAATGGCCAAGTGCCGGATAGGAACGGCAAAATTTTTTACACTTCTATTACTTCTTTATCGCACATAAGCAAAATTCCAGGGAATTAAACGAACAGCGACTAACGGCGGTTATGGTATCGTTGAATTTGAAGCCTACTACAATCCGCGGATTGTGGATACGCTCACTGAAGCAAAATTACTGGCAAGCCGTTATGACGAAGAATTAGTCGGAAACTATGCAGGCTATCAGCAGCTGAAAGTTGCAATCAGTCAGGCAGAAGCTTTAATTCAGGGCGAATTTACCAGCGCTGAAATCCAGCAGGCGGTTAGCGCACTGTCTGCGGGAATCGAAGCTTATCAAGCGGAAATCATCGCGGTCGAAAGCGTCCAGGTCGCACAGCACGAAATCACGCTTGAAATCAAGACGACGGCAGAAATTCAGGCAACGGTAACTCCGGAAAATGCGATTGATAAACAGCTGATTTACACCACAAGCAACGATTCGGTCGTTCAGGTTGATCAGAATGGCTTGCTTACCGCATTGCGGAAAGGAACGGCAGTCGTTACTGTAACTTCCCGCGATGGCGGACATTCCGCGACGGTCAACGTGACAGTAACTGCGTTAACCGATAATCCGCCGGTCATTACGGCCAGCGATGTGACGATTGAACAGGGAAGCCGTTTCAATCCTCTCGATTACGCAACGGTCAGCGACGTTGAAGATCAGGATCTCATCCTGACTGAGGAACATGTTGTTGCCAACGACGTCGATCCATCCATAGCTGGAGTTTATCATGTGACCTATCGCGTCGCAGATTCCGCAGGCAACATCGCGGAAAAAACGATTCAGGTTACGGTGGTGGAAACACCAACGGAAACAACGTTAACCAGTGATCAGGGCATTAAGATCACAGGCTTGTTTACCAGCGGAGAATCCCTGACTGTCAGCGATGTCACTGCGAATCATTCGAATTTCGATCAACAGGAAATCGTTCAAGTCTGGCAGTTGAAAGTGGTCAGCTCGCGGATGCGAGGCTTGCCTGACTATGAAATCCGAATTCCGTTCACAGGCAAGAAAGAAGGGATTGGTTTATATCGCTATAACGTTTCCTATCAGTCGATTTCCGACTTCAAGATTGAAGGCGATGAACTGGTCTTCAAGACTTCCGTTGCCGAGGGTGTTTATGCGATTACCCGCAGAATTGCCGATCCGAAACCGGATACGCCGTCAGAGCCTTCTGATGAAGTGAACTCTGCCAATCCTGTGGTTCCAGTGCCTCAGGAAACACAAAAATTAACGGGAAACTTCTGGAATTCTCTATTTGGCAAACATAGTAATAAAGAAACCGAAGAAGAAACAACACCAGTGGAAGAACCGAATTCTGAAGCTCAGGATGAGCCAAAAACTGAAACACCGACACCGACGCAGAATTCGGAGTTAACTCCGGATTATAGAAGAGAAGAAAAATCTTCTGCAGCACCGTGGATGATGATTGGCGGAGTCGTGTTGGTCTTGGTTGGTGGAGCTGCGTTCTGGCTGATCAAAAAAGGCGGAAAGCATACCGGCGAAGAATGAAGGAAATCGGTTCAGCATTGAATCACTCATAAAATGAAAGCAGATGTTCAGGTTAACAAACCCGGATGTCTGCTTTTTTCCTTTCAATGATTGGATCACTTTCTGATTGGGCTATTAAAAGACATAAGAAAGCGGATGTTTTATATTCATTGGGTTCGTGATTTCGTTCAAGACAGGATAAAAACACTCGAATTTATTTGACGTTCAGTTTAGATAAGCCATGTGTTCTTCTTGTTTTCGACAAAAAGGATGTAAAGCATTTCCGCTTTAAGCGGAATCTGGGAATGATTTCTTTGACAACCTGGATGCTAGAATAGGCGCAGAAAGGAGAATTTCAATGAATATTCTGAACTGCCGTGTTGACGACCGCTTAGTGCATGGCTGCGTCGCGACAATGTGGGTCCCGAAACTCCATGTGGAGCGCGTTCTGTGCATTGACGACGAAAGCGCAAACAATCCGATGCTGAAAAATGCGTTGCGCATGGCCACACCCAATGGCGTATTCCTGTCCGTATTAACTCACGAAAAAGCCGTTGAAAATCTCAAAGCTGACCGCTATCAAAATCAAGCCGTCATGATCGTCGCCAAAAGTCCCAAAACCTTCTTAACCCTGGTGGATAACGGGATACCCGTTCCATCGCTGACACTGGGGAATCTCGGCAACATCGACAAGACCGCAGATTCGGTCGTGATCAGCCGCTACATCACCGTGAATGATGAGGAAGCCGCCGCCCTGGAACAGCTGCATGAAAAAGGGGTCAGGCTGGAAGCCAAGCTGCAGCCGGCAGACGACGCGATTGCTGATTTCTATCAGGTGATGAAAGACAAACGTAAATCATGAGGAGAGGAGAGAGAACGAATGTTTAATCCGATACAGATCATACTGCTGATTCTTGCCTGCCATGTCATCGGAACACTGGGGCAGAATGTCCAGTTAGTCGCGAAATTCGGCGGCCAGCAGGTATTCCGCGGCCTGATCGCCGGCTTCATTATGGGGGATGTCAAAACCGGGCTGCTGATCGGCGGTACCTTCCAGCTGATGTCTATGGGCTTAGCGGCCTATGGCGGCGCGTCAATTCCTAATTTCAACACTGCCCTGTGGATCTCCGTTCCGTTTGCGATCGCTTCCGGCACCGATGCTCCGCTGGAGCTGGCGATGGCGGTCGGTGTTCCGGTCGCCACGCTGGGCATTCAGCTGGACGTCATTGCCAAGACGGTCAATTCCTATTGGTATCACCGCGCTGAAAAACATGTCGAGAAACGCGAATACAAGAAATTATACCGCGATATTCTCATCGGCGAATACGGCTTCGGCCGCGCCGCTTTAGGCCAGACGCTGCCCGTCATCATCTTCTTACTGTTCGGCGAGCCGATTGTTGAACTGATTATCAATTATATGCCGGTCTGGCTGACCAGTGCGCTGGGCACGGTTTCCGGCGTGCTTCCGGCGCTGGGCATGGCTTTACTGATGCTGTACATGCCGGTGAAGGAAAACTTCCATTATCTGCTTCTCGGCTTTGTGCTGTATGTCTTTTTCGGCCAGTCGATCCTGGCGATTACTCTGGTCGGCGCGGTCATTGCAATCGTCTTGTTTAAACGCATGGAAAAAGAGTCCAAAGCGGCAGCCAACGCTTATCTGAACGTGGATGCAGGAGGTATCGGAGATGAGTGAAAAGAATGAAAAACTGACTAAAAAAGAATTGCGGAAATTCTCGCTGCGCTATGCCATTACTGCCCAGGCCAGTCAGAGCTACGAAGCGATGCAGGGAATTGCCTGCGTCTATTCGATGGGGCCGTTCTTTGAAAAATGGTTTGCTGACGATCCGGAGCTGATGCAGAAAAAGTTCCAGAACAATTTGAAATTCTTCAACTGCCAAACTTACTTCGGTGCCGCAATCACCGCAGCGGCGCTGGCGATCGAGCAGGACCGCGATCCCTCGTCCCTGCAGCTGGCGGCTTCGTTAAAGACGTCGCTGATGGGTCCGTTCTCCGGCATCGGCGACGCGCTGTTCAACACGATACCGAAGGTCGTCATGGGGGCGATGACTGCCTATGCAGCGATTGAGGGCAACTGGATTACCAGCATCATCATGATCGCGATCTTTACCCCGCTGATTACCTGGGTTCGTCAGAAGATGATCGAAGTCGGCTATTACGGCGGCGCGGAATTGATTACCTCGCGCAAGGATCAGCTCAACAATATCCGCGATGCGGTTTCTGTGCTCGGCGTCATCGTCATCGGCGCTCTGATTCCTTCGCTGGTCAAGGTCACGACGCCGCTGGCGATCACTGTCGGCGATGCGACGCAGACGATTCAGTCGATTCTGGACGGTATTCTGCCGGCGCTGCTGCCGTGTCTGGTCACCGCGATTACCTATTTCGGCTTAACAAAAATCAAGGGCATGAATACGGTTAAGATGGTCTGGATTCTGATCGTCGTGACGATTCTGCTTTCCTACTTTGGCATCATTGCCTAAGCCGGATTCCCGGCGGATCGGCGAAACTGGCGGTCTGTCCGGGATTCGTCTGGCAGCGCTGGATTTTGACGGCACGCTGGTTCCCAAGGATGTGCCGAATGTAGATTTAAACGATCAGACCGCGGCTTTGCTGGAACAGCTGCGCTGCCGGGGCCTGCGGCTGATCGTTGCGACTGGGCGGCATCCGTCCTTTATTCAAAAACGAATCCGGAAATTTCAATTCGACGCAGTCATCGGCTATTCCGGCAATGTTGTCAGCCATGGCCGCCAGGAAGAAGCCGCGGCGTTCAGCTTGGACATGATCCAAGCGGTCTACGCCTTTGCGCAGAACAACCCCGGTCTGGAAATGACGCTGTATTCGGATCAGGGCATAGCCTGCGGAAGCAGCTCGGAAAGCCGGGAGGCGCTGCTGAAAAAGTGGCGGCGCACCGACCGGATCTGTGATTTGAATGGAGTTGCCGATTTCCTGATCAGTGACATTCGAAAAGCAACAACGATGCAGATCAGCCGGATCTGCCTGCACCTGGACCGCTGGGAGCTGTATCCTGGAATCAAGTCAGAATTCCAAATTCATTTCCCCGGCTATCGTTTGGTCAAAACCGGAGACAAACAGGCGGAGGTTCTGGCTCAGGGACGCTCTAAGGCATCTGAAATTCTCAGGCTGGCGCACAGTCTAGGCATCAGCGCAGATCAGATTGCCTGCGCCGGGGATGATGAAAATGATATGGAGATGCTGCAGCTGTTTGATCACAGCTATTATATCGGCAGAAATGACGATCCGCTGCGCTCAGCGGCGGCCTTCTGCGCGGATCACGTCAATGCCGTATTGGAACAACTGTTAATTAAAGGAGAAAGTCATGTTTAAAATAGCGTTGGCCAGTCATGGCAGCTTATGCCGGGGCATGCTGGAAACCGCAAAGCTGTTTACCCAGGACGTCAGCTTCATTCAGATCTTTCCTTTTTATGAGGAAAATCCGGAATCGGACGCGGAAGCACAGCTGGACGCCTGGATTGAGGATATTCACGAGGAAGATGTCGTCGTGATGCTCAC
>QFCE01000067.1_pt1 | contig 60653 bp, 48 predicted proteins | sample 5346091 | NCBI WGS metagenome assembly QFCE01 (sample SAMN09062252, study PRJNA434731) | Human gut metagenome, whole genome shotgun sequencing project. | isolation source: stool timepoint A chromium assembly | host: Homo sapiens | collected 2015
CAGTCTCCCGCGGTGCTACCGTTTCGGGAGATCGCGCACGTCGAGCAGCGTGATCTCGAAGTTCAGCGCCTTGGCGATGGCATCGTGGTTGAGGTCGAACACGGCGCGTTCCTCGTCCAGCTCCACGAGTCGTGCCGGATACGTCTGCCCGTCCGGCCGTTCGAGGCTCATCACGTCGCCCACGGCGAGCTTGATATCGGCGGGGATCTTCGCGCGCTCCACTTCGATGACGCGCTCTTCGGTGCGCTTCTCGTACGCCTCGTCGGCTCCTACGCGGACGCGTTTCGTTTCGCCCACGGCCATGTCGCGCACCGCGTCGACGAACGCGGGCGGCATCCACCCGTCCGCGCAGGGAAACTCGATGGGCTGCCTCGTCTGATCGATGAGGGTGGCGCCGTCGTCGAAGTAGCCGCGGTAGGCCACCTTCACCATGCGATCCTCGTTGCTCACGCCCGTTCGCTCCGTTCCGCGAGGTCGGCCAGCGTCACGCGGCGCGCGACGAGGTCGGCGAGCGGCTCCAGGAAGCCCTGCTCCTCGTCGGCAAGGCCGTCGCGCGCGATCTTCACGATGCGGTCGCACAGCTCGGCGACGGGCCGTCCGTACACATCGGCTTCGTAGCCGCTCTCCATGAGCGCGTCCTGCGCCGCCAGGTAGTCGTCGCGCCGCACGTCGGCGAACAGCCCGTCCATCGCGTCGAGGCTCGTCGGCGCGTAGAACAGCCCCTTGATCAGCGCCGCGTAGGCGATGACGTAGGGGATGGGCATGGCGTCGGCGGGGCGGATCTCGATGTAGGTCTTGAGGCGCACGTCGGTGAAGAACATGGACACCGCGTGCTCCACCTCGGCGCGCGTCATCGTGCGCGCGGCGTAGATATCGCCGAACGTGCGGTCGGAGTAACACCACCGCTGCTGCTGGCAGGGGATGAGGATGGCCACGGTGTCCAGGATGTACTCAGCGTAACGGCGCAGGTCGAACGAGGGGTCCAGCACGTCGGGCACGAGGCCGCATCGATCGTTGTCCACATGCTGCCAGATGTCCGTGCGCACCAGCTGATGCTCGCGCGGCTTGCCCTCGAACACGGGTGCGTTGTCGCACATAAGCGAGAGCATCGGCACCAGCGCGAACGCCAGCCGCAGCTTGCGCAGGCAGTCGGCCGTGCTGGTGTAGTCGATGGACACCTGCGTCGAGGCGCTGCCGCGCATCATGCAGGGGCCGTAGATGTCGCGCTCGCCCAGATAGAGGTTCATGAACTGGTAGCGGCGCTTCGGGATGAGCTCCAGCGAGCGCGCCGTGGCGGAGGGATGGTAGCCGATCGCCAGCGCCTTCTCTCCCGCGGGCTCCAGCACGTCGGAAAGGCGCTGCGCGAACCCTTCGAACGTGTCTCGCGCGGTCGCGAGATCGGCGAAGGGGCCGGCGGACAGCTCGATCTGCGCCGCGGGCTCGATGGTGACCGCCTCGCTCGGGCGGGCGACTCCCAAAAGGTCGCCGTGCTCGTCGGTGGTGGTGCGAGGATAGTCCGCCTCCAGCTGGCGCAGCACCCACGCCACGCCGTGCTCGCCGCTGTACGAGACGGGGCTCATGTCGTCGTGCACGATGATCTGCTCCAGCTCGATGCCCAGCTCACCCGGGCCGCCGAAGGCTTTGATGCCGCTTTCGAAGTAGCTGACGATGGCGTTGATGTTGCTTTCGCGTGCAGGCTGCCCCTGCCCGGCTGCGGCTGTTTTATTCATGTAGCAAGCTCCTGAACTTCGCGTGTCCTGTGCAATCGTGCGTTACTTTGTATACAATACCGCTTTGGTCGCCGCGCATGGCGACATGTCGGCAAATCCATATCGTTTCGCTGCCCTACTCGAAGACGAGGCCCGGTTTGGACGCTCATATCACAAAACGCACAGCGATTCTGCTGCTGCTCGATATCGTTGCGACGTACGCCGCGTACTGGCTCGCATCGCTGCTCACCGACGTTGAGGGCGAAGTGTTCGTCAACAACGAGATCTACTTCATGCTGGGCATCCTCGCGCTCATCAACGTGGCCGTGTTGGGCTTGTTCCACCTGTACAACAACCTCTGGGAATACGCCAGCGTCGACGAAGCCATCCAGATTGTGCTGGCCGTGGTGCTGTCCACCCTGGTGGGAGCTGTGTTCTTATGGATCATCGACGTGCGGCTTCCCATCCGCGTGTTCTTCGTCTCGTGCTTCATGCTCATATTCTTCATGGGCGGCATCCGTTTGATCTTCCGCGTCATGCGCCAGAAAAGACGCGCGCTCGTCTCCACGCAGCGCATGTGCGACCGTCCGCGCACGCTCGTGGTGGGCGCGGGGGAGACGGGCTCGCTGGCAATCGGACGCATGGCCTCGAAGGACCCGCTCATGCCGGGCATACCCATCGTGGCCACTGACGACGACCCCACCAAGCGCGGTTCGCGCATCCACGGCGTAAGGGTGGCCGGTTCCACGGACGACATCGTCGACTTGGTGGACAAGCACAACATCGACCAGATCGTCGTGGCCATCCCGTCCTCCACGCCCGAGGAGCGTAAGCGCATCTACGGAGAATGCACGAAGACCGACTGCAAACTGCGCACCCTGCCCAACGTGCGCGAGCTGTCGCTCGACGAGATCGGCGACGTGCGCCTGCGCGACGTGGACGTGGCCGACCTTCTGGGCCGCGAGGAGATCATCCTCAACACGCGCGCCGTGTCGGGCTACATCGCCGGCGAGACCGTGCTGGTCACGGGCGGCGGCGGCTCCATCGGCAGCGAGCTGTGCCGCCAGCTGTGCAAGGTGGCGCCCGCCGCATCGTCATCTTCGACATGTACGAGAACGACGCCTACATGCTGCGCAACGAGCTGCTGGCCGAATACGACGACATCGACCTCGTCATCGAGATCGGCAACGTCTGCGACGAGGCGCGCCTCAACGAGGTGTTCTCGAAGTACCGACCCGGCGCCGTGTTCCACGCGGCCGCCCACAAGCACGTGCCTCTTATGGAGCAGTGCCCGCGCGAGGCGCTGCACAACAACGTGTTCGGGACGCTCAACGCGGTGCGCGCTGCCGACGCCTACGGCGCTGCGCGCTTCATCTTCATCTCCACCGACAAGGCCGTGAACCCCACCAGCGTCATGGGCGCCACGAAGCGCATGGGCGAGATGGTCATGCAGTACTACGCGCGCACGTCGAAGACCATTTTCTCCGCCGTGCGCTTCGGCAACGTGCTGGGCTCGAACGGCAGCGTCATCCCCGTGTTCCAGCGCCAGATCGCCGCGGGAGGCCCCCTCACCGTCACCCATCCCGACATCGAGCGCTTCTTCATGACCATCCCCGAGGCGTCGCGCCTGGTCATCCAAGCAGGCGGCATGGCGAAGGGCGGCGAGATCTTCATTCTCGACATGGGCGAGCCGGTGAAGATCGTCGACTTGGCGAAGGGCCTCATCCAGCTGCAGGGCCTCACGCCCGACGTGGACGTCAAAATCGTGTTCACGGGCCTGCGCGAGGGCGAGAAGATGTACGAGGAGCTGCTCATGGACGAAGAGAGCACGCTGCCCACCGACAACCACTCCATCCTCATCTCCACCGGCCAGGAGATCAGCTACACCGAAGTGGCTGAGAAACTGGACGAGCTGGAAGCCGCACTCACCCTCACCGACGAGGAAGCCGTCCACGTGCTGGAGAAAACCGTCTGCACCTATCGCCACACCCCCAACAAGGTATCCTGAAGAGGCGCGCCTCGAGGCGCGTTCGGACATGGACGCGTCGCGTGCCCGCTGCATTGTCGCCCGAAAAACACGGAAAACGGCCTCCAAGCGTGTTTTTCGGGCGACAATGCATAAGCGGTTGGTTCGCGCCAAGACGCGATCATGATATAATTACGATAAAATTTTATCATGAAGGAGGTGCCTATGAACATCAGGCCGATATCGGATCTTAGAAACCGCTACGCGGACGTCGAGCGGGATGTCATCGAGGGCGGTCCCGTTTTCCTGACGAAGAACGGGTACGGCTCGATGGTGGTCATGAGCGTAGAGCAATTCGAGCATATCAACGGCGGTGTCGAGTTCGCTCTCGATGCGGCCGATCGGCAAGCTGCGACGACGTCTCTGCGCTACACGCATGAAGAAGTGTTCGGTTCCATTCGGGAAGGGCTTCGCAATGGACGAGAAGCCGCGGCGCTATAGACTTGAGTACCTACCTCTTTTCTGGGACGACCTCAACGAGGCCGTCTCCTATATTGCCGATGTGCTCAAGGCTCCGGAAGCTGCCGAGCGCTTGATCGACGCAACCGAAGCGGGCATCTTGGCTCATTCCCGAAATCCCACGCTTGCGACGACGTACAAGACGGCGAAGCCCAGACCTCTTCCGTACTACTGGTTCGAGGTGGGGAACTACATGGTGTTCTACGTCGTGCTCGACGACGTGATGGAGGTACGCCGGTTCCTGTACGGCGCGCGCGATTTGACGAAAATGCTTCCGTGAGGCACGGTTGCCGTTTCCGCGCCTCGAGCTCGTCCGCCGCATTATCGGCCGAAAAACACGGTTTTGCGCATAAATCCGTGTTTTTCGGCCGATAATGTGTATGGGGGAGCCGTCAATTTGCGCCCGAATCTTGTCAAACGCGCCGTTCTTTCATAGGATGGACAACAGCATTCGAAACGCCTCAATTTTGTGCATGCGCACAAATTACAGGCGACGCAACGGCTTGAGCGTCGCGTCCGCGCATCGGACGACGGAAGACGAAGGGGATCGACATGGCGATCACGACAGGCATCGTTGGAGCGGCCGGTTTTGCCGGCATCGAGCTGATTAGGCTTGCGCTGCGCCATCCCGATCTCGATCTGCGCGTAGTCACGTCCAACGAGCTGGCGGGCACGCCCGTCGTCGCGGAGTACCCCGGCTTCACCGGCGCCACCGACCTCGCCTTCACCACGCACGACGACCCTGCGCTCGACGCGTGCGACCTCGTGTTCCTGGCCGTGCCGCACACCGCGGCGCTCGCCATGGCCCCGCGCCTGGTCGCGCGCGGTGCGACGGTGGTCGACCTGTCGGCCGACTTCCGCTTGAAGGACCCTGCCGTCTACGAGCGCTGGTACGCCACGCCGCATACGGCCACCGACCTGCTGCAGCGTGCTGCCTTCGGTCTGCCCGAGCTGTTCCCGGACGACCTCGCGCGCGCCGCGGGCGCCCGTGCAGCGGGCGAGGGCGTGCTCGTCGCCTGCGCGGGCTGCTATCCCACGGCCACGTCGCTTGCGGCGGCGCCCGCCGTCCGCGCCGGGCTCGTGCGGCCTGACGGCGTCGTGGTGGTCGACGCGATCTCCGGCGTCACGGGCGCGGGCAAGAAGGCCTCGACGCGCACGCACTTCTGCTTCGCCGACGAGAACCTCGAAGCGTACGGCGTGGCGACGCACCGCCACACGCCCGAGATCGAGCAGATCCTGGGCCTGGAAGGCCGCCTCGTGTTCACGCCGCATCTCGCGCCGCTCAATCGCGGCCTGCTGTCCACCGTGAACCTGCCGCTCGCGCCCGACGCGCCCGTCGACGCGGGCGAGATCGTGGAGCTGTACCGGGACTTCTACGCCGACGACCCCTTCGTGCACGTGCTGGATGCCGGCACCATGCCGAAGACCTCGTCGGTGGCGGGCACGAACTACGCGCACCTGGGAATCGCCGTCAACGCGACGGCGCGCATGCTGGTGGCCGTGGGCGCTATCGACAACCTGGGCAAGGGCGCGGCCAGCCAGGCCGTGCAGTGCGCGAACGCCGTGCTGGGCCTGCCCCAGGCTCGAGGGCTCGAACCGATCTCCGTACCCGTGTGATGCGAATCGTCCTAGTAAGCTACAGCCGCACCAGCCGCAACAGAAAGAAGCCGCTATGACCGACCAACCGATCGCTGCAACGCATCCCGCCCAAGGCGGCGTGACGGCGGCGCGCGGGTTCCGCGCGTCCGGCGTGCACGCGGGCTTCCGTAAGGATCCCGAGCGCCTCGACCTCGCGCTCGTGGTCGCCGACGAACCCTGCGCGTGCGCGGCCGTGTTCACCAAGAACGTGTTCTGCTCGGCGCCGGTCATCGTATCGCGCGCGCAGCTGGGCGCCGACCAGCCGGGCGAGCCCGCCTACGGCACGGCGCGCGCCGTGGTGGTGAACTCGGGCAATGCGAACGCGGCAACGGGCGAGCCCGGCTTGGAGGCCGCGCGCGAGACGGCGCGCATCGCAGGCGATGCCGTGGGCTGCCCCGCATCCGAGGTGCTGGTGGCGTCCACGGGCGTCATCGGCGTGCAGCTGCCCCTGGCGCCGTTCGGGATCGGCCTGCCTGCGGCGGCGTCGCTGCTGTCTGCCGGCGGCGGCGCGGATGCGGCGCGCGCCATCATGACCACCGACACGCGTCCGAAGGAGGCCGCCGTCACGTTCTCGGGCGACGGGGTCGGCTACGACGGCTGCACGTTCACGGTGGGCGGCATGTCGAAGGGCTCGGGCATGATCATGCCGAACATGGCCACGATGATCGCCGTCCTCACCACCGACGCGCCGGTGTCCGCGCCCGCCTTGCACAGGGCGCTCGTGCACGCCGTGAATCGCAGCTTCAACAAGGTGACGGTGGATTCCGACACGTCGACGAACGATTCCTGCTTCCTCTTCGCCAGCGGCGCCGCAGCACCTGCGGGCGCAGGCGCGTTCGATCCGGACGGCCCGGCCTTCGCCCGCTTCCAGGCAGCGCTCGTCGAGGTGTGCGAGACGCTGGCCCGCATGATGGCGGCCGACGGGGAAGGGGCCACGCGCCTGGTCACCGTCAACGTGACCGGTGCTGCCAACGACGCCGACGCCGATCTGGCCGCGCGCGCCGTGGCGAACTCGCCGCTCGTGAAGACGGCCGTCTGCGGCCGCGACGCGAACTGGGGCCGCATCGCGGCGGCCATCGGCAAGTCGGGCGCGGTCTTCCGCCAGGAGGATGCGTCCATCGACATCATGGGCCTGCCGGTGTGCCGCGGCGGGCTTGCGCAAGCGTTCGACGAGGACGAGGCGCTGCGCCGTTTCGAGCAGCCCGAGATCGTCATCGACGTCGACCTCGGCGCAGGCGAGGCGAGGACCACGGTTTGGACATGCGATTTCACACACGAGTACATCACGATCAACGGAGACTATCGCTCATGAAGTACGCGAAGGACACCCGCCCGAAGGGCGTAGCGAACAAAGCGGCGGAGGTGCTGGTTGAAGCGCTTCCCTGGATCAAGAACATCACCGGCAAGACCGTCGTCATCAAGTACGGCGGCTCGGCCATGGTGGACGAGCAGCTGCGCGCCGACGTGATGAACGACATCGTGCTGCTGAAGATCGTCGGCGTGAATCCCGTCATCGTGCATGGCGGCGGCAAGGCCATCACCGAGGCCATGGATTTCCTGCAGCTTCCCGTGGAGTTCAAGGACGGTCAGCGCGTCACCACGCCCGAGGCCATGGACCTCGTGCGCACCGTGCTCATGGGCAAGGTGAACCAGGAGCTGGTGGAGGCCCTCAACGAGCACGGCAACTTCGCCGTGGGCGTCAGCGGCGCCGACGCAGGCGTCATCGTGGCCGAGCAGGCCAGCCCGGAGCTGGGACGCGTGGGCCGCATCACGCGCATCAACAGCCCGCTTCTGGACGATCTCGTTGCCGGCGACTACATCCCTGTCGTGGCGTCGGTGGCGCTGGGCGAGGACGGCGGCTTCTACAACGTGAACGCCGACATGGTGGCGGGCCACATCGCGGCCGCCATCGGCGCGCACAAGGTGGTGTTCCTCACCGACGTGGACGGCCTGTACGAGAACTTCGAGAACAAGGACTCGCTCATCTCGAACCTCACGCTGTTCGAGGCGCAGTACATGGTGGAGAACAACATCGTGTCCACCGGCATGATCCCGAAGCTGAAGTCGTGCATCCACGCGCTGGATTCGGGCGTGTTCCGCGCGCACATCATCAACGGCATCACCCCGCACTCGCTGCTGCTGGAGCTTCTGACCAGCACCGGCGTGGGCACCACGATGCACTCCACGGAGGAGTCGTGCACGTTCGACACCCATCCTTTGGGCAACTTCGCCTCCAAGTTGCTGGAGAATCGCCAGCATGCTGTCAGCGCGATGCCGAACAACAAGATCTTCTAAGCGAGCGAAAGAAGGACGACCATGGGCTTTATCGAGGAACAGCAGCTTGAATCCGCATACGTGATGGGCACGTACGCCCGCAAGCCGGTGGAGCTCGTGCGCGGGCGCGGCATGCGGGTGGAGGATGCGGAAGGCCGCACGTACCTCGACTTCGTGTCGGGCGTGGGCGCCGTGAGCCTGGGCCACTGCCATCCGGCGCTCGTGTCGGCTATCGAGGAGCAGGCGAGCACGCTCGTCCATGTGAGCAACTACTACTACATCGAGCATCGCGGCGAGGTGGCGCACCTCGTATCCGACTTGCTGAACGAGTGCGTCGACGAAGGCGAGCGCACGCCGTGGCAGAGCTTCTTCGCGAACTCGGGCGCCGAGGCGAACGAATGCGCCTTCAAGCTGGCGCGACTGCACGCCAAGAAGCGCGCGATGGCTGCGGCCGAGGCCGCCGGCGCCGACGAGGACGGAGTGCGCGCCGCCGCAGCCGCCGCGCCGCGCCTCATCGTCACGCTCGACGCCAGCTTCCACGGCCGCACGCTGGCCACGCTGGCCGCCACGGCGCAGCCCGCCAAGCAGGAGGCGTTCCAGCCCCTGCCCGACGGCTTCGTCCGCACGCCCATCAACGATATCAAGGCGCTCGAGTCGCTGTTCGCCTCCCAGGGCGACGGCATCTGCGCCGTCATGGTGGAGTGCGTGCAGGGCGAGAGCGGCGTGCATCCGTGCGAGCCCGAGTTCCTGGCCGCGGTGCGTCGCCTTACCGCCGAGCGCGGCGCGCTGTTCATGTGCGACGAGATCCAATGCGGCATGTACCGCTGCGGCACGCATCCCTTCGGGTTCCAGCACTTCGGCGTCACGCCCGACGTGGTGACCATTGCCAAGGGCATCGCCTCGGGCTTCCCCATGGGCATGTGCGCTGCGCGCGCCCAGGTGGCGGCGTCGTTCGATCCGGGCGACCACGGCTCCACCTTCGGGGGCAGCTGCCTGGCCGTCGCGGCGGCTGAAGCCACCGTGCGGGCGCTTGCCGCCGAGGACGCCGCCGGCAATGCCGAGCGCACGGGCGCGTACCTGCGCGAGAAGCTGACGGCGCTGCCGCAGGTGGAAGAGGTGCGCGGCCTAGGGCTCATGGTGGCCTGCGACCTCGCCGAGGGCGTGAGCGCCCCCGACGTGGTGCTGGCCGGCCTGGACGAGGGCCTGCTGCTCAACTTCACCGGCCCGCGCACGCTGCGCTTCCTACCTCCGCTGGTGTGTTCGAAGGAGGACGTGGACGTGCTGGTGCAGAAGCTTGCGGCGCTGTTGTCCTGAAAGGGCAGCTGTCATCCTGAGCGAGGCGCCGTAGGCTGTCATCCTGGGCGAGGCGCGAAGCGCGGAGTCGAAGGATCCCGAGCGGCGACAGCAGGAAGTCTCACGGTTGGCACCTTGCGGATCCTTCGACTTGCTCAGGATGACAGGGCCGCTGCGCTCGTTTAGGATAACGACTGCAAGGACGTTCGTCGAAAATCTTTCTGCACTTTTTGAAATTCTGGGGTCGGAACGCTCACGGATAGGGTACTATTTAATGCATATTTTCGTTGGGTCTTGCGCAATTCTGCATACCCCGCGAAGGTACTTGTGATCGGAACCGTATGTGATCGTTCTTGAACGGGAACAGAGAGTATCGAGGGCATGAGAAAACGTCAACAACGGCACGACATCATTCGCGACATCATTCGCGAACATAATGTCAAGACGCAGCGCGATCTCGCCAATCAGCTGCAGGCCGCTGGCTACGAATGCACTCAAGCCACGATCTCCCGCGACATCATGGACATGGGCCTGGTGAAGTCTCGTGAGGGCTATTACGTTCTCCCTGAGGAAATGCGGCTCCAGCGCATGGTATCCGAATTGGTTGAAGAGGTGCACGTGGCAGGCAACATGGTCGTAGTGAAGACGTTCTCCGGCGGAGCAGCCGGCGTCTCTGCTGCGCTCGACAAAGCCAGCCTGCGCGGAGCACTCGGCACGGTGGCCGGCGACAACACGATCATGATCGCGGCGGAGAGCCCTGAGGCTGCCGTCGAAGTCGAGCGCGCCATCGACCGACTGCGACGACGCTAGTCGTCGACTACATTTCTTGGCGGGGACGCTTTTCTCCCTGCACTCATCCCCACGCTTAGTACAAGCAACAGCGTCCGAGCCGCCCGGCTCTGATGCCTGTCACCACGAAAAGCCGTGGTGCGCACGACGACAGCCTTGCGCGGTGAGAACCGCGATGGGCGCGCGCATACCCCTACCGTCCGGCGAGCGCTGGGGGAGGCGCCTTCGCAGCCGCACCATGACCGGGCATCCCGACGACAACCGAACACGGGGGAAGGACCCTACCATGGCTCAGCAGCAGACTCAGCAAACCCAGCAGAAGGACAAAGCGGTGCTGGCGTATTCCGGCGGACTGGATACGTCCGTGTGCATCAAGTGGCTCCAGGAGGAGAAGAACCTCGACGTTATCGCCGTGGTCGGCGACGTGGGACAGGAGCATGAGGGCCTTGAGAAGATCAAGCAGAAGGCGTTGAAAACCGGCGCCGTGGAATGCCTGGTCGTGGACATGCGCGACGTGTTCGCCCAGGACTTCCTGTCCAAGGCGCTGGCCGCCAACGCCCTGTACGAGAACAAGTACCCGCTCGTGTCCGCGCTGTCCCGGCCGCTGATCTCCAAGCACCTTGTGGACGCGGCGCACAAGTTCGGCGCGAAGTACATCGCGCACGGCTGCACGGGCAAGGGCAACGACCAGGTGCGCTTCGAGGCGAGCATCCTCATGCTTGATCCGGACATCGAGATTATCGCCCCGGTGCGCGAATGGGATCTGCACACCCGCTCCGAGGAGATGGAATGGGCTCAGGCGCACGGCATCGAGGTTCCCACCACGAAGAAGTCGCCGTACTCCATCGACGATAACCTGTGGGGCCGGGCCATCGAGTGCGGCGTCCTGGAGGATCCCTGGATGGAGCCGCCGACGGACATCTACACGATGACGGTCGATCCCACCGAAGCTCCCGACGAGCCGCAGTACGTGGAGCTCGAGTTCGCGCGCGGTCTGCCGTACGCCATCGACGGGAGCCAGAAGAGCTTCCTCGGTATCATCTACGCGCTGAACGAGATCGCCGGCAAGCACGGCTACGGCCGCATCGACATGATCGAGAACCGGCTGGTGGGCGTGAAGAGCCGCGAGTGCTACGAGGTGCCGGGCGCGCTGTCGCTCATTCAGGCTCACAAGGCGCTGGAAGACCTGGTGCTGGAGCGCGAGGTGCTGCACTTCAAGCTGGGCATGGAGCAGGAGTGGGCGAAGTGCGTGTACAACGGCCAGTGGTTCTCGCCGCTCAAGGAAGCCGTCGACGCGTTCCTCGCCTCCACGCAGCGCTGCGTGGCCGGCACCGTGAAGCTCAAGTTCTACAAGGGATCCTGCACCGTGGTGGGCCGCAAGAGCGCCTACTCGCTGTACGATTACGCGCTGGCCACCTACGACAAGGACGACTCGTTCGACCACGCGGCGGCCAAGGGCTTCATCCAGCTGCAGACGCTGTCGGCCAAGACGTGGGCCTCGAACCGTCGGCAGGAGGGCGCACCGGCCGAGCTGTTCGACGCGCAGAAGAAGGTCGGCCCGTTGACGAAGGGTGCGTACGAGGACGTGACGCCGGTGTGGAAGCAGGTGGCCGAGGCTGAGAACGCGGCGGTCGTCGAAGAAGCGGAAGCGGCCCTGCAGGGCGCTGCCGAGAAGGCTTAAGGGGGACGCTATGGCTTTGTGGTCGGGCAGATTCACCGAGAACGTGAGCGAGTTCACCCAACGCTTCGGCGCATCGCTGCCGGTTGACAAGGCGCTGTATGCGCAGGACATAGCCGGGTCGCAGGCGCACGCGCGCATGCTGGCGTCGGCGGGCGTCATCGAGCCCGCCGATGCGGAGGCCATCGTCGAGGGGCTCGACCGCGTGAAGGCGCGCATCGAGGCGGGCGACTTCGCGTTCGACATCAACGACGAGGACATCCACATGTCGGTGGAGCGCGCGCTCATCGCCGACATCGGCGACGCGGGAGCGCGCCTGCACACCGGCCGCAGTCGCAACGACCAGGTGGCCACCGACACGCGCCTGTTCGCCAAGCAGCGCTGCGAGGACCTCATGGCGGCGAACGTGGCGCTGCGCCAGGCGCTCGTCCGGCAGGCCGAGGCGCACTTCGACGTCGTCCTGCCCGGCTACACGCACATGCAGCACGCCCAGCCGGTGCTGTTCTCGCACCATATGCTGGCCTACGTGTGGATGCTCGCGCGCGACTTCGAGCGCCTGGCGGCCGCGCGCACGGCGGCCGACGCGAGCCCGCTGGGTTCGGCGGCGCTCGCGGGCACCACGTACCCGCTCGATCGGCAGATGACGGCGGCCGAGCTGGGCTTCTCGCGGGTGATCCCGAACTCGCTGGACGCCGTGTCCGACCGCGACTTCCTGCTGGACCTGTCGTACGCGTGCAGCGTGTCGTGCATGCACCTGTCGCGCCTGTGCGAGGAGATCGTGCTGTGGTCCAGCTCGGAGTTCGGGTTCATCGAGCTGTCCGACGCGTTTTCCACGGGATCGTCCATCATGCCGCAGAAGAAGAACCCCGATTTCGCCGAACTCATCCGCGGCAAGACGGGCCGCGTGGTAGGCGACCTCGTGGCGCTGCTGGTCACCCTGAAAGCGCTGCCGCTGGCCTACAACAAGGACTTGCAAGAGGACAAGGAAGGCGCCATCGACGCGGCCAAGACGCTGGAGGACTGCCTCGTGTGCGCGGCCGGCATGATCGAGACGATGCGCGTGGTGCCCGAGGCCATGACGGCGCAGGCGAAGAGGGGCTACCTGGCGGCCACCGACGTGGCCGACTACCTGGCTAAGAAGGGGATGCCGTTCAGGCGCGCCCACGAGGTGGTGGGGCACCTCGTGCTGGTATGCGAGCAGCGCGGCTGCGACTTGGACGACTTGACGCTGGCCGACTTCAAAGCCGAAAGCGACCTGTTCGAGGAGGACATCACGGCCTCGCTCGATCTGGAGAGCATCGTTGCGGCCCGCACCACCGAGGGCGGCACCGGGCACGCGGCCGTGCGCGCGCAGCTGGCGCTTGCGAAAGACGCCCTCGCGGCCGACGAGGCGGTGCTTGCGGGATAAGCGCAGCGCCTTTTGGCGCGGGGGCACCGCCTGAGGCCCGAGCGTCCTTCGCCGCGCCGATCGCACGCTGCGAGCGTCTCGAATCGGCGCGGCGCGCGCGCAACGGACCGCAAGCGGGCTCCCGCGCCCGAGAAAAAAGCGCTGCACCCTGCTTGCATCAACCACGTTTTGAGCTCCCGACCGGGCGTTTTCCCGTGTGACTTTTTTTCAACGAACTTGTGTTGATTCATGGGGGCCTGTGCCCCGATGTTACAATGGGCGGAGTTTTTTGGAGGTGACACGTGGCTTCACGTTCTATAAAGAATAGGCCGGGGATCAAGAAAAAACATCCTTCCATCGGCTTCCTTGCGGTGTTCACGGTCTTTTTGGCCGTGATCGTCGCCGGCTTCTCAGGCGTCTACGCCCTCGGTTCGTCGTGGATCGGCGACCTTGAGGACTACGACGTGTCCGATGCCGGCCAGCTCAACTCGTCGCTGCCGTCGATCATGCTGGCGTCGGACGGTACGGAGCTCGCCCGCTTCCAGGTCGAGTACCGCGACCCCGTCGAGCTCGACCAGATCAGCGAGTACGTGCGCGAGGGCACCGTGGCCACCGAGGACGAGCGCTTCTACGAACACGGCGGTTTCGACCTCGCGGGCATCGCGCGCGCGGTGTACGTGAACCTCACCGGTTCCGGCAAGGAGGGCGCGTCCACCATCACGCAGCAGCTCGTGCGCAACACTATCCTGGCCGACGAGATGAACGATATCTCGTTCAAGCGCAAGGTGCGCGAGATGTATCTCTCCGTCAAGTTGGAGGAACAGTACTCCAAAGACGAGATCCTGCTCATGTACCTCAATACCATCAACTACGGTTCCGGCGCCTACGGCATCGAAGCCGCGTCGCAGCGCTACTTCTCGAAGCATGCAAGCGAGCTCACGCTGGCCGAAGCGGCCGCGCTCATCGGCATTCCGCAGTCGCCGACGTACAACAATCCCATCGACCATGAGGACAACTGCCTCGCGCGTCGCAACCTCGTGCTGGATCGCATGCTGACGAACGGCTACATCACCCAGGAAGAGCACGATGCCGCCCAAGCGGAGGGCATCGTGCTCAACACGACCGAGACCACGGTGGATGGCCTGGAGAAGTATCCTTACTTCAGCAGCTACGTGCGCGACCTGCTCATGGATCCCGACGGCGACTACCGCTACTCCGAGGACGAGATCTTCAAGGGCGGCCTGACCATCCAGACCACGCTGGACGTCGACTCCCAGGAGGCCGCCGAGGCCGCCATCAAGGAGAAGCGGGAGAGCCTCGATCCGGCCATCAACGGCGCGCTCGTGGCCATCGAGCCCGAAACCGGCTTTATTAAGGCGATGGTGGGCGGCGACGACTGGGAGAACAACAAGCTGAACCTGGCCACGGGCGAGCGCGGCGTTCCCAATCCGGGCCGTCCGTCCGGCTCCTCGTTCAAGGTGTTCACGCTCATCGCAGCGCTCGAAGCGGGCATCAGCCCGCAGACGATGGTGGACTGCTCGTCGCCGGCCACTATTCCCAATACGGGATACACGGGAGCCAACGCCCTGCAGAACATCGACAACAACAACTACGGGACCATCAGCATCCAGCGGGCGTTCGCGAAGTCGTCGAACACGGGCTTCGTGCGCCTCGAGATGGCGCTCGGCATCGACAAGGTGATCGCGACGGCCAAGAAGATGGGAATCACCTCGACGCTTGAGGCGAACCCCTCGCTCACGCTGGGCCAGTCGAACGTGACGATGCTCGACATGGCCAGCGCCTACGCCATCATCGCCAACGGTGGCGTGCGCGTCGATCCCACGCCCGTCCTCACCATCACCAACTCGAAGGGCGAGGTGATCGTCGACAACACCACGCCCGATACCTCGCTTTCCAAGACGCATAGCGAGCAGGTCATCTCGCCCGAGGTCGCCCATGCGGCCACCGAGGTCATGAAGACCGTCGTCAACACGTCCGAGGGCACGGGCCAGGAGGCGGCGCTGCCGAACGGCCAGGTGGTGGCTGCGAAGACGGGCACGTCCACCGAGTACAAGGACATCACGTTCTGCGGCATCACGCCGCAGATGGCGGTGGCCGTCTGGTTGGGCGATCCCGCGAATGTCAAAACGCTGCCGGCCCGTGTGGGTGCCGGCGACGTGTTCCGCACCTTCATGAGCGCGGTGCTCGACGGCCAGCCGACCGAGCAGTTCCCACAGGCGGCCGATCCCACGTACAAGAACTTCTCCGATCCGACCTACCATGTGGGAGGGTCCGCTAGCTCGTCGAACACCGACGACGAGAAGGATGACGAGAAGAAGAAGGACGCCGAGGACAAGGACGCCGACAAGGGCAAGGACGATCCTGCGCCGACGCCGACGCCGACGCCTACTCCCACGCCGACGCCCACGCCCACGCCCACGCCCGATCCGACTCCTACTCCAACCCCCGATCCGACGCCGAAGCCGGATCCCGATCCGACGCCCACTCCCACGCCGACGCCCGACCCCGGAGGCACGACGGACAAGCCGGCAAGCTAGGTTGCGGACCCGGAAACCGTTCCGATACGAACGCGTCGCATCCCCGGCGCGACGGCGGGCGAACCGCTACGATAGTTCAACGATGATTCGATGCAAGAGAGCAGGTAAGACATGAAACATACGAGATTCGCCAAGGTGCTGGTCGCCATGTTCGCAGGCGTCTTGATGGTGGCGGCTCTGGGCGGATGCGCGCAGCAGGATACGGCGGCCGCGCAACAGCAATCCGAGAACCGTCAGTACATGACCCAGGTCAACCAAACTATGGACGACCTGAAGAGCCGTCTGGAGAGCTTTACCGATGCGGTATCGCGCGGCGACGTGGTGGGCATGCGCACGCAGGCCGACAACGCGTTCAAGGCTATCGACGACCTGAACAACCTCAACGTCCCCGACGCCCTCAAGGATATCCAGAAGGAGTACGTCGACGGCACGGCCGATCTCAAGGACGCGCTGAACTCCTATATCGACCTGTATACGGAAATCGACAGCGCCACCGAGGAACAGCCCTTCGACTACTCCACGTACGATCAGCGCATCCAGGATATCAAGTCGAAGTACGACGAGGGCATCGGCAAGCTCCAGTCGGGCGACAACAAGGCCAGCGAGCTGCCGGAATAACCTCGACTGACACGCACACTGCCTTGAGCGGCGGCCCTTTCGGGCTGCCGCTTTCGCATTCGACCACGCTTGCGTCCGCTCAGTCGTATTGCCGGGTTTTCGGCTGCCGCCTATCGGTTTCGCTCATGTTAATTCTGCGCTTGCTGCGGGGGCGCTTGGCGGCCGAGGGTATAATGGAAAGGGAGAATACTATACATTTTCCCACATGAGGACGAGGAGCGAGCGGTGAGCGAAAAGACACAGGGAGCCAGGAACATCGCCGAAGAGGCATTCGGAAACGAACGCAAGTTCAAGCAGCTGGTGGGTGCGCTGTCGGGTCCGTCGAGGCGCGAGCGCCAGAACGCAGCAGCGGCGCTCTCCTTCTTTGCCAAGGATCATCCCGATTTGATGATCCCGTTCGGCGCTGCCGTCATCGACGCGCTGAATCGCCCCGAAGCCCAGACGCGCTGGGAGTGCCTCGATATCCTCACCACGATGGTCGACCACGATTCCCGCACGTGCGACAAAGCGGTTCCCGGAGCCGAAACCGCGTTGTTCGACGAGGAGAGCGGGCCGGTGCGTTTGGCGGCCATGCGGTTCCTCTGCAAGCTGGGCGCTACGACGGAGAACCGTTCTGAGCGTGTGTGGCCTCTCATCGACGAGGCTATCCAGTGCTACCATGGCGACCTGGAGTTCCAGGATATGCTGGTGTCGGTTATCGACTTTTCGGCGGGCAAGCTGGCACCTTCCGTGAAGAAAGAGCTGGGCGCGCGCATGGCCTTCGACGCCTCCAACGGCAAAGGGCCGCTCAAGCGCCGTGCGCAGCAAATCATCGACAACGTGCAGGACTAGCGCACGGCATTCCGACGAGCCTTCCGGGCTCGTTTCGTCGCGTCGACCTAGAAGGCGGCGCAAAGGGGTATCGTTCGAACAATTGCAGAAGGAGAGAACATGGCATCGCATACCGTGGCCCTCGTACCCGGTGACGGCATCGGCCCGGAGACGTCGGCCGCCATGCAACGGGTGGTGGAGGCCAGCGGCGCCGATATCGTTTGGGATGTGGCCGAGGCGGGGGCGCATCTCGTGGAGGAGCACGGCACGCCGCTGCCTGCTTCTACCATCGAGGCGGTCAAGCGGAACAAGGTTGCCATCAAGGGTCCCGTCGCCACGCCGGTGGGCACGGGATTCCGCAGCGTGAACGTGGCGTTGCGCCGGGAGCTCGGCCTGTACGCGTGCCTGCGTCCCGTGCTGTCCATTCCGGGGGCGGGCGGCCGCTACGACGGCGTGGATATCGTCATCGTCCGCGAGAACTCCGAAGACCTGTACGCGGGCATCGAGTTCGAAGAGGGCTCCGAGGGCGCCCGCAAGCTGATCGCGCTGTGCGAGGAAGAGGGCGCGGGCGCTATCCGTCCCGATTCCGGCATCTCCGTCAAGCCGATCTCGAAGGCGGCGTCCGAACGGATCGTGCGTTTCGCGTTCGACTACGCGCGCAGGCACGGACGCCGCAAGGTGACCGCCGTGCACAAGGCGAACATCATGAAGCATACCGACGGCTTGTTTTTGCGCGCGGCGCGCGAGGTTGCCGCAGAGCGCGCCGAAGATGCGGCGTTCGAAGAGCGCATCGTCGACGCGTTCTGCATGAACATGGTTATGGATCCTGCGCAGTTCGACGTGGTCGTGTTCCCGAACCTCTACGGAGATATCGCCAGCGACCTGGCCGCAGGTCTCGTGGGAGGCCTCGGCATCGCGCCGGGCGCGAACATCGGCGACGAGTACGCTGTGTTCGAAGCGGTGCACGGCTCGGCGCCCGACATCGCGGGGCAAGACAAGGCCAACCCCACCGCCCAGATACTGTCGGCGGCCATGATGCTCGACCATCTGGGCGAAGCGGAGGCGGCCGAGCGCATCCGCCGCGCGGTGCGCGCCGTGTACGCGGAGGGCGCGCACCTGACCGCCGACATTCGCAAGGCCACCGGCTCGTCCAAGCCGGCGGCAAGCTGCACGGAATTCACCGATGCCCTGATCGCGGCATTCTAAAACGTTGGAGTAAGGAGAACCTATGAGCCAAGAGAACAGCCGATTCGCTTCGACGCTGAACGTGAACGGCACGACGTACGCCTACTATCCGGTCTCGGCCGTCGCCGGCTCGGAGCAGCTGCCGTACTCGCTGACGGTGCTGCTGGAGAACGTGCTGCGCAACGCCGAAACGCCGGAGGCGGCCGAGGAGCTGGCCGCGCGCATCGTGGAAGCGGGGCGCGCGGGCGTCGTGGGCAGCGAGATCGAGTTCTCGCCGGCGCGCGTGCTGTTCCAGGATTTCACGGGCGTGCCCGTGTTCGTGGACTTCGCCGTGATGCGCGAGGCCTGCGCTCAGCTGGGCGGCGATCCGACGAAGATCAACCCGCAGATTCCCTGCGACCTCGTGATCGACCACTCGGTCATCGCCGACGTCGCCGGCTGCGCGGGCGCGCTCGCGCAGAACATGGAGCTGGAGTTCTCGCGCAACAAGGAACGCTACGACTTCTTGAAGTGGTCGCAGGAATCATTCGAGAACGTGCGCATCGTGCCGCCCGGAGCGGGCATCTGCCACCAGCTGAACATCGAGCAGTTCGCCCACGTGACCATGACGGCCGACGGCGCGCCCGGCGAGCCTCCCACGGCGTACTTCGACACGCTCGTGGGCACCGACAGCCACACGCCCACGGCCAACGGCATCGGCGTGCTGGGCTGGGGCGTGGGCGGCATCGAGGCCGAAGCGGCTGCGCTCGGCCAGCCCATCACCACGCTCGTGCCGAAGGTGGTGGGCGTGCGCCTGACGGGCGAGCTGGGCGAGGGCGTGGCAGCCATGGACGTGGCGCTGTCGTTCGCGCAGATGCTGCGCGCGAAGGGCGTGGTGGGCTGCTTCGTGGAGTGCTTCGGCCCGGGCCTCGACGCGCTCAGCGCCACGCAGCGCACGTGCATCTCCAACATGACGCCCGAGTACGGCAGCACCTGCACGCTGTTCCCGGTGGACGAGCAGACGCTGACGTATCTGCGTCTGACCGGCCGCAGCGAGCAGCAGGTGGCGCTCGTGGAAGCTTACGCCAAGGCGCAGGGCTTCTGGAACGACGCGGACGCGCCCGCGCGCACGTACGCCGAGGTGATCGAGTTCGACCTGGGCGCCGTGGAGCGCTCGCTGGCCGGCCCGTCGCGCCCGCACGACCGCATCCCGTTGTCGGCGGTGCAGGAGGGATTCCGTTCCGTGTGCGACGAGCGCGGCCTCGACCTGTCCAAGCGCGTGGCGGTCGATCTCGACGGCGAAGCGTACGAGCTGACCCACGGCGCGCTGGCCATCGCGGCGGTGACCAGCTGCACGACGGCTACCGACCCCTCGATGATGCTGGCCGCGGGCCTCGTTGCGAAGAAGGCTGCCGACGCCGGCCTCAAGCCCCAGCCTTGGGTGAAGTGCGTGCTGGCTCCGGGCAGCAAGGCCACCGAGCTTCTGCTGGAGCGCGCCGGGCTGCTGGACGGGCTGCGGGCGCTGGGCTTCTACACGTGCGGCTTCGGCTGCATGAGCTGCATCGGCAACTCGGGTCCCATCCTGGACGAGCTGCACGAGGTGGCCGAGGACATCGAGCTGGCCAGCGTGCTGTCGGGCAACCGCAACTTCGAGGGTCGCATCTCGCCCGATGTGTCGCAGAACTACCTGGCGGCTCCCGCCGCGGTCATCGCCTACGCGCTGGCGGGCACCATGGACGCGGACCTCGAGCACGACGCGCTGGGAACGCGCCCCGACGGCACCCCGGTGCTCTTGGCCGACATCTGGCCCAGCGACGAGGAGATCGCCGCGCTGGTGGCCCAGCATGTGGACTGCTCCCTGTACGAGGAGGGCACGCGCGGCCTGTACGACGGCGATGCGGCCTGGGCCGCGCTGGGCAGCGAACCCAGCGACACGTTCAGCTGGGACGACGCGTCCACCTACGTGCGCCGCGCCCCGTACTTCGACGGCATGGAGCGCGAGCCCTCCGCGCCGAAGCCCGTTGAGGCCGCTCGCGCGCTGGCGCTGCTGGGCGACTTCATCACCACCGACCACATCTCGCCGGCGGGCTCCATCGCCGCCGACTCGCCCGCGGCCCGCTACCTGGAGGAGCGCGGCGTGGCTCCGGCCGACTTCAACACCTACGGCGCGCGCCGCGGCAACCACGAGGTGATGATGCGCGGCACCTTCGCCAACGTGAAGCTGCAGAACAAGCTGGCCGAGGGGAAGAAGGGCGGCTGGACGCGCGACTTCGCCACCGGCGAGGTGCGCCCGCTGTTCGACGCGGCCATGGACTACGAGGCTGCGGAAACGCCGCTCGTGGTGGTGGCCGGCAAGATGTACGGCAGCGGCTCGTCGCGCGACTGGGCGGCGAAGGGCCCGGCGCTTCTGGGCATCCGCGCCGCGTTCGCCGAGAGCTTCGAGCGTATCCATCGGTCGAACCTCATCGGCATGGGCATCCTGCCGCTGCAGTTCCAAGAGGGCGAGAGCGCCGAGAGCCTGGGACTGGACGGTTCGGAGCTGTACACGGTGGCGCCCATCGACTTCTCGCAGGGGCTGCCCGAGCCGCGCGTGGTGGACGTGACCGCCGAGCGCGCGGACGGCCAGACGACGACGTTCCGGGCGACCGTCCGCGTGGACACGCCCACCGAGGGCCGCTACTACCAGCACGGCGGCATCCTGCCGTTCGTGCTGCGCAGCCTTTTGTAAAGAAGAGGTAACGTCGGCGCCCGATTGCGAAGAGCGGTCGGGCGCTTTGTCGTATACTGGATACTTTAACTATCGGTACGCTTGGGAAGGGATGCCGTGAAACAGACATCCGGATTCGATGCGCTGATCGAAGCGCTCAAACAATCAGGGGTAAACGTGGACGGTCGGTTCGATGCCGACCATGAAGCGCCGTCGGGCGGGGCAGGACGCGCCGGAGGCGGGGGAGGCGGCGCTCAGCCGCCGCACGTGAACGTGGAGATCCCGTTCGCCGACCGCATGGCCTCGTGGGGCAAGCGCGCGCTCATCGTGGCCGCCATCGTCATCATCCTCGTGGGTCTCGCGGCCTACTGGTGGTTCCATCCGCCCATCAACATCCACTCGACCGACACGTGGATGTTCGTGGCCGTGTTCATCCTGCTGCCGTTGTTCCTGCTGTTCTGGAGCAAGTCGCACAGCTACAAGAACGGCACGGGCAAGGTCGAGCCGAACGAGGGCAAGGCGAAGGCCTTCAAGTGGGCGTCGTACCTGCCGGTGCTGGTGGCCGTCGTCGGCGTGCTGGGCGCCGTGGCGTCGCTGTCGATCTTCCCGGGCAACGCGGCGAAGTACGCCAACGTGCTGCAGACGGTGGAGGAGACGTTCGCCGACGACATCAAAGAGGTGAACTACTCGGAGATCCCCGTCATCGACCGCAGCTCGGCCATTTTGCTGGGCAACCGCGAGATGGGCTCCATCCCCGAGTACGTCAGCCAGTTCGAGATCTCGCCTTTGTACAGCCAGATCAACTATCAGAGCGCGCCGGTGCGCGTGAGCCCGCTGGGCTACGCCGACCTGTTCAAGTGGTTCACAAACCGCGAGGGCGGCATCCCGGCGTACGCCCTGGTGAACATGACCACGCAGGACGCCGAGATCGTCAAGCTGGGCGACAGTCCCATCTACTACTCGGAGTCCGAGCCGCTCGTGCGCAACATCGACCGTCACGTGCAGCTGAGCTATCCGTTCTACATGTTCGACCAGAAGTCGTTCGAGATCGACGACGACGGCCATCCGTGGTGGATATGCCCGGTGCAGACGCGCACCATCGGCCTGTTCGGCGGCACCACCATCAAGCGCGTGGTCATGGTGGACGCCACCACGGGCGAGACGCAGGACCTGGCCATCGAGGACGTGCCGCAATGGGTCGACCACGCCTATCCCACCGACCTGCTGCTTGAGCAGTACAACTGGTCGGGCAAGTACAAGGACGGCTGGCTGAACTCCGTGCTGGGCCAGCGCAACGTCGTGCAGACCACGCCGGGCACCGACGGCAACCTGGGGTACAACTACATCGCCAAGGACGACGACGTGTGGGTGTACACGGGCGTCACCTCGGCCACGGCGGACAACTCCATCGTGGGCTTCGTGCTGATCAACCAGCGCACGGCCGAGTCGCACTTCTACTCGGTGTCGGGCGCGACCGAGGACTCGGCGATGCAGTCGGCCGAGGGCCAGGTGCAGAACCTGCGCTACCGCGCCACGTTCCCGCTGTTGATCAACGTGTCCGGACAGCCGACGTACTTCATGGCGCTCAAGGACGACGCGGGACTGGTGAAGCAGTTCGCCATGCTGGACATCCAACGCTACCAGAACGTGGCCGTGGGCAACACGGTGGCCGAGTGCCAGAAGGCCTACCAGGCGCTGCTGGCCACGAACGGCGTGCTGGCCGATTCGAACGTGGACACTGGCTCGCTTGAGGCGCAGGGCACGATTAGCCACATCGCGCAGGCGGTGGTGGAAGGCAACTCGCACTTCTATGTGACGCTCGAGGGCGACAAGGGCATCTACGACTTCGCGTTGCCCGGTCTCATCGAGATCGTCGGGTACAAGGAAGGCGACGCCATCGCGTTCAAGTACGTGGAAGCCGAGCCGACGAGTCCCGTCGAGGAGATCATCGGCAACACGAAGACGAACATCGGCGAGAAGGCGGCCGAGGAAACCGCGAAGCAGGCCGAGGATACGGCCGACGCCAAGGGCGACGCGGCGTAAGGAAAACGCTTGACATTCGTTTTGGGCGGGGTACAATAGACAAGTTGTTTAGTTCGTTCCGCTGCCCAAGACAGCTGGCACCGCAAGGTTTAATCGCAGAGATGCGGCCCGCCGAGGTGGTTCTGATAAGTTTCGCGCTTTGACGACCCCTGCTGTCACGAGACGGCGGGGGTCGTTTCTTGTTTTCAAGCGACGATTCCCACCCGCGAGGGGCGGAACCCGAGTTTGAAAAGAAGGAGGTGTACTACATGCCCAACGTGAAGAATCAAGAGACGCTGGTCAAGATCAAGGAAGATCTAGATGGCGTTTCCGCCATGTGGGTCGTGGACTACTGCGGTCTTACCGTGAAGGACATCCAGGCCCTGCGCACGGCTATTCGCGAATCCGGTGCGAGCCTGAAGGTGTACAAGAACACGCTCATGCACATCGCTCTGGAGGAGTCGAACCTGCCCACGCTCGACGACATGCTTGCCGGCCCGAGCGCGTTCGTGTTCGCCGGCAACGACGTCGCCGCGGCCGCCAAGGCCGTGAAGACGTTCGCCAAGGCCAACAAGAACCTTGAGATCAAGGGTGGCCTGATGGAAGGCGAGCAGGTGTCCGCCGCTCAGGTGGAGGCCATCGCGTCGCTGCCGTCCCGCGAAGAGCTGCTGGCCCAGATCGCCGGCGCCATTTCCGGTGTCGCCCGCGGCCTCGCTGTTGCCCTCAACGGCGTTCCCAGCGGTCTCGCTCAGGTCACGAAGGCCGTGGCCGACCAGAAGGAAGCTGCTTAAACGCAGTGCTGGCAGCGTGATGAACGCTGCCTAAACCGAACGTTACACATACCGGTCGGGGAGACCCGGCCACTTTGAAAGGAAACTAACATGGCTGTTACTCGCGAAGAGATCATCGAGGCCCTCAAGGAGATGTCCCTGCTCGAGGCGTCCGAACTGGTGAAGGACATCGAGGAGACGTTTGGCGTTTCCGCCGCCGCTCCCGTGGCCGTGGCCGCTGCCGCTCCGGCCGAGGGTGGCGCTGCCGCCGAGGAGAAGACCGACTTCGACGTCGTGCTCGAGGGCTTCGGCGACAACAAGATCGCCGTCATCAAGGTCGTCCGTGAGATCACGGGCCTGGGCCTGAAGGAAGCCAAGGAGGCCGTCGAGGGCGCTCCGAAGGCCATCCAGGAGGGCGTGAACAAGGAGAAGGCCGAGGAGATCAAGGCCAAGCTCGAGGAAGCCGGCGCGGCCGTCACCCTCAAGTAACTTCCGTTTCGTTGGTCTTACGACCGTCGAACATGCTTGTAGAAGAGACCCCCAGATCCTGGGGGTCTCTTAACGTCTGACGGCATTCGAGAGCGGGTTTCGTCTTACTGACGGAATGGCAACGAAACGGATTCTGGGGAATACGCGCGCTTATAGTGGTGGCAAACGCAAACGGAAAAGAAGGTCGCTAATGCAAACCGGTTACTTCAACGCTGCTTGGCAGGATATCAAGAACACGCCGGGGTGGTTCGGCAAGCTCATTCTGCTGTCGTTGCTCAGCTTCGTGCCCATCTTCGGCTGGCTGGTCGTGCTGGGCTACCTGTACGGATGGGCGCGCGACATCGCATGGGACGTGCACGGTCCCATGCCGAAGCACATCTTCGGCAACGAGGACGGCAAGCTGTACAGCCGCGGCTTCTTCGCGATGGTCATCGGCTTCGTGTTCATGCTGGCTCCGTGGGTGCTGGAAGCGGTATGGGGCGGCGTCATGGGCCTGGGTACCGCATGGTCGGGCGGCAGGCACGGCGGCGTGTTTCTGTTCGTCGGGCTGTCGACGATGGTATTCTCGCTGCTCATCATTGCGGCGGCGTTTTTCGCGACGCTGTTCTCATGGGTGGGTTCCATGCGCATGAGCATATACGGCCGCCTGGCCGCGGGGTTCCAGTTCGGTAAGATCTGGGCCATGATCCGTCACGATTTCGGCGGCTTGCTGCGCATTCTCGGCATGGCTCTCCTGCTGGCCATCGCCATCGGCATCGTCGCATCCGTCCTCATATTCGTTCTCGTGTTTATCGGACTGTTCGTCGGCTTCGCGATGACTGGCGGCAACCTGAACATCCAATCGGCGCATCCCGGTGCCGCCGTCTGGGCCATCGTGTTCGCCACGGGCGGCATCGTTCTCGTGCTCGCAGTCCTGTGCGGTGTTCTGAGCGCGGGCATGTACGTGTTCGTTGAGATGATGATCGTGCGTGCGCTGGGGTACTGGACGCGTCAGTTCGACGTGCCGGCTTGGCGCGGCCAGGACGACCCCATGCCGTTCGAGCTGGCGGGAGCGGCGGGCTGCCCGCCTTCTCAGCAGCCGCCGCACGTGCCGCCCGCCGGTCAACCGCCCATGCAGGGCTGAATCCCTCTCGTTGTTGTGCGATTTTGGGCCGTCGAAGCGTTGTGCTTCGACGGCCCGTTCGTTTAAGGTAGACTCGAATCGCATACTAAACGGGAGGGTTGGTGCCATGAAAGCGGCGTTTCTGCCGGTAACGCGCGAGGAAATGCTCGAACGCGGCTGGGATCGGGTCGATTTCGTATACGTGTCGGGCGACGCCTACGTCGATCATCCTTCGTTCGGCATGGCCATCATCACGCGTCTGCTGGAGGCGAACGGCTACAAGGTGGGCGTCATCGCGCAGCCCGATTGGAACGATCCGGAAAGCGTCGCCGTGTTCGGCGAGCCGCGGTTGGCCTTCCTCGTATCGGCCGGCAACATGGACTCGATGGTGAACCACTACACGGTGGCGAAGAAGCGTCGACGCAGCGACGCGTACTCGCCGGGCGGCGAGGCGGGCCGGCGTCCGAACCACGCTGCCGTGGTGTACGGCAACCTGATCAGGCGCACGTTCAAGAAGACTCCGCTCATTCTGGGCGGCATCGAGGCCAGCCTGCGGCGGCTTTCGCACTACGACTACTGGTCGGACAAGCTGAAGCGCTCCATCCTGCTGGACTCGGGGGCCGACCTCGTGTCGTACGGCATGGGGGAGCATTCCATCATCGAGATCGCCGACGCGTTGAACGCGGGGCTGGCCATCGAGGACCTCACGTTCATCGACGGCACGGTATACCGCGCCGCGTCGCTCGAGCACGTGTACGACGCGGTGACGTTGCCGTCGTTTCCCGCCATGCAGGATGACAAGCTGGAGTACGCGCGCAGCTTCGCCGTGCAGTACGAGAACAGTGATCCCTTCACTGGCAAGCGCCTCGTGGAGCCGTATTCCGACCACGAGTTCGTCGTGCAGAACCCTCCCGCCGCGCCGCTTACGCAAAGCGAGATGGACGCCGTGTACCGACTGCCGTACGCGCGCACGTACCACCCGATGTACGAGGCGGCCGGCGGCGTGCCCGCCATCAGCGAGGTGAAGTTCAGCCTGACCAGCAACCGCGGCTGTTTCGGGGAGTGCTCGTTCTGCGCGCTGACGTTCCACCAGGGTCGCATCGTGCAGACGCGCAGCCACGACTCGCTGGTGGACGAGGCGCGGGCCATCGTCGAGGAGCCCGACTTCAAGGGCTACATCCACGACGTGGGCGGCCCCACGGCGAACTTCCGCGCGCCCGCCTGCGCCAAGCAGCTGAAGCACGGCGCGTGCCCGGGCAAGCGCTGCCTGTACCCCGAGCCCTGCAAGCAGCTGAAGGCCGATCACTCCGACTACCTGGGCCTGCTGCGCCGTCTGCGCAAGCTGCCCGGCGTGAAGAAGGTGTTCGTGCGCTCGGGCATCCGGTTCGACTACGTGCTGGCCGACCGCGAGCACGGCGACGCGTTTCTGAACGAGCTGTGCGCCCACCACGTGAGCGGCCAGCTGAAGGTGGCGCCCGAGCACGTGTCGGATGCCGTGCTGTCGGTGATGGGCAAGCCGCGCAACCTGGTGTATCAGCGCTTCGCGCAGCGCTACGAGCAGGTCAACCGCCAGCTGGGCATGAAGCAGTTCCTGGTGCCGTACCTCATGTCGTCTCATCCGGGCTCCACGCTGGACGAGGCCGTCGAGCTGGCTGAGTACTGCCGCGATCTTGGCTACATGCCCGAGCAGGTGCAGGATTTCTACCCGACGCCCTCCACCATGTCCACGGCCATGTACTACACGGGCGTGGACCCGCGCACGATGGAGCCGGTGTACGTGCCGAAGAGCCCGCACGAGAAAGCCCTGCAGCGCGCGCTCATCCAGTACCGCGACCCGAAGAACCGCGAGCTGGTGCTGGAGGCTCTGCGCCGCGCCGGGCGCATGGACCTGGTGGGGTTCGGGCCGAAATGCCTGCTGCGGCCGCAAGGCGAGGGAGGCGGCAAGGGACGCAAGCCGGCGGTAAGCGGCAAGGGCGCCCGCACGAGAGCCGACGTGCGCGCGAAGGCGCAGTCGAAGCCGAACGACTCGGGCAAGGCACCGTCGAAAGCGCGGCCGAGCGGGCCGGGAAAGGCTCGGCCGAAGCCGAAGCCTTCGTCTGGAAAGACCTCCTCGCAAGGCGGAGGGCGGTCGGGCAAGTCGGCGGGGGAACGCCGTCCCGGGAAAAGTAAGGGGACTCGTCGGCATTGATGCCGCACGGCGGGCCGTGTTGTGGCAAAATACTACCGGTCGGTCCGCGTGCTCCAGGGGTCGGACGGGCCATCAGCCGAAGGCTCGACAGACAAGGGGTATCACGTGAGCGAGAGCAAATCGACGCCGACGATGGGGGCTCAAGACAGCCCGGAAGCGATCTACGACGCACGAAAGCTCGGCAAGCCGAAGATGGCGGTGTTCGGGCTGCAGCACATGTTCGCCATGTTCGGCGCCACCATCCTGGTGCCGACGCTAACCGGCCTGTCCGTTTCCGCGACGCTGTTGTTCGCGGGCCTGGGCACGCTGCTGTTCCATTTCGTCTCGAAGGGCAAAGTGCCCGCGTTCCTGGGCTCGTCGTTCGCGTTCATCGCGGGCTATGCGGCCATCGCGCCGAACGGCGAGGCCGATCTGCTGCCGTACGCCTGCCTGGGCGTGGCGTGCGCGGGCCTTCTGTACCTCGTGTTGTCGGCGCTGTTCAAAGTGTTCGGCGCCACGCGGGTCATGCGTTTCTTTCCGCCCGTGGTCACCGGTCCCATCGTCATCTCCATCGGGCTCATCCTGGCCAGCTCGGCCATCACGAACGCGTCCACGAACTGGCCCATCGCATTGGTGGCCATCGCCATCATCGTCATCGCCAACATCTGGGGCAAGGGCATGGTCAAGATCATTCCCATCCTCTTGGGCGTGATCGGAGCGTACCTCGTGGCTGCGGTCTCGGGACAGGTGGACTTTACGGGCGTGGCCGAGGCGGCGTGGATCGGCTTGCCGTTCGCCTGGGATCAGACGGTGTTTTCGATCTTCGGTGCGAACTTCGATGCAGGGCTGGCCATCACGGCCGTCATCACCATCATGCCGCTGGCGTTCGCCACGATGATCGAGCATATCGGCGACGTGTCGGCCATCAGCTCGACCTGCAACCGCAACTACATCGCCGAGCCCGGCCTACATCGCACGCTGCTGGGCGACGGCCTGGCCACCATCCTCGCGTCGCTGTTCGGCGCCCCTGCCAACACCACCTACGGCGAGAACACGGGCGTGCTGGCGCTGACCAGGGTGTTCGACCCGCGCGTCATCCGCATCGCTGCCTGCTTCGCCATCGCGTTCTCGTTCTGCCCGAAGTTCGCGGCCGTCATCGCGGCCATGCCGGCCTGCGTCATCGGCGGCGTGTCGCTCGTGCTGTACGGCATGATTTCGGCCGTGGGCATCCGCAATCTCGTGGAGAACCACGTCGACTTCATGAAGAGCCGCAACGTGCTGATCACCGCGCTGATCCTGGTGCTGTCGCTGGGCATCGCCTATAGCGCTGCCGGGGCCATCGTGGTGCCGGTGGGCGGCATCGTCATCTCTCTGTCGGGTCTGGCGGTGGGCTCGGTGGTTGGCATCGTGCTGAACATGATCCTGCCCGGCCACGAGGACGTTGCCGGCATGGAGGCTGCGGAAGACGAGGAGATGGACGGCCCGTTGCCGTTGGAGGGCAATCTCGAAGAGCTGAGCACGCAGAACGGCTAGAGAAAAGGAGCACGCTATGATCGACCATGTGAGCATCAAGGTGAAGGACGTCGAGCAGGCGAAGGCGTTCTACGAGGCCGCGCTCGCCCCGCTGGGGTATGCGCGCGGCATCGAGTATCCCGGCGGCATGCAGCTTCTGGTGGAGGGCGAGCCGGGCGACGTGTGGGTGGCGCCGCTGCCCGAGGGCGCTGAAGCCGTTCCGACGCATGTCGCGCTGCGCGCCGCCGATGCCGCTGCCGTGGATGCGTTCTACGAGGCGGCGCTGGCCGCCGGCGGCACGGACAACGGGGCTCCGGGTCCGCGCGACTATCATCCGGGCTACTACGCCGCGTTCGTCCTCGATCCCGAGGGCAACAACATCGAGGCCGTCATCCACGACTGGGCCGAATAGTCGCTGTCGGCGCCGCGCCGTGTCGCGCTGTGCCGCGCCGCGGGTTGCAAGTCGTCGATCCAGGTGACGACAGGGAAAGGCCGCGTCCGAGAGGGGCGCGGCCCTTTTTTGTGCGCGCCGGGCGGCCCCGTGGGGCGGGGCGGCGTTCGGCGGTGGAGGGCGCGGTCGGCTGAGATGTGAAGGAAATGTATGCCTTGGCTAACTCGTATTGCGTCGTGACAATTGTTAGCTTAATATAACTTCCATCGAAAGCGAAGCGATCGAGCGAGCGGATCCCAAGCGGATAAGCTGTGGTTCCTCGATCATTGCAAGGCTTTCGATCACGATTCTGCTTACCCGGCGGCGGAAGCTCCTCTCGTCTGGCTATCCGTCGCGCTTGCAAGCGGAGGGAACCCCCCTTTCCCTCCGCTTTTTCATTTGGCGCGAAGAAGCGCTGCGAGCGAGCCCCCCCTCAGCCAGTCTCGGCGAGCACCGGCCCGTCCTGTCGTCCCGCCCGCAGGATGTAGGGTTCAGGTTGTCATCCTGAGCGCAGGCCGTAGGCCGGAGTCGAAGGATCCCGTGCGGCGTCAGCCGGAGGGTTTTCCTGCCGGCGCCAGCTGCGCGTCTCCGCTGCAAGGCTTCTGCCATCGAAAAGGCCCGAAAACCACCAAGTCCCCGACTTATGCGCACTTCTGCCACACCTATTCCCGCGTTTCGCGCGCTTTTGCGGGGCCGAGTTTGGCCACGCGGGATGAAGGGGTGGAGAAACGCCTGTTCAGAGGGCTGCACGGTTTTCTAAGCGTCCGCAGCGGCGAATCCAGGCTTCCTGCCATGTGCGCATAACTCGCCTACATTGTCGTTTTGCCCCCTTTTCATGGCAGAGGTGCGCATAAGTCGGGAACTTCGCCGAAGCGGTCGGGCAGTGGGGCGCCGAGACGGCTTCGACGTGCGCTCAAGATGGCGAAGAGCATGCTGCCGGTCGATCCAACGCGAATGTTCTACCTGAAATATCGCCGGGAAGCTGCACGTGCCCGGCGGTTCGGTGCGTCAATCGTTCACCATGGGAAACTTTTTCGTGCGTCACGGGTTGTTTCGCGGTACCATGTGCTTCGGACTGTAAGCGAGCAAAGCGGCAGGGCGAGGGGGTTGCCCGGCCGTTGCGAGGAGACGGGCGTTGACAACTCTGAACGATCTTCCCATCGGGAAAACCGCGACCGTGGCCGCCGTGGGCGGCGAGGGGTCGCTTCGACAGCACTTCCTGGACATGGGCATCATCCCGCTGGTCGACGTGACCATGGTGAAGCATGCCCCTATGGGCGACCCGCTGGAGGTGCGCATCCATAGCTACGAGCTAACGCTCAGGCGCGACGATGCGCGCAAGATCGAGATCGTCGACATGCGCGACGCGGCCGACGCGCAGGAGAGCCGCCCGCTCGGCAAGCCCGTCCCGCATCCCGGCCTCGGCGAGGGCGGCAAGTTCCATGACCGCTCCGAGGAGAACCCCCTGCCCGAGGGCACACCGCTCACGTTCGCGCTCGTGGGCAACCAGAACTGCGGCAAGACCACGCTGTTCAACCAGCTGACCGGGTCGAACCAGCACGTGGGCAACTTCCCCGGCGTCACGGTGGACCGCAAGGACGGCTGCATCAAGGGGCATCCTGAGGCATGCGTCACCGACTTGCCGGGCATCTACTCCATGTCGCCGTACTCCAGCGAAGAGGTGGTCACCCGCCGCTTCCTGCTGGACGAGAAGCCGCGCGGCATCATCAACATCGTGGACGCCACGAACGTGGAGCGCAACCTGTACCTGACGATGCAGCTCATGGAGCTGGGAATGCCCATGGTGCTGGCGCTCAACATGATGGACGAGGTGGAGGGCAACGGCGGCACCATCGACGTGAACGAGATGGAGAAGCTGCTGGGCATCCCCGTCGTTCCCATCTCGGCGTCCAAGAACGAGGGCATCGGAGAGCTGGTGGACCACGCGCGGCACGTGGCGCGGTTCCAGGAGCCGCCCGTGCGCCAGGACTTCTGCGCACCCGACGAGCACGACGGCGCCGTGCACCGGTGCCTGCACGGCATCATGGCGCTCATCGAGGACCATGCCGAGCGCGCGGGGATCCCGCCGCGGTTCGCCGCGAGCAAGCTGGCCGAGGGCGACCGATTGGTGCTGGAGCGGCTCGACCTCGACCAGAACGAGAAGGACGCGCTCGAGCACATCATCAGCCAGATGGAGGCCGAGCGCGGGCTCGACCGTTCGGCGGCCATCGCCGACATGCGGTTCGGCTTCATCGGGCGGGTGTGCGAGCGGACGGTGGTGAAGCCCGGCGAGAGTCGCGAGCATGCGCGCAGCACGGCCATCGACAAGCTGCTGACCGGCCCGTTCACGGCCATCCCCGCGTTCGTCGCCATCATGGCGCTGGTGTTCTGGCTCACGTTCAACGTGGTGGGGGCGTGGCTGTCCGAGCTGCTGGACGCGGCCATCTCCGCGCTCACGGACGTGGTGGCGTCGGGGCTTGCGGCGGCGCACGTGAACGAGGTGCTGCAGTCGCTCGTCATCGACGGTGTGTTCAACGGCGTGGGCAGCGTGCTCAGCTTCCTGCCCACCATCGTCACCCTGTTCTTCTTCCTGTCGCTTTTGGAGGACTCCGGCTACATGGCGCGCGTGGCGTTCGTGATGGACAAGCTGCTGCGACGCATCGGGTTGTCGGGACGCAGCATCGTTCCCATGCTGGTGGGCTTCGGCTGCACGGTGCCGGCGGTCATGGCCAGCCGCACGCTGCCGTCCGAGCGCGACCGTAAGATGACCATAATGTTGACGCCGTTCATGAGCTGCTCGGCGAAGCTTCCCATCTACGCGTTCTTCACGGCGGCGTTCTTCCCGGCCAACGGCGCGGCGGTGATGGTGGGGCTGTACTTCGGCGGCATCGCGGTAGGTGTGCTGGCGGCGCTGCTCATGCGGTCGACGATGTTCTCGGGCGAGGCGGTGCCGTTCGTCATGGAGCTGCCGAACTACCGCATGCCCAGCGCGCGCAACGTGGCGCAGATGCTGTGGGAGAAGGCGAAGGACTTCCTGGAGCGGGCGTTCACCATCATCTTCTTGGCAACGATCGTCATCTGGTTCTTGCAGACGTTCGACTTCGGGCTGAACGTGGTGGCGGACTCGCAGGACAGCATGCTGGCCGTGGTGGCCGGCTGGATCGCGCCCGTGTTCGCGCCGCTGGGCTTCGACGACTGGCGCATCTCGACGGCGCTCGTGACGGGCGTGATGGCGAAGGAGAGCGTCGTGTCCACGCTGTCGGTGCTGTTCGGCAGCACGGCCAGCCTGGTGGCGGCCATCACGCCGCTGGCGGCGCTGGGTCTGCTGGTGTTCTGCCTGCTGTACACGCCGTGCGTGGCGGCCATCGCGTCGGTGAGGCGCGAGCTGGGCGGGAGATGGGCGCTGGGCATGGTGTTCGGGCAGCTGGCCGTGGCCTGGGCGGCGGCGTTCGCGATGCGCGGCGTGGGCCTTGCGCTGGAGGACGGCGTGGCGGGCGCAGGCACGCTCGCGCTGGGCGCGGCTGTCGCGGTCCTCGTGGCGCTCGCGGTTCGGCGCATAGCGCGCAAGCGGCGCGAAGGCGGTGCGGTGTCGGGGTGCGGCGGGTCGTGCGACGGCTGCGCGGGCTGCGGCGCCATGCCGGAGGCGCCTGTCGACCGTGCCTTCGAAGGCACGCCGGAACCCGAGGAGCCTTCGAAGGCGAGCGTGCGCTAGAGGGTTGCGGCGTTGACGGCGGCGATGGCGCCGTCGGAAACGGCGGTGGCTACCTGGCGCAGCTGCTTCGCGCGGATATCGCCCGCCGCGTACACGCCCGAGATGCTCGTCTCCATGCGTTCGTTCGTGGGAATGAAACCGTTCTCGAGGCGCAGCTCTCCGGCGTAGAGGGCGGTGTTTGGCTCCGACCCGGCATAGACGAACACGCCGCAGCCGTCGTCCTCTACCGTGCGCGTTCGGCCGTCCGCCAACGACACGAGGTCGAGTGCTTCCACGCGGTCCGCGCCGTGCAGCGCTCCCACGCGCGTGGCCGGAACCACCTGGATGTTCGGCGTTGCCGCCGTCTTGCGGCGGAATTCCGCGATGCAGGCGAGTTCATCTTCCACGCAGACGATGGACGCCTGTCGGGCGAACCGGGCCAGGTAGAGCGCTTCCTTCACGGCTCCGTCGGCTCCGCCGATCACGTAGACGCTTTTGCCTTCGTACGTCGTCGCATCGCGTGCCGCGTTCAGTCCGCAGCCCTTGCCCTGCAGCTCGGCCTCGCCGGGCACGCCCAGCTTGCGCGGCGTGCTGCCGTTCGCGAGGACGACGCGTGGAGCTCGGTAAGATTCCGTGCCGGTGAACACCGTCTTAGTCTCTCCGGCAAGGGCGGCGCGCTCCACCTGGTCGTAGACGATCTCGATGCCGGCTTCCAACGCCTGGGCTTCGAGGCGGCGGGCGAAGGTGGCGCCCGTCTCGTCGTCGAGGATGCCGGCGTAGTGGGTGACGGTGGACACGCCGCCGATGATGCCGCCCACGGCCTTTTGCTCCAGGATGAGGGTTTCGAGCCCGCGGCTTGCGGCGTAGATGCCTGCGCTCACGCCGGCAGGGCCGGCGCCTACGATGACGATGTCGTACTCTTTCATGGCGTTCCTTTCGAAGATCGTCTTTCGCCGCTATTGTAGTCCTGCTCGCGGGGCGCGGTAACCGTCCGCTTGCTTATGCCCGGATAAGCAAGCGTTATGGCTGCCTTCGGGAAGCACCCTCTTTGGCGAAGCGGCCGATCGGCATCATCGGGTCGAAGGGCGGTAGCGGCGTTCGAATCTGGTGAAGAACACGGCAAGCAACACGACGGCGGCGAGCGAGCAGGGGACGCCCGCCAGGCTCGGCCAGGCATAGGACGCGCCCGCGTTGAGCACGGTTTGGCCGATCATGGCGCCGAACGCATTGCCCAGATTGAAGGCCACCTGCACGCAGGCCGAGCCGATCATCTCGCCTCCGCCGCGGCCCACCTTCACCATGAGCAGCTGCTGGGGGCTGGACACGAAGAACATGCCGAACGCGCACAGGAACATGAGCGCCGCCGCGGTGGCCGGCGTGCCCGAGAACAGGAAGATGAGCAGCAGCGCAGCGCAGCCGATGGCCTGACCGGCCGCAGCCATCTTTCCGGGCGACGTGCGGTCGGTGAGGCGTCCGCCCACGAGCGACCCGGCCACCATGCCGAACCCAGCCAGCACGAGCAGTGCGGGCAGCGCGTCGGCCGGGAAGCCGCCTATGTCGGTCAGCCACGGCGAGACGTAGCTCCACCAGCAGAAGATGCCGGTGTTGCCCAATAACACCGCGCCGATGACCAGCCACGGACCCGGCTTCTTTAGGAAGCGGAACTGGCCGGCCAACCCCGCGTCGGGGATGGGGCGTACGGCGGGCACGAAGCGCGCGATCAGCAAAAGCGAGCCGACGGCCCATACGGCGACGAACAAAAACGTCGCGCGCCACGACAAAAGGGCTGCCAGCAGCGTGCCGCCGGGCACGCCGACCATGTTCGCCACGGTCTGTCCCAGCACCATGATGGACACGGCTTGGCCTTCGCGGCCGGGGTCGGCCAGCTCGCGCGCCACGATGGTGGCGGTGCCGAAGAACGCGCCGTGCGGCAGTCCCGACACGAAGCGCGCCGCAACCAGCGCTTCGGCGCTCGGCGCGCAGGCGGCCGCGGCGTTGCCGACGGCCACGAGCGCGACGAACCCCAGCAGCAGCCGTTTCGGCGGCACGCGCCGTCCGAACACGAGGAACAGAGTGCCCGCACACACGCCCAACGCGTAGGCGGAGATGAAATCGCCGGCATCGGGCACGCTGACGCGCAACCCCGTAGCCGTCGCGGGCAGGATGCCCATCATCACGAATTCGGCGAACCCGAGCGCGAACGATCCGGTGGCAAGGGCGAGCAGGCTTTTCTTCATAGGATGGATGGTTCCTTCGGGACGGGGAGTATCGGATTGCGGCGAGAGGAGCGCTCTTTGCCGCGCGGGTTTCTCGCGAAGCCGGCTTAGTATGCCATCGCCGCGCTTCGGGCGGGCGAAACTTGTCGAGAATATGACAAACCTTCCATCGGACGGCCTCGGAGAGCCGGCGTGCTTTTGGAGATTGTCCGGAGACGTTAGAATACGATAGCTTGTGAGTAGCAATTATGAGAAAGTTCGCTTTGGATAACAACTTGGCGAAGACGGATCCCGCCGGAAGCGTCTTCAAGAGATAGGAGCAGCAACCATGTCCATGATCAACAAGGAAATCGACGACTTCACCGTCCAGGCGTTCCATAACGACGACTTCGAAACGGTGACGAAGGACGACGTGCTGGGGAAGTGGAGCGTGTTCTTCTTCTACCCGGCCGACTTCACGTTCGTGTGCCCGACGGAGCTGGAAGACCTCGGCGCGCTGTACGACAAGTTCCAGGAGGCGAACTGCGAGATCTACGCGGTGTCGTGCGATACGCATTTCGCGCACAAGGCCTGGCACGACGCGTCCGAGAACATCAAAAACCTGCCGTATCCGATGCTGGCCGACCCCACGCACAAGCTGGCCGACATCTTCGACGTGTACATCGAGGAGGAGGGTGTGGCCGAGCGCGGCAGCTTCATCGTGAATCCCGAGGGCAAGATCGTGTGCTACGAGGTGAACGCCGGCAACATCGGCCGTAACGCCGCCGAGTTGCTGCGCCGCGTGCAGGCCAGCCAGTTCGTGGCCGAGCACGGCGACTCCGTGTGCCCCGCGCGCTGGGTGCCGGGCTCCGAGGTGCTCCATCCGGGCATCGACCTGGTGGGCAAGCTGTAAGCCTGCATCGGCCGCGCATCATTGCTCGAGCGGAACCGATCGGCGCCCGATCCCCTGCGGGGTCGGGCGTTTTCGCGCTTACGTTCCTACGCCGAGAACAGCTTGCGGATTTCGGCTGTCAGCTGCTTGCGCGCGAATACCACGAGCCCAAGCAGGAACACGCTGGCGGTGAGCGCGCTCACGAGCGAGGGGACGTCCCACGTAGTGAGCCCCAGCGCCTGCAGCGCCAGCGGGATGAGGCCCAGCCCCACGTCGAACAGCAGGTACTTCGCGTAGCCCGAGACGAACGTGCCGCGGAACACCGCCAGCAGCACGCCGTCGAACACGAGCGCCACCAGGCAGATGCCGGGTATGACGAAGGTGGTGACCACCGGGTTGCGCGAAACGAGGAACCAGATGGCGGCGATGGCCAGCAGCACGAGGAAGTAGCGCGCCACGACGCGCAGGAAGTCGGGCGTGTGCGTGAGGATGTTGCGCACGAACAGGTAGTTCACCACGAGGCCGACGCAGACTGTGACCACGATGTCGCCCGGAAGCTGGAGCAGATGACCCAAGAACAGCATCACCAGCAAGCACGCCCCCGTGGCGAACGCCAGCACCGCCAGCGCGATGGCGCCCGACTTGCGCACCTCGTTGCGCGGGAACACCGCGGGCGACGCGTCGCCCGAAAGCTCGGCTTGGCACAACGGGCACCGGTCGAGGTCGCCCGAGAACTGCACGCCGCATTTCTCGCATCGTTTCATCGGCCGTCGTCCTCCCTCGCGTCCGTCTCGTTGTGCGCCGGCGCCTCGCTCTTCGCGCTCGCGCCTTCGCGTGCGGGGGTTTGCCCTCCCCAGCGCTTCACCGAGGCCTCGATCTTGGCTTCAAGACGGTCTTCCGCCACCTCTTCTTTTGTCTTGTTGATGTTGATGCGCCCCTCGATGCCTTGGCCGGAGAAGAACCTGCAGATGTTCTTGATGACGTCCGGGTTCGAGTACACCGTGGAGATGCCGATGCTCAGATCGTCGCCGAACGCGCACATCAGGAAGTTCAGGCCGGTGGTGGAGGTCAGGATGTTGACGTCGCGGATGTAGGGGGCCAGGCGTTCGTCGATGCGGATGGGGCCGAGGTTCGACATGGTGGTGGTCACGTCGCGCGCGGCAAGGCGGTTCGCCAGCCCTAGGATGAAGTCCTTCGCGAACAGCGGCGCCAGGCGCAGAAGCGGGTTCTTCTCCAGCGCGATCATGCGGTTCATGCGGCTCTTGAGCTCTTCGGCCTGCGTGGCGGTTTTCAGCTGATCCTGCACGATGCGGGCGATCGTCTCCACCGGCTCGTCCTCGTCGCCGGGCACGTAGGATACGAACGCCAGCCCGAAGAAGTTCTTGACGGTGGTGGATTTGAAGAACTGGCGCAGGTCGACCGGCACGTCCATGCGGATGGCGCGGCTGCGGTCGCGGCGCGGCATTTCGGCGCGGATGGCGCACATGATGACGGCGATCACGAGCGCGGTCACGCCTACGTCCCAGCTGCGCGCCAGGGCGAGCACGCGCTTCGCGGGGAGGTGGTACTCGAAGAACGTGGGATCGGCCTCGTCGCGCCAGCCTTTCAGCCGGTATACCTTCGGTGCCCGCGTTGCGGCGGCTTTGTCGCGTTCGAAGTATTTGTCGAAGCTGTTCTCGGACTTCTGGTGGTCTGAGCCGTCGTATTCTGCGGGCACGCCCTTCACGCCGTAGCGCTCCTCGATGTAGGCGTGCAGCAGGGCCTTGAAGAAGCTGAGCGAGCCCCGCCCGTCGGACACGATGTGCGACACCTCGAGGTTGATGCGCGCGGCGTGGTAGCTGACGCGGAACAGCACGCTTTTCGCGTGGACGTGCAGTCCGTAGCAGATGGGGAGGTTCTCCTGCTGCACGACGGGGACCTGGGCGGACTGTTCAAGGTAGTGCCAGAACATGCCGCTGCGCAGGCAGACGTTGAAGTTGGGGAAGACGCCTGCCGTCTTCTCGAGGGCATGCTGCAGCGCAGCGGGATCCACATCGTCTTGCATGGTGGCTGCGTAGCGGAACACCGTCTGGGCCGAGCTGCCCGCCTGGGACGAGTAGAACTTGCCGACGTTGTCTAGTCGGTACCAAGTATCCCGAGCCATGCGGGTTCGCCCTCCTGCGTGAGATCGTCGCCGTCCAAGAAATGCTTGATGATGCGGTACGTGTCCTTGACCAGGCTGAGCACCGACGGATACAGAAGGTAGCCGTGCACGGCGTCGAGCATGCGGTAGCACTGCACCTCCTGGTCGCCTTCCAGCTCCAACCGCGCCGCGTACGCTTCTCCCTCGTCGCGCAACGGGCAGTACTCGGCGCTGATGACCAGCGTGCGCGGTTGCCGCGACAGGTCGGGGTCGAGCAGCGGCGCGAAGTAGGGGTCGTCGAAATCGGCGGGCGCCGAGCGGTACAGGTCCATGTAGCCCTCGATGTCGCGCCAGGTGAGCAGGTAGTCCTCGCCGTTCTCGCGCACCGAGTCGAACCACGACGTGAACGGGTCGTGGTCGTTATACGTGACGGGGTACAGCAGCATCTGCGTGCGCGGCTGGAAGTCGCCGCGGTCGCGCGCCATGAGCGACAGCACTGCCGCCAGGTTGCCGCCCGCGCTGTCGCCGAACAGCACCACGTTCTCGGGGTCGACATCCTCCAGCAGCGTGCCCGCGTACAGCTGGCGCGCCACCTCGTAGCAGTCCTCGGCCGCCTGAGGGAAGCGGTGTTCGGGTGCGCGCCGGTAGTCGACCGACACTACGCGTCGCTCCAGTTGGATGGCCATGGTGGTGCACGCGTCGATGTAGAAGTCAACCGTGCCGTTCACCCAGCCGCCGCCGTGGAAGAACAGGACGGTGCCGCGCGAGTCCTCGGATACCTTCAGCCCCTCGGCCAGCGAGAAATCGAAGTCGAGCGGCGTGAACACGCGCAGCGGCACCTCGAAGCCGTCGGGCATCGTGGCGAAAGCCTCGTCGATGCGGCAGCGGGGGTTGGGCAGCACGAGCTTGGCGCTGACGTCCTCGGCGAGGCGCTGCGTTTTGTAGAACTCCCTGATGTCGGGCCGAAGCCGTGTTGCCGCCTTGAACGCGGCAAGAACCGCCTTGTTGATGGGCATGCATGCCGTCCTTTCTCTGAACCTCATCGTAGCATAAGCGAACCCTGCCGAGCAGGGCGTTACGCAAGGCTCATCCAGGTATCGGGCAGATGTTTTTATCTTGTCGAGAGGAGATTTACCCCAGGTCGATCACCGTGGTGACGCTGACGGGGGCTTCCGGGGATTCCGTCTCGGCGCTCCAGACGCTCACGGCGGGGGCTGGATCCTCGCCAGCGTCGACGGCCTTCATGACGGCTTTCCATTCCTCGCGGCTTTCGGGCACGAGCCATAGGCCGCCGGCTTCCTCCAGGAAATCGCCGTAGTAGGGGCCGGTGGTGCTGTGCACGGTGATCTCGTCGCCGCTTGCCAGCTCGTCCGCCCAGGCCAGCTGGTCATCGAGCGGCACGTTCGTTTCCACGAAGCCCTGCAGAAGCGTCAACAGGGCGCCGGTCTGCGCAGGGTCGTCGTACGCCAGCTCGATGAACCGCGTCATCATCTGGCGATCCACCACCTGCCGGATCATCTCCTGCTGGTAGCCGGTGTCGCCGTAGCCGGTGCGCGCACGTGACAGCGCCATGGCGCGCCACGGCGTGAGCGTCTGCGGCCCGGCTTCGTACGCCTCGTCGGGATGGTCCTTCGTGTAGAAGTTGTACGTCAGCCCGTAGGGCAGGTCCACGTCGAGGCCGCCGAAATGCTCCACGATGCTCTGCAGCCCGTCGAAGCCGACCACCACGTACTGCGAGACGTCCACGCCGACGACGTCGGACACGGCTTGGCACTGCGCTTCGGGACCGGCGTTGGTCAGCATCTGGTTGAGCTTCGCGGTGTTGCCGTCAGGGAAAACGTAGGCGGTATCGCGAGGCACGCTGACGAGCGTGATCAGATGCTTCTCGAAATCGAGGCGCATGAGCATCATGAGGTCGGCGTGGCCCGGCGTGTACTCTTCCCAGGAGTCGTCGCCGATGACGAGGATATACTCGGGGTCGGGCACCGGGGGCGCCGGCGTGTCGTTCACGACGAGCGGCTCCGGCTGCGCTTGCTGCGCCTTTTCTTGCGCGGGCGGAGCAGAGCAGGCGCCGAGGGCGGCTGCGAGCGCGATGGCGGCGAGGAGCGCGACCGTCCGGAGGGTCTTAGTCAACTTGACGTTGGAAGCGATGGGGGACATGTGGACCGCCTTCTTTCCGCGTGCGTTTCGTTTCGATCTCCTCCATGATACCGGATGGCCCGTTCGCCGAGCGCGCCGTTTCGTCGGACGACGCGAACCGCGTGCATCGTCCGGCTACGCGTCGAGCGGTTTGTCGGCGGGGAGGCCGGCCAGGGCGTCCGCAGCCAGCTGGAGCGCGTCGACGATGCAGCCGTCGCAGCTGCGCAGGGGCTGCTTGGTCTTGATCCCCTTGAGCTCGGGGCACAGGGTGGAGCCGTTTTGCTCGCGGAAATCGCTCACGAGCTTCCGCACGATGCGGTACGTCGCCTGTTTGCTGGTGCGGTCGTCTCGTCCGTTGCTGTTCGCCAGGCCGATGGCCATGGCGGCGCCCGATACGGCTCCGCAGGTTTCGGTGAGGCCGCCCATGCCGCCGCCCAGTCCCTCGGCAGCGCGGAAGCACAGCTCCTCGTCGGCGCCGATCAGCGGGGCGAGCGTGCAGGCGACCGCCTGGGCGCAGTTGTACTTCATGCCGTGCAGCTCCAGCGCGCGGCGACCGAGCGCTTCGCGGTCGAAGGGGCGTTGCGTGCAGGCGTTATCGGTGGTCATGAGTCGTTCCTTTCGTTCAGTCGCAGCTATGATAGCGCGTCGCGGGCTCTCCGTGGCCGTGCGGTTCCCTTTCGGGTATCCTGAAACGGTTACGGAAGGACGGCGCCGGAAGGGGCAGGCTGTGGGCGAGCGCACCATTCTCGTCGTAGAGGACGACGCGGATATCAACGCGCTGCTGGCGAAGATCGCGGCGCGCGAGGGATTCGGCTGCGTGCAGGCGTATTCGGGCACCGAAGCGCTGCTGCAGATGGAACGCGCGGCGTTCGATCTGATCTTGCTCGATATGATGCTGCCGGGCATGGATGGGCCGACGTTGATGGCGTGCATGCGCGACGAGCTGGAATCGCGCGTGCCGGTGATCGTGGTGTCGGCGAAGGCGGGCTCGGCCGACAAGGTGGGCATGCTCGCGGCCGGCGCGGACGACTACGTGACGAAGCCCTTCGACCCCGACGAGGTGGCCGCGCGCATTCATGCGGTGCTGCGCCGCGCTGCGGGGGCGACGACGGCTGCGGGCTCGGGCGGCGTCTGCCCCGACGACGAGGTGCACGTCCATCGCGATCTGCGGCTTGACGTCGCGCGCCGCCGCGTGACGCTCGGGGATGCCGAGGTGGCGCTGACCGCGCACGAGTTCGACATCCTGCACGTGCTCATGCGCTCGCCCGACAAGGTGTTCTCGCGCGAGCTGCTGTACGAGCTGGTGTGGAAAAACGGCTATTACGGCGAGCAGAACGCCGTCAACGTGCATGTCAGCAACATCCGCAAGAAGCTGGCGGCGGCCGGAGGGGCGGGCGACTACATCAAAACCGTGTGGGGCATCGGCTTCAAGCTGGCATGATGCGGGCCTTTACGCTTTCCTTAACCTTTCTTGAGGACTTATTTCCAGGCTGCATCGTATCGTTTCCCCAAGACGACAAGGCAAGCGGAAGAAAGGGAGAAACGATTCCATGGACACGGTGATCGAGACGAGGGGGCTGACGAAACGCTACGGCGGGGACGTCTGCGCGCTGTACGACGCGGACGTGAGCGTCCGCCGCGGCGACATATTCGGCGTGGTGGGCGACAACGGCGCGGGCAAGACGACGCTGTTCAAGCTGCTGTGCGGGCTGGCGTTTCCCACGGAGGGCGAGGTGCGCCTGTTCGGCGCGCACGAGCCGCGCGAGTTGGAGCGCCAGCGCACGCGCATCGGCTCCATCATCGAGAGCCCCGGCTTCTACCCGGGTTTGAGCGTGGAGAAGAACCTGGAATGCTGCCGCATACGCAAGGGCGTGCCGGGCAAGGACGCGGTGGCGCGCGTGCTGGACACCGTGGGGCTGGCGTATGCGAAGGATCGGCGCTGCCGCACGCTGTCCCTGGGCATGAAGCAGCGTCTTGGTTTGGCGATGGCTCTTTTGGGCGAGCCGGAGGTGCTGATCCTCGACGAGCCCACGAACGGCCTCGACCCCAGCGGCATCGTGGAGATGCGCGCGTTCCTCCAAGGGCTCAACCGCGACAAGGGCATTACCATCGTGATATCGAGCCACCACTTGGCGGAGCTCGAGCAGATGGCCACGACCTACGCGTTCCTGAAACGGGGTTGCGTGGTGGAGCAGGTGAGCGCGCGCACGCTGCAAGAGCGGTGCGCCGACTACGTGGACATCGCCGTGTCGGATGCCGCGCGCTTCACCGCGCTGCTGGAGAAGGAGCTGCGTCATGAGCGCTACCTGGTGCTGCTGGACGGCACCGTGCGCATCTTCGACCCGGCGGCGGGCATCGAGGCGTACAGCGGCCTGGCAGCCCGAGCGGGCATGGACGTGTCCAAGCTGGAGCGCAGGAAGATGTCGCTCGAGCAGTACTATCTCGAGCTGAAGGAGAAGGGGGTCGCATGATGCTGAACTACATGAAGAGCGAACTCTACCGCATCGTGCACGGCCGGGAGCTGTACCTGTTCACCGGCGTGCCGTGCGCCATCGTGCTGGCATCGAGCGTATTGCTGTGGGCGATGGCGAGCACGCCCGACTTCCCCTACGCCACCGTGCGGTTCTCGCTCAGCAATCTGATCTCGATGCTGCCCTCGCTGTTTCTGCTGGCGGGGCTGCTCGTCTGGGTGCTGTTCGCCGACGATAGGAAGGACGGCACGTTCAAGAACGCCGTCGCGGACGGCTGCTCGCGACGCGATCTGTTCGTGGGCAAGTGCCTTGTGTCCACGGGGCTGGGGCTGGCCAGCATGACGGTGATCCTGGCGGTGTACGTGGGCAGCGCCGTGCTGCTGCTGGAGGGGCCCGCGGACGCGGTGTCCATCCTGCTCAAGGGCGTGGCGGCGGCGCTGCCGTTCACCGTCGCCTGCGTTGTGCTGGGCGTTGCGGTGTGCTCCGTGCTGCCGAAGACGAGCGCTGCGTTTCTGGTGTGGTTGGCCATCGTGGCCATCGTGCCTTCGGCGCTGCACGCGGTGGGAATGGTCGTGGAGCCGGTTGGCGCGCTGGCCAGCTGGTTGCCGTACAACTTCTTCTCCAACGAGGTGGCCATCAACCAGAGCGGCCTGGCCGAGTTTCTGTGGGACACGCCGGCGGGTTTGGCGAAGTGCCTGATCGCGGGGTTCGCAGGCGTAGCGGTGTTCGGCATCGCGGGTCTGTGGCGCGCAAGCAAGACGGAGCTGTAGGGGCGCGACGGGAAAGGATGCGGCAATGACGGCAGTCCTCGGGGCGGTGGCGGTTCTGGCGCTGGGATCGGCGGTGTTCTTCGCTGTGCGCTGTGCGCTGCTCAAGCGCTCGCTTCGGCGGGCGAACGGCGAGCTGGCCGAAATCGTGCGCGGCCTCGAGGACAACCGCATCGTGAAGCTGCCGCAGCCCGACAAGGACTTGGAGGCGCTGCTGGGCACCGTGAACCAGGCGCTTGCGGCCGTGCGCGAGCAGGGGGTTGCGTACGCGCGCCACGAGGCCGAGCTGAAGGCCCAGGTGGAATCCATCAGCCACGACCTCCGCACGCCGCTGACGGCTATCGTGGGGTACTTGGCGCTTCTGGATGAAGAGGGCATGGACGCCGATACGCGCGCGTCGCTTGCCACGGTGCGCCGCAAAGCCGACGCGCTGCAGCGGCTGATCGCGCAGTTCTACGAGCTGTCACAGGCACGCAACGAGGATGCGCCGCTGGCGTGCGAGCCGGTGGAGGCGGGCCGTTTGGTGCGCGAGTCGGTGGCGGGGCGCTACCGGCTGTTCGAGGAGCGCGGTTTGGAAGTGCGCCTGCGCGTGCCCGACCGGCCGGTTCGCGTGCGGGGCGACGAGGGCGCGCTGGAGCGGGTGGTGGAGAACCTCGTGCACAACGCCGGCAAGTACGCGCGCTCGACCTTCGACGTGGAGGTGGGGGAGTCGGTCGGCGGTCGCGTGACGGTGACGTTCGCGAACGATGTCGACGCGGCGTTCTCCTGCGAGGTCGATCGGCTGTTCGAGCCCTTCTACACCGCCGACGCGGCGCGCTCGGGCGAGCGGTCGGGCCTGGGGCTGGCCATCGCGCGCTCGCTGGTCGGGCAGATGGGCGGTACGCTGGACGCGTGCCTGGAACAGCGCGGAGGCGAGCGCTGGCTGTGCTTGCGGCTGGAGCTGGCGGCGATCGGCTGACAAGAGCCTCCGGTATCGGCGGGAACCCTGTGGGTCGCGAAACGACCGCGGCCGCCCCGGAGGACGGCCGCATCGAGAAGAAGGCGGAAGAGGGAGGGGTCCCGCCTTCGTGGGTCGGTCGCTCGCGCTTAGGCGAAGTCGAGCTCGCCGATGGTCGTGTCCTTGGCGCACGCTTCGCCGACCAGCTGGCCGAACGTCACGCAGCGGCCGTGGCTGACGCCGGGGCAGTGCACCGGGTAGTCCTTGCCGAAGAAGTCGCCCTGCACGTTGCCGATGGCGAACAGGCCGGGAATCGGCTCGTCCTCGGCGGTGAGCACCTGGGAGTCGGCGTTCACGTGGAGGCCGAAGGGGATGGTCAGCGTGGAGCACACGTTCTTCGTGGCGTAGAACGGCGCGGTCTTCACGGGCGCGAGCCACTGCGCGGGCACGTCGAAGTCGACGTCCTCGCCGGCCTCGGCCATGCTGTTGTAGCGCTCGACGGTGGCCTTGAACGTGTCGGCCGGGATGTCCAGCTGCTTGGCCAGGTCATCCAGCGTGTCGGCCTTGATCAGCTTGCCGTTGCCCAGCCACTTCTCCATGACGGCGTCCAGCCCGTCGGTGAAGCGATCGTAGCGCTCGGGCTGCTGCTGCATGATGTAGGTCTCGTAGTCCGAGTCGAAGATGGACCAGGCCACGTTGCCCGGGGTGTTCATGCGGGCGTTCGTCAGCATGGGCTCGAAGGGCATCTCGGCGCCGTAGCGCTCGCCGTTGGCGTTCACGGCAAGCCAGCTCATGATGAACGAGGTCAGGTTGAACTCGAGCGTGTCCAGCGTGAACTGGTGGATCATCGGGGCGGCTTCGCTCTTCGACATGGCCGCGCCGGCCCACATGCCCATGAGCAGGCCGTCGCCGTTGTTGAACCCGGCCGGCGCGTAGCAGTTGGAGTCCGAGCGGTTCGAGATGGGGCAGAACGCGTCGACCATCTCCTGGTTGCCGCCGATGTCGCCCGTGGCCAGGATCACGCCCTTCTTGGCGTTGTACTGCACGTGCTTGCCGTCCTTCGTGGTGGCGACGACGCCGGTGATGCCGCTTGCCGCGTCGCCCACCAGCTGCTCGGCGCGCGCCTCGAACACGAACTCGGCGCCGTTGTCCACGGCGGAGTTGTACACGAGCTCGCCCAGCGTCACGTTGACCGGCTGGCCGTCATCGCGCATGTCGTACGTCTCGCCGCCGCGCACGAAGGAGACGGCATCGGGATAGACGCGCCAACGGTCGGACAGCGTGGACCAGTTGCCGTACTTCGCGGTGCCGGACAGCGCGGGCACCATGCTCACGCCGTTCTTGGATCCCAGATCCTCGATGTAGTCGAACACCTCGCCGGAGCGCGACGCCCACACGTAGATGAGGTCGTAGTTCGTGGTCTGGTGCGACGCCTGGTGCAGGAATCGCGCAGCCACGCGCGGGTCGAGGTCGAAACCGTTCGATTTGTGGTACTTGCTGCCGATGTGCCCCACGTCCACGCCGCGCACGGAGAACGTGGTGTTGCGCTCGATGACCACCGTCTTCGCGCCGTTGCGGGCGGCGGCTTCGGCGGCGTTGATGCCCGCCAGACCCGCGCCTACGACCACCACGTCGAAGTCCTGCGTCTCGGCGATGTCGGCGATGGGCTCGGGCGCGACTTCCCACGTGTGCTTCGCGCCGGTCGTCTCGCCGCCCTTCGACGAGCTCTTGGCGTCGGATGCGTCGGACGGCGCGGCCGGGCTGCATGCCGGAAGCGCGACGGCGGCGGCTGCGGCGGCGCCGGTGACGAGCGCGCCCTTCAAGAAATTCCTGCGGTTGATATCCATCCAGATACCCCTTCCCTCGGGACCCTTCGCGGGCCCTCTCCCTTTGCGCCCGCGGGGCGGGCTGCGCAACGGTGCGTTGCGCTGAAAGCAGGGTGCGGGAAGACGCGCGGCCGCACAACGCGCAAATGACCTTATTTGCGAATATCAGGCAGGTCCCGTGATCTAGCGGGCTTGATCACGTGGTTCGGGTGATGCCGTCTGATCAGGTGAAAGAACCGAATCTATGAATTGCTGGCGATCGTGCACGTCCGCCTTCTGGTAGATGTGGCGCACGTGGGTGCCCACAGTGTTCTCCGATATGCTGAGGCGCTCGGCGATCCAGGGCTGCGTGCGGCCGTACGCCAGCAGCAGGCCGATCTCGCGCTCGCGCGCAGTGAGGCCGATGCTGTCGAACCAGGCGTCGATGCGCTCTTCCTGGGTGGCGCGGTCGTCGCCGGAAAGGCTCGGCTGCTGGCGCCCCGTCAGCATCCACATGTCCTCGCTGCTGAGCAGCAGCACGGTGGCGATGACCACGAGGTAGCCAACCACGGTGGTCTCGGCCGCCACGTTGCCGTGCATCGTCTCGCCGTTGCCTACCAACATGATGCCCGCGACGGCGCCCACCGGGTAACACAGCACGGCCAGCAGCCGCATGAGCGCGATGGTTTTCAGCGGGTCGCGCGACTGCGCGTAGGCGATTTGCGAGAAGGCGACCCAGATGAGCAGGTCGAGGATCGTGTAGCCGCTGATGATGATGGCGCCCGACACCCAGAACAGGTTCGTGCCGAACAGAAACGCCATCAGCATGAAGCCGGCGATCATGGCCAGGAGCCCCACGCGGTACACCGCGCTTGCCCGGCGCCGTCCCAGCACGACGATGGCGAACACGAGCACCGCCGTGACGCCGCGCGCGACTTGCACGAGGATGCCGTTGGGATAGCCGTCGCTGGCGATAGGCGAGAACGAAACGAGGTGCTGCAGGTAGCCGAACCCGGTCATGACGAGGGCCACGGCGCACAACAGCATCATCGAGGTTCCGAGGTGCGCTTTCAGGCGCGAGCGGACGCTCCGCTTCGGCAGCGGGTCGACGGGGGCGGTGCGGCGGTACGTGCGCAACTGGGGGTCGATGCTCGCGAACAACGCGCCCGAGACGAGGGGCAGCAGCGCCGAGAACACGGCGGCGGCCTCGGGTATCATGAACAGAAGCGGCGCGTCGACGACGATGGCGCAGGCGAAGCCGCCGGCCACGTAGGGCGTCGCGCTCCGCTCGCCGTCGTGGCAGTACGCAGCGCCCCATGCCAGCTGGTAGGCTGCCATGAACGCGCCGGCGCAGGTTCCGCCGGCGACGAGCGCGATCCAGTTGAGGTTGATGCCGGCAAGCAGGAGCAGCAGCGAGCCCGCCGTGCCCAGCGCGGCGAACGCGAGCGGCACGCGCTTCTTCGCCAGCAGGCCGTTGCATGCGGCCGGCTTGGCCAGCGACAGCGCGAGCCACGGCAGGCTCAGACCGAACACGGCTATAGTGGCCATCTCGGCCATGAAGCCCTCGGCCTCCGGCCGGACGAAAAACATGCTCATGAACAACGCGTCGAGCCAAGCCCAGAAAAAAGCCGAGCCGATGATGATTTTGATGCCGGTCGTCCCGTGCACCCGTTCCAGCGATTTCATGCATCCCCTTCCCACGTATGCAAGATTATACCCCAGCAGCCGAACCGCACCTTCGCGCTTGGCAAGGCGTGCACTGCTCGTGACGGTTCTCGGAGCGAGGAGGCAATCGCCCGCAGGCGCAGGAGGTGGCCGACGAGTTGGGCATCGAAACCGTCGAGCCCCTCGTGGAGGGGATGTCGTGGGGGACGGGAGCTCCGTGGAAGTGGTCGTCGGCGCCGACTAGTACGATCGCGCGAAGAAGTAGGCGACCGCCCTGCTCGGTCGGGTTGGTTTCGTGACGGGTGCGACGGTTCCGCTCGCTTGATGTGCGGCGAAATCGGGTTTTTGGCAGTCATCGGGTTTTTATCCGGAATGCCGCGAGGAAAAACCCCAGGTCGCGTTTTCCTGCGGTTTCGAAACGGCGAAAGAAACCGGGCTCAGACTGCCAAAAGCTCGATTTCGCCGCACGTCGATCCTCCGGCTCGTCGCCCGGGGTCGCGTTCCCGTCGGCTGCGCGCTGCTTTCGGCCGTGAAGCTGCAGGTTGGCGGGCGACCGTTCTGCGTCGCCTGCCGTTTTTTGCGCGCTCGGCGGGTCAGTCGCCTTCGTCGATGTGGTGGGCGTTGCCTATCCGTTCCCCAATATGTTGCGATTTTTGTAACATATTATGATACGATGGTCGCTCTCAAAACGCACCGCAATCGGAGAACGAAGGGCGAGACGACATCATGCAGATTTCCAAGCGCAACGGCACCGTGGAAGCCTACGAGGCCGGCAAGATCAAGCGCGCCATGGGCGCGGCCTTCGCCAGCGTGGGCACGGTGCTAGATGATGACGAGGCCGACCGCCTCATCGCGCGCATCGAGCGCGCGATGGCGAGCGCGGAGCAGGGCGAAGGCGGCTCCGTCTCGGTGGAGGACGTGCAGGATCTCGTGGAGCGCGCCCTCATGGAAGCGAACCATTACGAGGAGCTGAAAAGCTACATCCTGTACCGCGAGGACCGCGCCCGCAAGCGCGCCGCGCGCGAGCGTTTGTGCGCCCAGCTGCCGAGCGTGCCCGCGCTGCCGGGCGTGCTGGCGTCGGTGCAGAAGGAGTTCCCCGGCGAGGAGTACGAGCTTGCCCACCTCAGCGCCAAGTTCCAGTCGTTCGCCAAGCCCGACGCTGCCGACGGCCAGTTGCTGGCCATGCTGGTGAAGGCGGCGGTGGAGCTGACCACGCAGGAGGCGCCGCGCTGGGAGATCATCGCCGCGCGCCTGCTGATGGTGCAGTTCGATCGCGCGTTGGCCGAGCGCCTGGCCGCCCGGCACATCGAGACGTTCGCGCAGAAGGTGGCCTTCCTCGCCGAGGAGGGCCTGTACGGCGACTACATCCTGCAGCATTACACGCCCGCCGAGCTGGACGAGGCGGCCGGCTTCATCGACCTTAGCCGCAACGACCTGTTCACCTACGCCGGCCTGCAGCTTTTGCTCGACCGCTACGTCATCCGCACGCATCAGGGCGCGCCGCTGGAGTCGCCGCAGGAGATGTTCCTCGGCATCGCGCTGCACCTTGCCATGGAGGAGCGCCCCGACGAGCGCATGGGGTGGGTGCGCCGCTTTTACGACATGCTGTCCACGCTGAAAGTGACCATGGCCACGCCCACGCTGTCGAACGCGCGCAAGCCGTTCCATCAGCTGTCGTCGTGCTTCATCGACACGGTGCCCGACAGTCTGGACGGCATCTACCGCAGCATCGACAACTTCGCGAAGGTGAGCAAGTACGGCGGCGGCATGGGCCTGTACTTCGGCAAGGTGCGCGCGTCGGGCAGCGCCATTCGCGGCTTCGACGGGGCGGCCGGCGGCGTCATCCGATGGATCCGCCTGGCGAACGACACGGCCGTGGCGGTGGACCAGCTGGGCATGCGCCAGGGCGCCGTGGCGGTGTACCTCGACGCGTGGCACCGCGACCTGCCCGAGTTTTTGGCCCTGCGCACGAACAACGGCGACGACCGCATGAAGGCGCATGACGTGTTCCCGGCCGTGTGCTATCCGGACTACTTCTGGCAGCAGGCGCGCGACAACATCGAGGGCGACTGGTACCTCATGTGCCCGCACGAGATCCTCACGGTGAAAGGCTACGCGCTGGAGGACTGCTACGGCGAGGAATGGACGCGCAAGTACCTGGAGTGCGTGGCCGACGCGCGCATCAAGAAGCGCGCGATCCCCATCAAGGACGTCATCCGCCTCATCATCAAGAGCGCCGTGGAAACGGGCACGCCGTTCACCTTCAACCGCGACGCGGTGAACCGGGCGAACCCGAACAAGCACCGAGGCATGATCTACTGCAGCAACCTGTGTACCGAGATCGCGCAGAACATGGGCGCCATCGAGCAGCTCGAGCAGCGCATCGAGGACGTGGACGGCGAGCAGGTGGTGGTTACCGTGACGAAGCCGGGCGCGTTCGTGGTGTGCAACCTGGCCAGTCTGTCGCTGGGCCATATCGACATGGGCGATCCGCACGAGCTTGCGCACGTCACCGAAAGCGCGGTGCGTGCGCTGGACAACGTCATCGACCTCAACTTCTTCCCGGTTCCCTACGCCCAGATCAACAATCGGCAGTACCGTCCCATCGGCCTGGGTGTGAGCGGCTACCACCACTTGCTGGCGAAAAGCGGCATCCGGTGGGAGAGCGAAGAGCATCTGGCCTTCGCCGAGCGCGTGTTCGGCGACGTGCATTACGCGGCGGTGCGCGCGAGTTGCGCCATCGCGCGGGAGAAAGGCGCGTACGGTTTCTTCGAGGGAAGCGGCTGGCAGACGGGCGAGTACTTCCGCGACCGCGGCCTTACGGACGGGCGCTGGGCCGAGCTCGCGCGCGACGTGGCCGAGCACGGCCTGCGCAACGGCTACCTGCTGGCCGTGGCGCCCACCAGCTCCACCAGCATCATCGCCGGCACCACTGCGGGGCTCGACCCGGTGATGAACCGCTACTTCCTCGAGGAGAAGAAGAACGGCCTCATGCCGCGCGTGGCGCCCGAGCTGTCGATGGACACGTTCTGGTACTACAAGAACGCCCACCTCATCGACCAGGCGTGGTCGGTGCGCGCCTGCGGCGTGCGCCAGCGGCACATCGATCAGGCGCAGAGCATGAACCTGTACATCACGAACGAGTACACGTTCAGACGGGTGCTGGATCTGTACCTGCTGGCCTGGGAGGAAGGCGTGAAAACCATCTACTACGTGCGGTCGAAGAGCCTGGAAGTGGAAGAGTGCGAAGTGTGTTCATCGTAGGTTGAACCTGGGGGGGGGCGGGAGGGGGTCCGGCATGTTCAGTCGCTGAGCTCCACCTGCGCGACGGCAGCCGGGGTGCGGTGCCCAGTCGCCGGGTTCCACCTGTGAGATGGGGCTGGGGGCAATGCCCAGTCGCTCAGACAGTCCTCGCTTCGCTGCGGAACTCGCTTGGTGGGCACCGCCCCCAGCCCCGACGTGATGGAACTCGCTTGGTGGGCACCGCGCCCCGGCTGCCTGCAAGCAGGTCGCTTGGTGAACACGCCGGACCCCCTCCCTGATCGTGGTTCAACCTGACGGGCGTCGCTTCGCTCGCCCTTTGCGCCATTGTTCGTCCGTAGCTGATTTTCTGGAAGGAAGAGTTTTATGAGCCAGTTGAAGAAGAAGCCGCTGTTCAATCCTTTGGGGGATACCGATGTGCTGGATCGGCGGATGATCGGGGGGAATACGACGAACCTGAACGACTTCAACAATATGAAGTACGAGTGGGTGAGCGACTGGTATCGCCAGGCTATGAACAACTTCTGGATACCCGAGGAGATCAACCTCGGGGTGGACATCAAGGACTACCGCAAGCTGCCCGCGCCCGAGCGGCGCGCTTACGACAAGATCCTGTCGTTCCTCATCTTCCTCGACAGCTTGCAATCGGCGAACCTGCCTGCCGTGGGCGAGTACATCACGGCCAACGAGGTGAACCTCTGCCTTGCCATCCAGACGTTCCAGGAGACGGTGCACAGCCAGAGCTATAGCTACATGCTGGACACCATCTGCGAGCCGCAGGAGCGCAACGACGTGCTGTACCAGTGGAAGGAGGACGAGCACCTGCTGGCGCGCAACGAGTTCATCGGCAACCTGTACAACCAGTTTCAGGACGACAAGAGCCCCGAGGCGCTCGCGCGCGTGCTGGTGGCGAACTACATCCTGGAGGGCGTGTACTTCTACAGCGGCTTCATGTTCTTCTACAACCTGGGGCGCAACAACCTCATGCCGGGGTCGGTGCAGGAGATCCGCTATATCAACCGCGATGAGAACACGCACCTGTGGCTGTTCCGTAACATCCTGCTGGAGCTGAAGGAGGAGGAGCCGGAACTGTTCGCGCCCGAGCTGGTGGAGGAGTACCGCGCCATGATCAAGGAGGGTTGCGAGCAAGAGGTACGCTGGGGCCACTACGCCATCGGCGACGAGGTGGCCGGCCTCAACAAGCAGATGGTGACCGACTACATCCAGTACCTGGGCAACCTGCGCTGCACGCAGCTGGGCTTCGAGCCTTTGTACGAGGGCCATGAGCGCGAGCCGGAGAGCATGTCGTGGGTGAGCCAGTTCTCGAACGCGAACATGATTAAGACCGACTTCTTCGAAGCCCGCAGCACCGCCTACGCCAAGTCGAGCGCCCTGGTGGACGACCTGTAGGGTGCGAGTCGCTCCCGCTTGCGCACCCTCGTTGGCGGGAGTTTGGGCTTGCTCTCGGGTTGCCCGTCTCGGTCTGCCGTGCACGAAAAACGCTGCGCGCTGCACAAAAAACGCCGACGTATGGCTTTGGAAGGTCTTCGCGTCTATCTCCCGCATTGCGGCTGCGAGAGCCTGCGATCCTGATCGGGCATTTTGGGGACGCGCTGTCGACGGCTCTCAGCGTTCGGCCCCTTCGATATCAAACGTCGCGGGTTTTTGTGCAGAAACGCCCGGGTTTCTTGCAGCGGTCCCGTCTGCGTCTGGCGCTACCCGCTCATCGCTTTGGGTGATGCGGTGAGGATGGTGGCGGGGGAGCGGTGCGCGTGCTTCGTCGGGCTATACTGTCACCCTATGGAAACCGACGAATCGAAACGGGGCATACGGAAGTTCTTGCTCAAGCGGATGCTGTTCGTACCGCTCGGCATCGTCGCGCTTGCGGCGACCTCGTACGCGAGGCAGCATCCCGATTGGGCGGAGCACGTGTACGCCCAGGGCGTGTACCCGGCGCTGTCCAACGTCGTGGGATTTCTGCCGTCGCTTGTGAGCTTCTCGGTGGCCGAGTGGGTTGCGGCGTTGTTCCTGCTGTTCTGCGTGGGATACGTCGTGTACTGCGTCCGCAAGCTCGTCGTGAGCAAGGGCGAGCGCCTCGTGGTCGCCTACCGTGCCGTCATGGGGGCGGCGGCCATCTGCTGCACGGTGTATTTCCTGTTCACCGCTTTGTGCGGGCTGAACTACTACCGCTACACCTTCACCCAGCACACCGGCTACGATGTGGAGGAAGCCGACGTTGATGCGGCGCAGCGCCAGGAGGAGCTCGTAGCGCTCACTGCAACGCTCGCCGACGAGCTGGGCCAGGCGCGGGCGCAGCTGGGCGACGACGCGAACCTGTTCGACGCCGAACCCGGCCAGTTCGAGCAGTACGCGCAGGAGTCGGTGGAGGCCATGCGGAAGCTGGCCGAGCAGTACCCGGTGCTGGATCGGCCGCTGTACTCGCCGCCGAAGCCGGTGCTCGCCTCCGAGCTGATGTCGTACGCGAACATCGGCGGCATGTTCTTCCCCTTCACGATGGAGTCGAACATCAACGTGGACAACCCGTTCTTCGTCGTTCCGTGGACCATGACCCACGAGCTGGCGCATCAGTGCGGCTTCATGCGCGAGGACGAGGCGAACTTCATCGCGTATTTGGCCTGCAAGCAGTCGGACGACGCGCTGATGCGTTACAGCGGCTACTTGCTGGCGTACGACAACGCCGTATCGGCGCTGAGGAAGGTGGATCCGGAGGCGGCGAAGGCGATCGGCTCGGGGCTGTCGGCGGCGGTGCGGCGCGACCTCGCCCAGCGCGCGGAGCACTGGGCGCAGTACGAGGGCCCGGTCCAAGACGTCTCCAACGCGGCCAACGACACCTACCTCAAGGCGAACAACCAGGCCGACGGCATGCGCAGCTACGGCCGCATGGTGGATCTGCTGCTGGCCGAGCAGCGAGCCGAAGGGGAGGGCGCCTAGCCCCAGAACCCCGCCGCCTCCGCTTCTTGCATGATGACCTCGGCGGGCAGCAGCGTGGCGTCGGCTATGTCGGTGCCGGTGGCGTCCAAATAGCGGCGCACCAGGTGGTATCCGCAAGCGTATCCGGCGCAGTAGGGAAGGCCCACCGTCGGGTAGCCCTGCGCCGTGGCGATCTCGTCGCCGTAGTAGTACGCCGACACACCTGCCATGCCCTGCACGGCGAGGGCGGCGCGAATGGCGGGCTTGATCGTCTTTTCCAGCGCGTCGGCGCTCGTCTTCGTCACCCAGGGCCCGGCGTGCTCTTCGCCGTACAGGCTGACGGCGAAGTTCTCGGCCAGCCCTTCGCTCACCATCATCTCGCCGAGCGTGATGTCGTCGTGCCAGGCGACGAACTGGAAGCGCACGTTGTGGTTCGTCTCGTGCGCGAGCGCGGCGGGCAGCCGGCGCACGGTATCGTCGTTCGGCACGAGCCACGCCAGGATGTAGCCGGGTATGCCGCCGTCGCCGCAGTAGCCGTCGCTCGCGGCTAGCGCAGGGCTGTCGGGGTCGCCCAGCAGGACGGAGAACAGGTAGTCCTGCACGCGCAGCTCGATGCCGCGCTCGACGAAGCGGGCGAGCGCGTGCTCGACGGCCTGCCGGCTTGCGCGCCACAGCTCCTCGTCGGCCAGGCGCCGAACGGCGTCGGCCCAGCTCTGGTCCACACGCTCGGGCGGCAGGATGCCCAGCATCTCGCTGGCCATCACCGCGTCGTAGCCGCCGGGTTGCGCAGGACGCAGCGGCACATGGTAACAGTCCCATTTCGCCTTGAACGGCGCCATGAGCTCGTGACGGTAGAGGTCGGCGCGCTTTTCCGCGGGTGCGGCTATCATGCGGGCGTACGCGTCGCCCGTGCGCAGCGCGCGCACGGCGGGCGGCGCAGGGGAAGTTGAGGCGGCGGGTTTCTTGCGGGACACGGGATCTCCTTTCGTCGGGGGAGCCCCATCCTACGCTCTCACGTCGCGTGAGGGTCAATGCCCCGAGCTCCATTTCTTCCCGGCGCCTCTCATCAGGCAGAAGGGCTATAATGACCCCATGTCAGCCGAAGGGGAGGAGCCCTTATGATCGTGCTTGCCGTCGTGGTCGCGCTTGTCGCGCTGCTTGCAATCGTGCTGGTGGCGAACGCGGCGCGTCTCAAGCCCACGCCCGTTTCCAACCCGCTGCCCTCAAGCGACGCGCGCGGCGACGATGCCGCGGTCGCGCGCTTCCAGGAGCTGCTGCGCCTTCCCACCGTGTGGGACCTGCACAACCCCGACGCCGACCGCAGCGCGTTCGACGAGTTCGTCCCCCTGCTGCGCCGCCTGTACCCCCGCGTGTTCGATGCTTGCGAGCTGGAGCTGATCGACGGCTACGGCATCTCGCTTCTGTGGAAAGGCGCCGACCGCGCGCTGGCGCCGGTGGTGCTCATGGCGCACCATGACGTGGTGTCTGCCGACGCGTCCGAGTGGACGCACGACCCCTTCGCCGCCGATATCGCGGACGGCAAGATATTCGCGCGCGGCGCGGTGGACACGAAGTGCATCTGGGCGGCCCTCATGGAGTCGGCCGAGCATCTGCTGGCGGAAGGGTACGTGCCGCCGCGCGACGTGTACTTCTTCTCGTCGAACACCGAGGAGGACGGCGGCGACACGGCCCCGCACATGGTGGAGCGCCTCGAAGGCATCGGGCGCGTGCCGTACATGGTGCTGGACGAGGGCGGCGCGGTCATCGACAACCCTCCCCTGGGCGTGAACGGCCAGTTCGCCGTCGTGGGCGTGGCCGAGAAAGGCATCTTCAACGCGCGCATCGCCACTTGCGCCGAGGGCGGGCACGCCGCAACCCCGTCGCTTCAAGATGCCACGGCGAAGCTCGTCTCGGGCCTCGACGGCTTGCAGAAGAACCCGCCGGCGTCCAAACTGTCCGCTCCGGTGGCGGCCATGCTGCGCGAGCTGGCGGCGCACGGCGGTTTCGGGTTGCGCATCGTGTTCGCGAACCTGTGGCTGTTCCGGCCCCTGGTCGTCCGCATCATGCAGGGCGACTCCGAGACGGCGGCCATGGTGCGCACCACGTACGCGCTGACGCAGCTCGAGGGGAGCCCTGCGCACAACGTCATTCCGAAGGGGGCGGGCGCCACGGTGAACGTGCGCGTCGATCCGAGCGAAACGGTGGACGCGGCCTTCGCGCGCATCAAGGAGCGCTTCGACGACCGCACGACGTACGAGCTGTTCGAGGTGAGCGAGCCTTCGCCCATCGCGCCGTTCGACGGCGATCCCGCGTTCGAGTACCTGCGCGCCGTCATCCGCAGCGTGTACCCCACGGCCGGCATCGCGCCGTACGTGCAGACCAGCTGCAGCGACGCGCGTCATTTCCATCGCATCTGCCCGCGCACGTACCGCTTCGCCGGCATCCTGTTCAAGGGCGACCAGCGCAACCGCGTGCACGGCCAGGACGAGAACCTCGACGTGGACAGCTTCAAGCGCGGCGTCGGGTTCTACACCGAATTCATCCGGCATCTCGACCGATTGGGGAAGTGAGGCATCGTGGCCGACGAGAGACGAGCCGCAGGGGCGGCAGGCGCGGCGAAGGCGCCGAAGCAGGGGAGGTTCTTCTACGGGTGGTGGATCGTGGCGGGCGGCCTCTTGATCATGGCCACCTGCTACACGGTGTTCGTGAACTGCATCCCGCTGTTCCAGACGCACATCGTGCGCGACCTGGGGCTGACGGTGGGGCAGTTCAACTCGGGCGTGTCCATCACCACGGTGGTGGCGGTGTTCGCGTCGCTGGTCATCGGGCGGCTCACCGACAAGTGCTCGGCGCGCGTGCTGGGCACGGTGACGGTGCTGACCAGCTCCATCGTGCTGGTGGGGCTCTCGTTCATCACGGCCGTGTGGCAGCTGTACGCGCTGTGCGTGGTGGCCGGCATGGTGGTGGTGGCCGGCACGCGCCTCTTGGTTTCGGTGGTCATCTCGAACTGGTTCACGCTCAAGCGCGGGCTGGCGGTTTCCATCGCGTTGTCGGGGTCGGGCGTCGGCGGCGTCGTGCTGTCGCCGGCCACGAGCGTCATGATCGAGGCGTCCGGCTGGCGCGCTGCGTTCCTGCTGCTGGCCGTCGTGTGCCTCGTGGCGGCGTTGCCGCTCGTGCTGGCCACGTTCAGCACCCGGCCCAGCGACGAGGGCCTGCTGCCGTACGGCGCGGGCCAGGTGGAGCAAGCGAAGGCCGACCGCTCGCCCGACCAGCCCGTCAACGTGTCGGTGGGATGGAAGACGCTGCGCTCGAGCGCGGCGTTCTGGCTGCTCGTGATCGGTTTCGTGGCCATGGGCATCACGAACGGCTGCATCATCACGAACTCCATCGCGAACATGACGAGCGTGACGGTGGGCGGCACCGAGGTGGTCACCGGCGGGCACTCCACCCTGTGGGCCGGCAGCGTGTGGTCGTTCTACCTGGCCGTGGTCATTGTGGCGAAGGTGGCGCTCGGCGCCATCTACGACCGCTGGGGCATGCGCACCGGCACGATCCTCGGCACGATCACGTCGGCTCTGGCCGGCGTGATGCTGCTGTTCCCGGCAACCGATTGGGGTCCCATCCTGGCCTGCCTGTTCTTCGGGTTCGCCACCTGCATGGGCACGGTGGCGCCGCCCATCATGGTGGTGAAGGAGTACGGCAAGAAGGACCTGGGCACGGTCACCGGCATCGTCACGGCGTTCGAGCTGTTGGGCGCCGCGGTGAGCGCGGTGGTGTCGGGCGTGATGTTCGATGCGTTCCTGTCGTTCGCGCCGGTGTGGATCATGGTGATCGCAGCAAGCGCGGTCATGGGCGCGGCGCTGCTGTCGTCCATCCCCGCGGCGCGCCGCCTCGTGGCGCGGCGGGTGGCTGCGGGCGCGCCCCGGCTGGATGCGGAAGGCTTCGAGATCGATGCCGTCGACAGCTGCTTGACTAATACATAGTGATACAGTAGGATTTAGTGCGACACATAGGGAGCCCGCCGCGCGCGGGCATCGGTCGGCGCCCGCGCGGCGCGCGATCGGAAGACGGGAAAGCAGGCGCATCATGACCGTGTGCAAAAGCGTATCGGAGCTGATCGGCGGCACGCCGCTCGTGGAGCTGACGAACTACGAGAAGAACAACAACCTGGAAGCCGTCATCGTGGGCAAGGTGGAGTCGTTCAATCCGGCCGGCTCCGTCAAAGACCGCGTCGCGAAGGCGATGATCGACGACGCGCTGGCGTCCGGCAAGATAGACGCCGACACCGTGCTCATCGAGCCCACGTCGGGCAACACCGGCATCGGCTTGGCCGCCATCGCCGCTGCACGCGGCATGCGCCTGATCATCGCCATGCCCGAGACGATGTCCGTCGAGCGCCGCAACCTCATGAAGGCCTACGGCGCCGAGCTGGTGCTCACCGACGGCGCGCTGGGCATGAAGGGTGCCATCGCACGTGCCGAAGAGCTGGCGGCCGAGATTCCCAACTCGTTCATCGTGGGGCAGTTCACGAACCCGGCGAACCCGGCTGTCCACGAAGCCACTACGGGCCCCGAGATCTGGGAGGCTACGGGCGGCGACGTGGACATCTTCGTGGCGGGCGTGGGCACGGGCGGCACGGTGAGCGGCGCCGGCGCGTACCTCAAGCGCATGAACCCCGACGTGCAGGTGGTGGCCGTGGAGCCGGCCGCGTCGCCGGTGCTGTCCGAGGGACGCGCGGGCGCGCACAAGATCCAGGGCATCGGCGCGGGCTTCGTGCCCGACACGCTGGACACCGCGGTGTACGACGAGGTGATCGCCGTCGCCGACGAGGACGCGTTCGCGGTGGGTCGCGAGCTGGCGGCGAAGGAGGGCCTGCTCGTGGGCATTTCGTCGGGCGCGGCCGTGGCCGCCGCCACTCAACTGGCGCGCCGTCCCGAGAACAAGGGCAAGACCATCGTCGTCATCCTCCCCGACACGGGCGAGCGCTACCTGACGACGGCGATGTTCGGATTCTAGGCGTTAAAACGAAGTCGAACGAGAAGGGGTCTGCCGCGTGGCAGACCCCTTCGTCATGAGATCCCGTTGTCGCTCGAAAGCCGCGTTTTGTCGCCCGAAAGCGAGGCTTTCGAGTGACAACGACGTTCGATTGGGTCGAACGTCGCCCTACTTGCCTTCGATGGCGTCGATGGCGTCGATCACGCATCCGCGGAAGCCGTCCTTCTCGAGCGCGGCCACGCCCTTGATGGTGGTGCCGCCCGGCGAGCACACGGCGTCCTTCATCGCGCCGGGATGCGTGCCGGTTTCCAGATGAAGCTTGGCGGTGCCCATCATCATCTGCGCCGCGAGGCGGTAGGCGGTGGCGCGCGGCAGGCCGTGCTTCACGCCGGCGTCGCCGAGCGATTCCAGGAACATCGCGGCGAACGCGGGGCCGCAGCCGGCGATGGAGCTGGCCGTGGAAAGCAGCTTGCCGTCGACCCACTCGATGAGCGCGATCCGGCCGAACAGGTTCTCGAACGCCTCCAACTCTTCGTCGGCGAGCGAGTGGCGCTGCTCGCAGGCGATCACGCCCGCGCCCACGGCGATGGGCGTGTTGGGGATGGTGCTGAGGTGGCGGCTGTTCGGAACGAGGACGCCCTCGTAGAACGCGAAGTCGCGCCCGGCGGCTACCGAGATCACGGCCTTGTCGGCAAGCAGGTCGCGCACGGGCTCCACCACCTGTTCGACGAGGTAGGGCTTCACCGCCAGGACGACGAAGTCGCTGGCTCTCACCACCTCGGCCGCTTCGCGGTAGGCGTTCACGCCGAGTCTCCCGGCCGTGGCCTTCAGTTTGTCGAAGTGTCCCGCGCACGCGTGGATGTGCTCGCCCGAGAGCGCGTCCGAATCCACGAGGCCCTGCGCCATCGCCTGGGCCATGTTGCCGAACCCGATGAAGCCGAGCTCGATGCTGCTTGTGGTGTCCGCCATTATGTCCTCTTTCCGTCGGGCGTGCGTTCGCCGCGCGATGCTTTTCATGTTGGGTTCGATTGTACGCCAGCAGCGCCCCTTAACCAAACGCCGATTTCGTGACGCGTGGTTCGGGCGGTGGAACGAGCGGCCTGCGCCCCATGCGCTAAGCCGGCAGGCTTCGTTCGTGTGCTTCGCGCGGGCCTTCCCGCGGCAACGTGCGCCCGCTACG
>QFCE01002465.1_pt1 | contig 60309 bp, 49 predicted proteins | sample 5346091 | NCBI WGS metagenome assembly QFCE01 (sample SAMN09062252, study PRJNA434731) | Human gut metagenome, whole genome shotgun sequencing project. | isolation source: stool timepoint A chromium assembly | host: Homo sapiens | collected 2015
GCAGTAGTAATGTTAAATATCAACGATACAGCACACTAGTATCAATATAAGGAAACTCTGTATAATACCTATTATATTTTTATTTTTCTTGTTTGTCTGCATTTCACAATTTATCCCGAATCTCAAATAATATTCATTTCAATAACTATGCTATTCATTTACTTTCTCCCTATATTAGGAACAAATACTTTTAATAGTCTTTTTCATCTTTTCAATATCCAAAGGTTTCGCCAAATGTTTCCGTTCAAAAGCGCCACACGCATACCGTTGTAAGTGCTGTAATTGCCGTCCACAATCGTGCTGTTGTCACTGCGGACGGTCAGCATCCCATGATTGGTTCCGATTGGACGTGAAAAATCAAACTTTTCTTCTCTGTCCGGTGTTTTGCGGGCAGATGTTACCATGTCGATTTCGCCATCCTCAAGCATCTGCTGCATATCATCCGAGATAAGCTGTTTCTGGATTCTCCCTATATTTTTCATAGACTGCAGCTATCTGATTAACATCGGTACTTTTTTCATATGCTCCCATATCATGAAACTCATCACATTTTGTGGCAAAATATTCCAGATAAGGTTCTTTCTTCGGTGGCATATTGTTGAGGACGTTATCAATCATGTTATAATTCGCCCTTCGACCAGCTCTTTGATCGCCTTCGGCAGGATTGCAGAGGTGCGCAGTAGAAGTATGTCATGCAATTGCATGACGCGCACCTCGCAGCAAGAATGCCGAGGCATTCTTGAATCTGACACTAATTCAAAATAATCCACATGACTTCTTTTGCTCCCTATGTTATACTTGCATCTGGTGATTTCATTTTAAGAGAGGATTTTTACAAATGATACGAAAATTATACTCATTTTTCCAGAAAGAGACTGTTTTATCTATCTCTGTGATTCTGGCTGTTTTTTCGATGTTCTGGATAAAACCGGACCACACTTATATTTCTTATATTGATTTTCGAACCCTCGGTCTTTTATTTTGTCTGATGACAATTGTAGCAGGGCTGAAAGAGATTGGCGTTTTTGATTTTCTGGCAGAAAAAATGTTGTTAAAAGCCCACGGAACAAAAGCAATTGTAACACTGCTCGTACTGTTGTGTTTTTTCTTTTCTATGGTAATTACAAATGATGTTGCTCTGATTACATTTGTGCCTTTAGCACTCATCATGTTGCATAAATTACCGGAAGAACTGACCGAATACTGGCTTATAAAAGTAGTTGTCATGCAGACGATTGCTGCAAATCTCGGAAGTATGCTGACTCCTATCGGAAATCCACAGAATCTTTATCTTTACGCCCAGGCTGATATGTCTGCTTTCGCATTAATACGATTAATGCTTCCTTATTCTGTCGTTTCCTTGATATTGTTACTGTTCTGGATTAGGTTTGCCGCATCCAAAGCTCCAAAAATGAGCAAAAAGAACGATATATCCCTGTCATTTTCTAATACTTCCGAACATCATAGGGAAAATATTCTGAAAAGTACTGCAAACCGAAAAACAGAATATCTCGTTGCATACTTGTTACTTTTTGCAGCCTGTCTCCTGACCGTTGCACATATTCTCGACTTTCGGATTCCGCTCCTTTTGGTTGTTCTTTATGTCATAATTCGCAACCACACTTTGCTTGGGAAAGTCGATTACTCTCTTCTGGCAACCTTTACTGCATTATTTATTTTTATTGGAAACCTTGGACGTATTTCTCAGTTCAGCCATTTTCTCAGCAGTATTATGACCGGACGTGAGACAATCACTGCAATTCTGGCAAGCCAGGTCATGAGCAATGTGCCAGCTGCGATTCTGCTGTCTGGTTTTGCAAATAACTACACATCCTTGATCATCGGCACCAATATCGGCGGACTTGGAACACTGATTGCCTCTATGGCAAGCCTCATTAGCTTTAAATACATTGCAAAAGAGAATCCTCACCTGCGTGGAAAATATTTCACTTTATTTACAGTTGCAAATATTCTATTCCTGGCAATTTTACTTTTGCTAATCAAATGCCTTACAGCATTTTAAGCCAGCTATTTTGAATCTTATACTTTTTATTTCGCCGCCTTTGTTGAGCAGCTACCATAATTTTTCACTTTATTTTTCTTTATATTTCTCTGTCAGTTCTGCTACTTTTTTGCTGTAAGCATCGCCCTGTTTCTGCTGTTTGAGCTGGCTCTTGATCTGTTCTTTCACCTCGTCAAAGCTGGATTCTGCCGCATCTTTTTTCTCCTCAACTTTAATCAGGTGATATCCGAACTGTGTTTTCACAGGTCCGACTACATGCCCAATCTCTGCTGCAAATGCTGCATCCTCAAATTCCTTGACCATCTGTCCTTTGCCGAATTCTCCAAGGTCTCCGCCTCTCTGTCCGGAAGGGCATGTAGAAAATTCTTTTGCTGCGTCTTCGAATACTTTCTCACCGCTTACAATAGATTCCAGAATCTGATTACATTTTTCCTCGGAATCTGTAAGGATATGCTTTGCGTGAACAGTTGCCCCTTTTTTAAACTGAGACTTATTTGCTTCATAATAATCTTTGACTTCCTCGTCAGTCACTTTCACACTATCAAATAACTGCTTCATAGCAAGGCGTGCAAGAATATCTTTTCTTGCATTCTCCATTACACTCTTGTATTCTTCCGTCTCATCTAACTTCAGATCTTCTCCGTATTTTGCAAATGAATAAAGTGCTTCCAACTGCTCCTGGCACTGTGCACGGAACTGCGGATTAGATGCATATGCCTGCTGCTCTCTCGGAAGGCTCTTTATAAATGCATCGACCTCTTTATCTGTAATTTCGTGTCCGCCTACAACGGCTAATACTTTCTGATCCATAATCTTATATTCTCCTTTTATCATGTCAAGGGTCTTATTCATAATTTGTCCGCCGCCCCTGACATTTCATTCATGTACGTAAAGCGGACAACTCCTGTATATTATACTACATACCCGTACCTAAATACCAGTCTAATTTTCCACCACTGCTCCTCACGCCACAGCTCCTCTTTGCACCAGCCAGGACATCCACAGAAGCACTGCCACGCCTAACAGTGCACAGAACAATAAGGAAAATCAAATACATAGTACTGTGAAATCAAAGTAAATATTTCTATCAACAGAACCTTTTATGACAACATCTCTTTCACACAAGTACTCCGATAATCACTCGGTGATATTTTATATCTTTCTTTAAATACTCGGTTAAATGTCCTCTGACTTTCAAATCCACTATCCAGACAAATGTTTGTAATAGAATCACTCGTATTTTCCAAACGATGGCATGCATAGTTCAGCCTTGCATCGTTAAGATATTGATTAAAGTTTCTGTGGAATGTTTTGGAAAAGAGTCTGGATAAAACATATTTGCTCACCCCCAGATCTTTTGCCATCTCTTCCAGAGAAAACTTCTTCTTAAAATTTGCTGATATATAGGAAACTGTCTGGTAAATAAGATCATTGCTCCCCACACTACTCTTTTCTACCAAATTTAATTTTCCTATGCAGCGTGCCAACACAATTTGAAGATATGCCTGTGCAACAGTAATATCCGACTGTTCTGTCTCTAAAATTGCATTTATAACCCTATATACCTCCGGTTCAACCTTTTCCGCTTTGATGATTGGGTATTCAGGAGCCATGGATTGCATGATATCTGCAAATTTGACTATCGTAAATGGCGATGCAATCAGATAAGTCGCTTTATTTACACCGGGTGTCAGTACCTGATAGTGATGAATAACATCTGGAAATACAAAGCCTATATCTCCTTTTTCCATATGGTATAGTTCCTGTCCGACACCAAGTTCTAATGCCCCACTTGTTACACAAACGATCTCCAGTGCATTATGAAGATGTGGTTCAATATGTTTTGACTTCCTATTTATTGCTATAATCTCCTCTTTTGTGTCAACATATTTTAACTGCATGAAATACTCCCCTTTGCAACATTTGTCTATATCTTCTTTCGATTTGGCAAGCAATTCTTTTACACCTATCTTATAATCAACTTGTAAATAAGGAAAGGAGGAATTGCAAATGAGCAACCTAAAAAAATATCTGAATGACCTTTTAGTATTCTACACTGAATATTTTGAGCATCCTTACCATGTATAAATACTAAAAGGACTATTTTGTGAAAACTGTATATTTTCTTAAGGCCATTTCACAAAAATGAAGTGGTCCTTTTTTATTTTCAAAATACAGTTCAATCACTTTATATATAGAAAAAAGCATTGTCTCATCGAGCAATGACCAGACAACGCTTTCTCCTGTCAATTCTAATTTATGTCTGATGCATCTGTTATTTCATCTGCAGCAATTCCTTTTTCTGCTTTCAGTTTTTTATTTGCATCTTCTACATTCATTCTTGAAAGTACAAACATAATCAATACATCAAAGATTAACGGAAGCCAAAGATACATAAACTGCATCATATCAAGTGCAGACTGCGGCTGAGTTGCATTTGTTCCGATATATCCACTGAACTCAAGCAGCCATCCAACAACAGCGGTTCCAATACCTCCACCGATTTTTACGCCAAGAGAAGTACAAGAGTACATCGTTCCGTCAATTCTCTTTCCCTGTGTAAGATAAGTGTATTCAGAGCAGGATGCGATAACTGCATTCATATCTCCCTGCCATGGTCCCTGACCTAAGGCTGCAAGAGCTGTAAATGCCATCATCAGCGGAACACTGCCCATATATCCTGCAACAACAACAAGTGCTCTACCGATGACTGCTAAGACATAACCTCTTAAGTTCAGTTTATACATACCTTTCCACTTACCAACTAATGTCGGTGTGAAAATCAGGGCAATAATCAGTGGAATATTTACTGCCCATGCAAATTGTCCAAACAAATTCTTATTTTTCAGTACCCATGTCATGTAATAAATGCCAGCTCCAATCATGGCACCATATAACTGCTGTAAAATATATGTTCCACAAATCATCATGTAATATTTGTTTTTAACAAGAAGCTTGAATGCCTGTACCATTCCGTACTTTTCATTATCATCCTTTACTGCTCCTTCGTTAAGTTCTTCCTCAGGAAGTTCCTTAACAGAAAGTGCTGAAATCGTATTTACGACAAGACCAATGATTGCATAGATAATAGCAACCGTTCTCCATGCTGCAGCATCTCCACCACATTTATCTACAAATCCAACTGTAATTGCCTGAATCAGAAGACTTGTTGAAAACGCAAAAATAAAACGGTAAGATCCCATCTGCACACGCTCTTTGCTGTTCTTTGTAATCAGTGACGTAAGTGCTGAATAAGCAATATTGTTTGCTGTATAAAACACACCATTTAACAGTGTGTAAGAGATAAAGAACCATGCATATTTAGCCGTTGTTCCCAAGCTGACTGGTACTGCAAAACAGCAGACCAGCGTAATGGCACAACCAATATATCCATATAGCATCCAAGGTTTCGCTTTTCCCATTTTACTGTGTGTTTTGTCAATCATTGATCCAAAAAATATATCCGTAAAACCATCAAATAGTTTTGATACGGCAATCAGGGTACCTACGACACCTGCAGCAAGTCCTACTGAGTCCGTCAAATAGACCATCATAAAAGATGTCAGGAACGCATAGACTACATTACCTGCAATATCGCCTGATCCATATCCAATTTTGTTATACCATTTCAAATACTTTTTTTCTTCCATCGAATTTCTTTGCTCCTCATCTTCATCGCACTTAGAATTTCAAGATGTCTAACAGAGTATGATGTCTAATTCTAGTTTTTTCTCTGTTTTTGTCTGATTGCTCTGTATATCCGGACTTTACATAACAATCAGACTCTCTTTCCTTGTTTACGGGTTACATGAAACTTTATTATCCCTTTATATACGGTATCAGTGTAAACTGGAACCGGAATAATACATCATCAAATCGGTACTGCTCCAATACAACTGGACCACAACTGTTAGAACCAATGCCATTTAATGCATAGTCAACACAAAATACTACACTATCTGATTCTGTCAGTTCATAATTATGCGTTTTCTCCTCAAGTTCTTCCTGCGTATAATAAGAAGCATTGAATGAGAAGGCGTTTCCCGCAGAGACCACAATTCCATATCGGCTGTTGTTAAGCTCTACATATTCACAATCATAATGGCTTCCATTTTCCTGTGGACGAATATAATCCTCATGCAAATCATCTACATTTGCCTGATACAAACCGTGGCTCGCAGCCTGATGTTTGTCACAATAGCTTTCCTGTGGTCCCATTCCAAAGTATCGTGCAGCTGAAAGTTTTTTATCAAGGAACATCCTCACACCAAATCTTGGCAAATCCGGGAATTCATCATCTTTTGTTACTGCAATATCTGCATCAATCTTTCCAGCAGCTTCTATTTTCCATGTGATCGTCACATCAAGAATCTTCTGTACTGTCTCTGCCACAACGGATGCATGGCTTGTAATTTTCACACCATGATTTCCCTGCACGACCTCTGTCGTGTAAGCTCTTGTATAAGCTTTATCATAATGGGCTTTCTTCCATTCAGACTTGATATACATATCGTTATCTGTTGGAGCTCTCCAAATATTTAATTCCATCGGATGGTTCAAGTATTCCCGCCCTGCAAATTTCATCTCTGTAAAAAGTGCAGTACGTTTGTCTATGGTATAAGCAAATTCACGCCCCTTGATATGGATCTGTGTATCATTTTCATTTACCTGTAACTCAGAGTCCACTACTGTTTTTGGTATCCATTTCTCTGCAAGTTTACATTTTGCACCGTCTTTGCTTACCTCAATTTCATCGAATCCAAGAATATGGTCTTCATCCAACAGTGGCAATTCCTTTTTCAGATGGTAAATAAATTTTAAATAACATTTTCCACTCTCTGGCACATTGATTTTAAGGTTTATTTTTCCTTCACTGTGTGGTGCTGCTGAAACTTCTGGAAGTTTACCTTTGCTGATTACAAGCCCGTCCTGCGTCAGTTCATAACTGATCTTCACATAATCTTTCAAGTCATCAAAATCCATGTAGTTATGAAGCACCAGTTCTCCGCTTTCTTTGTCATAGGAAATAACCCTTGCCGGGCGATAAACATTCTTGTATTCCAAAAGTCCTGTATGTACCGTTCTGTCCGGATATACTAATCCATCCATACAGAAGTTGCCATCATGAATTCCTTCGCCATGGTCGCCCCCATAAGCATATATAGTCTTTCCATTCTCAGCAGTTCCATGAGCAATCGCATGGTCACACCATTCCCAGACAAAGCCGCCGCACATTTTATCATTATCCTGAATCATCTGGAAGTAATCTTCAAAATCTCCAGGTCCGTTTCCCATGCTGTGACAGTACTCTACCAAAAGGAAGGGTTTGCTTCCATCTTTATCCAGATATTCCTGAATTTCGGAAAGCGCTGGGTACATCCGGCTGTACACATCCAGATTGCTGTAATCATATGTTTCATCATAATTACGGTATCTTGCACTCTCATATTGTGTGATGCGGTCTGGATCAAAATTCTTTGTCCATTCCAGTGCTTTTTCAAAGTTGCAGCCATAAGCACTCTCATTTCCCATTGACCACATAACAATACAGAAACGGTTTTTGTCACGTTCCACCATGAGTTTTACGCGATCAACGATTGCCTCTTCCCATGCCGGATCATCTGCAATCATCTCATTCCATCGTTTGAACCGATTGTAATCGGTGTCTTCTTTTCTGTAGATCATAAATGGACCATGAGCTTCAATATCTGCTTCATCTATCACCATGAATCCATACTTGTCACACATTTCATAGAAAAATGGTGCGTTCGGATAGTGGCTGGAACGGATCGCATTAAAATTATGCTGCTTCATTAACGTAAGATCGGTTGTGAGTTGTTCCAGACTGATTGTAAATCCAGTAACCGGATCGGAATCATGTCGATTGACACCACGGAATTTAATCTTCTGTCCATTTAGGTAAATGACCTGGTCTTTAATCTCTATCTTTCTTAATGCAATGTGATCTACAATTACTTCATTCTCTGTTTCAAGAATCAGTTTATATAGATATGGATTTTCTGTATTCCAAAGTTCCGGACTTGCGATTTCTAATACAGCTGTTCCTTCTTCAGCAATACTTCCTAGTGCTACAACTGCTCCGTTTCTATCTTCAATCGAAATTTTTACATTTAAGGGAGAGTAGAATTTCATTTCAATTTCTACTTTCGCAAGCATATCCTCAATTCTTGTTTTAATATGATAATCACTGATTGCCTGTTTTGGGCGTTTCAAAATGTACACATCCCGGAAAATACCACTCATACGGAATTTGTCCTGATCTTCCAAATAGGAACCATCACACCATTTCATTACCAACACTGCCACCGTATTCGTTCCATCCTGAAGTACATCGGTAACATCAAACTCACTGGTCATATGTGAAACCTGGCTGTATCCTATGTAAGAGCCATTGATCCATACATAAAAGCAGCTGTCTACTCCTTCAAAGTTCAAAAAAGCTTTTGATGCTTTCTCATCTCTGCTGTACTCAAAATTATGTACATAAGCTCCACACGGAATATCCTGTGGCACATATGGTGGATCAAACGGAAACGGATACCGGATGTTTGTATACTGGTGTGTATCATATCCTGCCATCTGCCATACACTTGGAACCTGAATCTCATCAAAATTTTCTGTATCATAATTCTTCTCAAAGAAAGAATCCTGAATGTCATAGATGCTGTTAAAATACTGGAATTTCCAAGTTCCATTCAATAACTGCATACGATCTGATTCTTCTCTGTGTTCCACCAAGTTATCCATTCTTTTGGATGCCGGAATATAATAGGCTCTGGCTGGCATTGTGTTTTCGTGCAGTACGCTTAGATTTTCATAATAACGTGGTACGATCATAAATAGCTCTCCTCCAATACATATACTTTTTTGTTCTTTGTTTCCCTAAAGCAAACCTTATACTTTACTTTTTTGTTTACGTTCCTTAGTTATGCTATTTATAGCTTATCCTAATCCGCAAAATATGTCTATAAATTGGATTAGACAAAATATGCACTAAATGATACAATGATAAAAAGTGCGAAAAGAGGTGCTGTCCTATGTATTTGAACACCGGTTATTTGAACCACTCACATATGGATTTCAAAGACAAAAGTCGTCCGCTGATTGTAGGTAGCTGTGGTACTTACCGTCTTTCCAGACATCCCAAACTTCCTACCTACCGCCCAAAGGGTCGTCTGGATTATCAGATTATATATATCACTGCTGGTTGTGGGCATTTTCATTTTGATAATGTAAATAACGAAACGATTGTTCCAGCCGGCAACATTGTACTGTACAGACCGAAAGAACTTCAGAAATATGAATATTACGGAGAAGATAAGACAGAAGTATACTGGATTCACTTCACAGGAAGCAATGTGAAAAATATCTTACGTCAATATGGGTTTCCGGATAAAGAACGTGTCTTTCAAGTGGGTACATCTAATGAATATGAACAAATTTTCAAACGTATCATTATCGAGCTCCAACGCTGTCAAGATAATTATGAGGAAATGCTTGTCCTTTTGCTACGTCATCTTCTGATTAGTTTCCACCGTGAACTGACAAGAGAGCACATATTAAAAAATGAATATCTTGATCATGAGATGGATAATGCTGTTACCTTTTTCAGTGAAAACTACAATCAAAATATCAATATTGATGATTATGCTGCCTCACGAGGCATGAGTGTCAGCTGGTTTATCCGAAATTTCAAAAAATATACCGGTTCTACACCAATGCAATTCATTGTGGGAATCCGTATCAAAAATGCTCAGATGTTACTTGAAACAACAACTTATTCCATCAATGAGATTTCTAAGATTGTCGGATATGATAACCAGCTTTATTTCAGCCGGCTTTTTCACAAACTGAAAGGATATTCGCCAAGAGAATACCGAAAAATAAGAAATAAGTTATGAAATCTATAATGTCATAAAAACTAAACGCAAAAAAACCTTGAATCATCCCATTTTCATAGGAAATTCAAGGTTTTTCGTTGATTTACATGATAATAATACGGTTCAAATTCTTATGCGAACTGTAAGATTATGCGTTAGCCTGAGCTGCAACTTCTGCTGCAAAGTCCTCATTCTTTTTCTCAAGACCTTCACCAGTCTCGAAACGAACGAATCTCTTAAGCTCTACAGGTGTTCCAACTTCTTTGGATACCATCTCAAGATACTTAGCAACTGTCTCTTTGTTCTCAGCTTTTACATACTCCTGCTCTAACAGGCAGATCTCTTTGAGCTCTTTTGCAAGACGTCCAGTAATCATCTTCTCGATGATGTTCTCTGGCTTGTTAGCATTCTTAGGATCATTCTTAGCCTGAGCGATAAGAATCTCTTTCTCGTGCTCTTTGTACTCTTCCGGTACATCATCAGTAGATACATACTTCGGATTCAGAGCTGCTACCTGCATAGCAACGTTCTTAAGAGCCTCTTTAACTCTCTCGTCATTGCTCTCTGTCTTAGCTTCTACTAAAACACCGATCTTTCCTGCTGCGTGGATATAAGATACAACGATTCCATCCTCAGATACGATTTTCTCGAATCTTCTGATGTTCATGTTCTCACCAATCTTAGCGATCATAGCTGCAAGTTTCTCATCTACTGTCATAGATGTATCAAGTGCCCATTTCTCAGCCTTGAATGCATCGATATCAGCTGCATCTGTGTCTGCTGCCTGCTCAACAACTTCTTTAACAAATGTCCGGAATACTTCATTCTTTGCTACGAAGTCTGTCTCAGCATTAACTTCTACGATTGCTGCAACTTTATCACCATCTTTGATAGTTGTTGCTACAAGTCCTTCAGCGGCAATTCTTCCTGCTTTCTTCTCAGCAGTAGCAAGTCCCTTCTCACGAAGGAATTCAATAGCTTTGTCAAAATCACCATCTGTTGCAGAAAGTGCCTTTTTGCAGTCCATCATTCCTGCTCCGGTCATCTCTCTTAATTCTTTTACCATACTAGCTGTAACTGCCATCTTTTTTGTCCTCCAATTAATTAATGTAATTAATCAATATTATCTGGTTCTTATTCTTCTGTTGCCTCTGCTACTTCTTCAGCTGCTTCAGCTTCCTCGTATACGTCAGCGCCAGCCTCGCCCTGATTAGCTTCGATAACAGCATCTGCCATCTTAGAAACGATCAGTTTTACTGCACGGATTGCATCGTCATTTCCTGGGATAACATAGTCAAGCTCTTCTGGATCACAGTTTGTATCAGCGATACCGATAAGTGGAATTCCAAGTGTGTGAGCCTCCTGAACACAGATTCTCTCTTTCTTAGGATCTACTACGAAGATAGCATCCGGGATTTTCTTCATCTCTTTGATTCCGCCAAGGTTCTTCTCAAGTTTCTCCCACTCTTTTTTGATCTGGATAACTTCTTTCTTAGGCAGTACATCAAATGTTCCATCCTCAGACATTCTCTCGATCTCTTTGAGACGGGCAATTCTGCTCTTGATTGTCTTGAAGTTTGTAAGCATTCCTCCAAGCCATCTCTCATTTACATAATACATTCCGCAGCGCTCTGCTTCTACTTTGATTGCATCCTGAGCCTGTTTCTTTGTTCCTACGAAAAGGATTGTTCCGCCCTGTGCTGCAATATCAGATACTGCATAGTAAGCCTCATCAACTTTTCCTACAGATTTCTGTAAGTCGATGATATAGATACCATTTCTCTCTGTGTAGATGTAAGGAGCCATCTTAGGGTTCCATCTTCTTGTCTGATGTCCAAAGTGAACACCTGCTTCTAAAAGCTGCTTCATTGAAATAACGCTCATGTTTCTTTCCTCCAATTGGTTTTTTTACTTCCGCACCGGTATACGTCCTTGAAACCAGTCTCTTTCTTTTGACTGGCACCGTCTCAGACAGCCATGTGCGTGCTTTTTTGCGACCTTAAAATGATATCATAAAACCCTTGCGAATGCAAGGGTTTTTCAAAAACATCATATCGGATTTTTGCATGTTTTATATTTTATATTTTTACAATATCCGTAATTTTTACTACCAGTAACGTCTTACAGCAACAATCGTTCTGTAATATGCGTTGGACGTTTTTATTCCACCTGCCGGATAAGGTTTACTGTTGGAAGCATGTACAATCTGTCCTCCACCAATATAAATTGCGACATGCCCCTCATAACAGACCACATCTCCCGGCATCATATCTGAAACAGCTACAGCTTTTCCGCCATAACGAAGTGATGTGGAATTTCTCGGTGTAGATATTCCAAATTTTGCATGAATCTGCTGCACAAACCCAGAACAGTCAATTCCATTCGTCAGACTGTTTCCTCCATATACATACGGATTCCCTATGTATTCACAGCCTTTGTTGGCAATCTTCTGTCCAGCAGATGCATTGTCCGGCTTGCTTGTATTAGAAGAATTTCCTGTTGACGGCTTTGTCGTTGTCCCTGTATTTCCGGTCGTTGGTGTGGCCGTACCTGTATTTCCGGTTGACGGTGTTGTCGTACTTACATTTCCAGTCGATGGCGTCGTTGTATTCCCCGTTGACGGTGTTGTATTTCCTCCGGTTGGCTTTGTCGTGCCTGTATTGGCTGCTGGACCCACCTGATTAGCCGATGAAACATTTCCCGTCTGATTTTCACTCTTACTCTGAGCTATTTGCTGCTCTTCCTGCATTCTTGCTACTTTCGCATCTGCCTCTGCCTGCGCACTTGCAAGCTGGCTGTCAAAATCTGCGATCTGGGCACGCATCTGGGTTAAAGTTGATTCTAAATTTGCCTGTTGTGAACTCATCTCCTGCGCCATGACTTCCATATCTGCCTGTTCACCTTCAAGTTCTGTTTTCAAATTCGCAACTTCTTCTTTTGTCTGCACATATTCCATTAGTTTGTTTCGGTCATAACCATGAACTTTCTCGACATACTCAGACTTATTGACTAAATCCGAATAGGATGTTGCAGTCAGAATAGCCTCTGCAAATGATGCATCACCATTTTCATACATATATTTTATACGAAGCTTCATATCTTCATATTGCTTTTGCTCATTCTCTTGCGCAACTGCAAGGTCTTGTCCAACCTCACCAATTCTCACCTGCTGATTCTCAATGTCTTGTTGCAGCGCCTTATAGCTGACCAACAATGAAACCAACTGGGAATTGATACTATCTGCCTGTGCCTCAACCTCACTTTTCTGATTTTCCAGTGTTTCCACCTGATTCTCCGGTTCCGCAAATACTGGTGTTACAAACACTGTCGTAACAAATAAAGTGCTCACTGCAGCAGAGGCAATAAGCGCCCGAGCAACTCGTACTTTCATTTTCTCACCCTTCCTTATTAATTACCCTTTTACATTCAGGTTTCTCCCCCGCCCGAATGTTATACTCCTCATTTGCCTTATACGTTCAGAATACAATAATTTTACTGAATTATCAATAATGAAATTGTTTTTTTCAGACATTTTCAAATGTGACTCACCTATGGTTCAAATATGACTCAATTCAAGAATGCCTCGGAGTTTTTATATCATGGAAATTGTAATTTTCTAAAGATGTTGGGGGCAAAAGCCCCAACTATGATGCCTACGGATTGTTTCGTGCTTTGCACTCCCACTGGCATCATGATATTAAAAATGCCAGGATTCAAAAGAAATCCTGGCAAATAAATTCAATATTCTTTTATTAAGGACGTACGATTCTCATATTAGAAGGGACACTTGCTACTTTTACTACATCACCTGTATGTGGTGCATGGATCATCTGACCATTTCCAATGTAAATTCCACAGTGTCCGGATCTTACACACACATCTCCAGGCTGTGGGTTACTCACTGTCGGAAGGGCATTCAATGACGCTGATGTGCAGGAACGTGAATATCTACCTGTCAGGCAGAAACCTACAAGACCTGAACAGTCAAAGGAATTCGGTCCTGTCGCTCCCCATACATACGGTTTTCCAAGTGCAGATTTTGCACGGGACACTGCGTCTCCTGATACATAACTTGGAGCATTGTTGCTTGTTCCTTTATTGGAACTATTTCCCTTATTGCTATTACTTGAGCTATTGCTTGATGAGCTGGAAGAATTATTCCTGTTCGATGCAGCCTGCTGTCTTGCTGCTTCTGCTGCCTGTCTTGCTGCTTCTTCCTGCTGTCTCTTCAGCTCTTCTTCCGCCGCCTTACGCTCAGCTTCTTCGATCTGCTGATCCAGATCAGACACCTCTGCCTGCTTAGATGCGATCAGGTTATCAAGTTTCGACTCCTGTGACTCATACTCTGTCTGCATACTTTCAAGCTGTGACTGTTCTTTTTCCAATTGATCTTTCAGATCAGAAATCTTCTGCTTTGTCTCTACGTACTCCTGTAATTTCTGTCTGTCGTAATTATGTACATTACTTACATATTCCGCTTTGTTGACCATATCAGAGAAATCCTCTGAACCAACTAAGCTTTCTACAGCACTCTGATCACCAGCTTCGTACATATACTTAATACGAACCTTCATATCTGCATACTGTTTCTGTTCTTCTGCCTCGGCATCTTCCAGATCTGACTGTGCCTGAATAATCTCTTCACCTTTACTGCTAAGTTGAGACTCCAGCTCCGTAATCTTTCCCACTACTGTATTAAGCTGGGTCTGGAGTGAACTTACTTCATTCTGTGCGGACTCTTTGCTCTTTTTCAAATCGTCAACAGATGGATCTGCAAAAACCGGTGTCACAAGTACAGAACTGGCAACTGCCGCCGCCAGAATTCTCTTACCTATTTTGTTCATATTCATCTTCCCTCTTTTAATTATTTTTCTTTCGAAAACGCCCCATCGTTATTATACACATTTTTCATAGTTTACGCAACCCGCTACAAATTTGACGCAATCTTTATCATTTTGTGTCCATTTTTTTACCATTTCAGATACAATTCCATCAAAGATGTCTAGATATGCTCTTGTATATGACAAATGCCAGTCCTTTCAAAAAAGAACTGGCATTAAATTATTCATTTTCTTATATACTTTATGGACGAACGTACCACATATTAGATGGTACTGCAGATATTTTCACTACATCTCCTGTGTGTGGTGCATGAATCATCTGACCTCCACCTATATAAACACCTACATGCCCAACTCTTACACAAATATCTCCTGGCTGTGGATTACTTACCTTAGTCAATCCAACGAAATCACTGGAGCTATATGTATGTGAATATCTTCCTGTCAGACAGAAACTTACAAGTCCGGAACAATCGAAAGAATTCGGTCCTGCCGCTCCCCATACATACGGTTTTCCAAGTGCTGAATATGCACGGGATACTGTACTTCCGGATACGTAACTACCAGAACTGCTGCTTGATGATGAACTGCTGTTTCCTTTGTTACTATTGGAGCTGCTTGAACTATTGGAGTTGCCAGAATTACTATTCGTTGTTGTACTATTCTGAGATGCTGCCTGAAGTTGTTTCTGTCTTTCCTCTTCTGCTTTCTTCTGACGCTCTTCCTCTTCTTTCGCTGCCTTCTCTGCCGCTTCCTGAATCTGTGAATCAAGATCTGCTACTTCTGCCTGTTTTGAATCAATCAGAGTTGTCAGATTAGACTCTTCTGTCTCATATTCTGTCTGCATGCTCTCAAGCTGTGACTGCTCTGTCTCAAGCTGATCCTTCAGATCAGCAATCTTCTGCTTAGTTGCAACATATTCTTCCAGCTTGTCGCGATCATATCCATGTACACTTTGAACATACTCAGCTTTACTTAACAGATCCGAAAAATCTTCTGAGCTTACCAGTGATTCAAGCGCTGTTGCATCACCAGCCTCATACATATACTTGATACGAAGCTTCATAGCCGCATACTGTGTCTTCTCGTCTTCCTGTGCCTGCTCCAGATCTGCCTGCGCCTGAATAATCTCTTCACCCTTTGTTGTAAGATCAGCTTCCAATTGAGTAATCTTACTTACAATACTCTGAAGCTGTGACTGAAGTGAGTTTACTTCACTTTGCGCTGATGCCTTACTCTTCTGAAGATCATCTACTGAAGGTGCTGCCAAAACCGGTGTAACTACTAAACTGCTCGTAATTAATGCTGCCAGTATTCTTCTTCCAAATTTATTCATATAAAAACTTCCTCACTCAAATGTATACAATTTTATATAGTTTTGCTACTACATCTAGATGTTATTATACATGAGTCAGTACATATTTGCAATATTTTTTAACATTTTTGTAACATTTGGATCAGTCAAGCCATGCAGGAAATTCAAGTCGAACGTCCGTGAGACAAATTTGCTATTACTCACCACCTGAAGGTGGGAGTCTTCTCGACTGAGATAAATATGGGGTGAGAAATCAAGCTTGTTTGAAGTTCTCACCCGATACTTATTTTGTTACTGTACATTCATATTCGTATATCCCATCAGGCTGACATCGATTTCCTGTGCGGCTTCTCTTCCTTCGCGGATTGCCCATACAACCAGTGACTGACCTCTGTGCATATCTCCCGCTGTGAACACCCGCTCCACATTTGTATGATACTCACCTGCCGGTGTTGCCACATTTGTACGCGCATTGACTTCCACGCCAAATGCTTTTGTCACATATTCTTCACTTCCAAGAAATCCTGCTGCAATAAGTACAAGATCTGCCTGTACTGTATACTCAGTTCCCGGTATCTCAGTCATCATCATGCGTCCGGTTTTCTCGTCTTTCTTCGGCTCCAGCTTCACAAGTGTGACCTTGCAGAGATTTCCTTCCTTATCTTTGATGAACTCTTTGACCGTTGTCTGATATACACGAGGATCATGTCCGAAGACTGCCGCTGCTTCTTCCTGACCATAGTCTGTTTTGCAGACTTTTGGCCACTCCGGCCACGGGTTGTTATCTGCACGAGTATCTGGTGCTTTGGGCATCATTTCTACTTGAAGAACAGATTTTGCGCCATGTCTCATAGAAGTTCCGATACAGTCATTTCCCGTATCACCTCCGCCAATAACGATAACGTGTTTTCCCTTTGCAGAAATGTATGTGCCATCCACCAGTTTCATATCATTTGCCCACAATGCTTTTGTCGTGGACTTCAGGAAATCGACTGCGAAATAAATTCCTTTTGCGTCCCGTCCCGGTGCTTTGATATCTCTTGGATGAGAAGCTCCACAGCAGAGAACTACACGGTCAAACTCTTTTAATATAGAAGAAGCTTTTTTGTCTTTACCGATATTGCAATTTGTTACAAATGTAATTCCTTCTTCTTCCATAATATTTACCTTACGGTCAATATACTGTTTTTCCAGTTTCATGTTTGGAATTCCGTAACGAAGAAGTCCTCCGACTTTGTCTTCCCGTTCAAACACTGTCACGCTATGTCCTCTGCGGTTCAGCATATCTGCCACAGCAAGTCCGGACGGTCCTGATCCCACAACAGCTACTTTCTTTCCGGTTCTGACTTTCACCGGTCTTGCCGCAGCGTATCCTTTTTCGTAAGCATTTTCAATAATACTGTACTCATTCGCTTTTGATGATACTGCATTTCCGTTGAGTCCACATGTACATGCTGCCTCACAAAGTGCAGGACATACCCTGGAAGTGAATTCCGGAAAATTATTCGTCTTTTTTAACCTATAATAAGCCTCTTCCCAGTTGCCGTGGTAAATCAGATCATTCCACTCCGGCACCAGATTATGGAGAGGGCAGCCACTTGCCATCCCCATAATCATCTGTCCTGCCTGGCAGAACGGAACGCCACACGCCATACATCTTGCACCTTGGCGCTCCTGTTCTTCTTTTGACAAAGGTGTGTGGAATTCGCGGAAATGCTTGATTCGCTCCTTCGATGACTCTGCCGGCTTATCCTGTCTTTCATATTCCATAAATCCTGTTGGTTTTCCCACGTTGTCCGCCCCCTATCTTCTTCCTTCTTTAATTGCGTAAAATGCTTCAATTCTAGCCTGCTCACTGCTCATGCCCTGTTCTTCCATCTGAACGATAGTAGAAAGCATTTTCTCGTAATCAATCGGAATGATTTTCTTAAATTTCGGCAGATAATCGGTAAAGTGGTCCAGAATTTCTTTTCCGCTCTCAGAATTCGTATAAGCCACATGCTCTTCGATCATTTCTTTCAACTCGTTGATTTCAAACTTCGAAGTTACTCGTTCAATATTTACCATCTGCTTATTAATATTCTTATAAAGATCACTGTTCAGATCCAGTACATAAGCGACACCGCCGCTCATTCCGGCTGCAAAGTTCTTTCCAGTCTTGCCAAGAACAACAACGCATCCTCCGGTCATGTACTCGCATCCATGATCACCAACACCTTCTACAACTGCTTTTGCGCCAGAGTTTCGGACTGCAAAACGCTCACCTGCCACACCATTGATAAAAGCTTTACCACTGGTTGCTCCGTAAAGTGCAACATTTCCTATTATAATATTCTCTTCGTGTTTAAATGTAACACCCTTCGGTGGATACACGATCAGTTTTCCGCCTGAGAGACCTTTACCAAAATAATCATTGCCGTCTCCTACAAGTTCCAGTGTCAGACCCTTTGGAATAAATGCACCAAATGATTGACCGCCTGCTCCGGTACATTTGATCACATAACTGTCTTCCTCTACGCCTTCCGGATATCTTCTTGTAATTTCTGATCCGAAAATTGTTCCAAATGTACGGTTGGTGTTCGTGACATCGACTTCCAGGCTTCTCTTCTGATGCTTTTCAAGTGCCGGAAGCAGTTCTTTTACAAGGACTCTTTCGTCCAACGTCTTCTCCAGTTCGAAATCATAAATCTTCTTTGGATTATAAGTCATTGGTGTCTTTGTTCCCTCATAAGGGTTTTGCAGGATCTGGCTTAAATCCAGTGTTGCTGCACGATCAGATGTCGGCACTTCTTTGACTTTCAGAAGGTCAGTCCTTCCAACCAGTTCATCAATCGTACGAACACCTAATTTTGCCATATATTCGCGCAGATTCTGTGCGATGAATCTCATAAAGTTGATGACGTATTCCGGTTTTCCGCGGAAGTTCTTGCGGAGTTCCGGATTCTGTGTTGCCACACCAACCGGACATGTATCCAGATTACACACCCGCATCATAACGCATCCCATAGTTACAAGTGGTGCTGTCGCAAATCCAAATTCCTCTGCTCCAAGGATTGCTGCAATTGCCACGTCACGACCACTCATCAATTTCCCATCTGTCTCAATACGGACACGTTCACGCAGTCCATTTTGGATCAATGTCTGATGTGTTTCCGCAAGTCCAAGCTCCCAAGGAAGTCCTGCATTGTGGATAGAACTCTTAGCCGCTGCTCCGGTTCCTCCATCATATCCAGAGATCAGGATCAGTCCGGCTCCTGCTTTTGCGACTCCGGCTGCGACAGTTCCAACACCTGCTTCAGATACAAGTTTTACAGAAATCCTTGCGTCTTTATTTGCATTTTTACAGTCATAAATGAGCTGTGCCAGATCCTCGATAGAGTAAATATCGTGATGCGGTGGTGGTGAGATCAGGCTGACACCTGGCGTAGAATGTCTTGTCTTGGCAATCCACGGATAGACCTTTCCTCCCGGAAGATGTCCACCTTCTCCTGGTTTTGCACCCTGTGCCATTTTAATCTGAATCTCTTTTGCGCTGACAAGATATCTGCTTGTTACACCAAATCGTCCGGAAGCGACTTGCTTAATTGCAGAACATTTTTCTGTATCCAGACGCTCGATTTCTTCACCGCCTTCACCGCTGTTGGATTTACCATGCAGACGGTTCATGGCGATTGCAAGCGTCTCATGTGCCTCCTTGGAAATGGATCCGTAGGACATAGCACCTGTCTTGAATCGCTGAACGATTTCATCCACACTCTCTACTTCTTCAATCGGAATACCTTTCTTCGGATAATTAAAATCAAGCTGACCTCGCAGATTAATGTGGGCACCTTCTTCATTTACCATATCTGTGTACTGCTTAAACATTTCATAATTGCCAAGTCTTGTAGACTGTTGAAGCATATGAATCGTACGTGGATTGTACAGATGTTCCTCGCCACAGCTTCTGGATTTGTGTTGTCCGAGACTGTCCAGTGTCAGATCTACTTCCAGTCCAAGTGGATCAAACGCCTGAGAATGTCTTGCAAGATAATCCTGTGCAATCTCCTCAATGCCGATGCCGCCAACACGGCTGACTGTATCTGTAAAATATTTATTAATAAATTCTTCTTTTAATCCAATGGCCTCGAAAATCTTTGCTCCCTGATAAGACTGAATTGTGGAAATACCCATTTTAGAAGCAATTTTTACAATGCCGCTTAAGATTCCGTGATTGTAATCATCAACTGCAGCGTAATAATCTTTCTGCAGCATGCCTGTATCAATAAGCTGACGGATTGTCTCATGTGCAAGATATGGATTGACTGCGCATGCTCCATATCCAAGTAATGTCGCAAAATGATGTACTTCTCTTGGCTCTCCGGTCTCAAGAATGATTGCAACGGAAGTTCTCTTCTTTGTGCGCACCAGATGCTGTTGCAGTCCGGACAATGCCAGAAGTGACGGCATAGCCACATGATACTCGTCAACACCACGGTCAGAAAGGATCAAAATATTCGCTCCGTCACGGATTGCACGATCTACTTCGATAAACAGGTAATCCATTGCTTTTTCCAGACTGGAATTTTTATAATAAATAGTCGGAATCTCTGCAATTTTGAATCCATCCTGTTTCATGTTCTTAATCTTCAGAAGGTCAACATTTGTAAGGATCGGATTATTGACCTTGAGCATCTTGCAGTTTTCTGCTTTTTCTTCCAGAAGATTTCCGTCTGCTCCAATGTATACAGTCGTGGATGTTACCACTTCCTCACGGATTGCGTCAATCGGCGGATTCGTAACTTGTGCAAATAACTGTTTAAAATAATTGAACAGGTTCTGATGCTTATCCGAAAGTACTGCAAGTGGTGTGTCAATACCCATGGCAGCAGTTCCCTCTCCACCGTTGAGTGCCATATTTTTGATAGAAGTTTCTACTTCCTCATAAGAATAACCAAATGCTTTCTGAAGTCTCTTAAGATCCTCTGGTCTGTAGGTCGGTACTAACTGGTTCGGAATTTTCAGATTCTTAAGCTCAATCAGATTGCTGTCCAGCCACTCACCATAAGGCTGTCTGTCCGCATACATTTCTTTCAGCTCTTCGTCTCCGATGACACGTCCCTGAACCGTATCGACCAGAAGCATTTTACCTGGACGAAGTCTTTCTTTTACTATGATTTTCTCTGGTGCAATATCCATAACTCCGACCTCAGATGATAAAATCAACTGATCATCGTCTGTAATGTAATATCTGGACGGACGAAGTCCGTTTCTATCAAGAACTGCTCCCATACAATCTCCATCACTGAACAGAATTGACGCCGGGCCATCCCATGGTTCCATCATTGTTGCATAGTACTGATAGAAATCTTTCTTCTTCTGGGACATGCTCTTATTATTTGCCCACGGCTCCGGAATAGAAATCATAACTGCCAGTGGAAGTTCCATGCCACTCATGACCATAAATTCAATGGCATTGTCAAGCATAGCGGAGTCAGAACCTGTGGCATTGATTGCCGGAAGGACTTTGTGAAGTTCTCCTTTTAAATCTTCAGATTCCATATTTTCCTCTCTTGCCTGCATCTTATCCCGGTTACCACGGATTGTATTAATCTCGCCGTTGTGTACAATAAAACGGTTCGGATGTGCTCTCTCCCAGCTTGGATTCGTGTTCGTACTGAATCTGGAATGAACCAGTGCAATGGCAGATTCATAATCCTTATCCTGAAGATCTGCAAAAAAGAGACGTAACTGATCTACCAGAAACATTCCCTTATAAGCAATCGTTCTGCTTGACAGTGAAGCTACATAAGTATCATCGCTGCTCTGCTCAAAGACACGGCGTACCACATACAGACGTCTGTCGAAGTCAATTCCTTTTTCAACCTTTTCCGGCCGCTTGATAAATCCCTGCATGATGCATGGCATACACTCTACTGCACGACTTCCAAGCACATCCGGATGTACCGGTACTTCTCGCCAGCCCAGGAATTCCATTCCTTCTTTTTCCACAATCACTTCAAAGATATTCTTTGCCTGATTTCTTTTCAGTTCGTCCTGAGGGAAGAAAAACATACCTACGCCGTAATCTCTCTCAGAACCTAAAAAGATGCCGAAAGGTTTACAGACTTTGGAGAAAAACTTGTGAGAAATCTGTAACAGAATTCCTACTCCATCACCTGTCTTACCTTCGGCATCTTTGCCCGCTCTATGTTCTAATTGTTCTACAATCTTTAATGCATTCGCCACGGTATCGTGACTTTTCTGGCCCTTGATATTGACGATTGCTCCAATACCACAGTTATCGTGTTCAAACGAAGGACGATACAAGCCAGCATTTTTCTGTCGCTGTTGCCCGTTCATAATATCTGAGTCCTTTCTTACATTTTTTATTTTTTCCTACTATACACCCATTTTTCAAATTTGTAAATAAAAACTTCTTTTTAAATCGTCGGATAATTAGGCATTTTACAATTGTAAAAGGAGTAGTCTGATAACTACTCCTCGTTTTGGCTATTATTTTTAGTTGTATCCGTGTTCAATCTCTGAATCATAACATAAATACTTGATGCAATAAATGCACATAACACTGTTGAAATTCCGACACGCATCGGATCTTTGAACAACCAGTCGAACCATTGGAACTGCGTTCCAACCACTGACAGGATATTCGCTGTAATATGTGCAAGTACCGGTGCCTTCACAGAACCATATTTTTCATATACATAACAGAACATCATGCCCATGATAAAACCATAAAGCCCCTGGACAAGATTGCCATGAGTAAATGCAAATACGAGTGATGAATACATAGCCGCTGCCCAAAACGGTGAAGTATAACGTAATCTTTTATAGACAAGTCCTCTGTACACCAGTTCTTCACATGTCGGCATCAAAATTCCAAGCACGAGAATCTGCACTGAAAATCCCTGACCGTATAAAGTCTGCATGGTATCGGAATAACTTTCACTCGCTGCTGACAGATTACTTAAAAATATCAGGTTATTAAGTCCAAGCGCCATAACTGCAAACATCACTATAATTGCAATATATTTCCAAATTGGTGCTCTTTCCGTTATAATCCCAAGCTCTTTTTCTTTTCTGCTGTCTCTGTGAAATAAAAATAACATGACAGGAATCGTAATCAGCGCTGCCACACCCTCAATATAAACAGCCCAGTTCATTAGCTCATTTGTAATCTGATCGTATAATTTGCCGGACTGTGCTGTACTCTGCGCAATCTGCATCATCGCATCTGCATCTCCACCTGTCATCTGCATCAGATGTACGCCTGCAAGAAGTGATACCGCCGCCATATATACAAGATATGCAATTCCCAGTTTGATAAGCACAGATCCCCAGATATACCAGAAGCCTCTCCCGCCTCTTGTTTTCTGTTCCATCTATTTACTTCCTTTCCTTTTGCTGCTGATCCACTTTTCATTGTACCTTCACCGAAAACTCCTCTATTCGGCACGATGTTAATTGTACTTCTTTTCTACAGCATATGCAATTAAAAAAGTATGAAATCTTCCAACGCTTCCCGGCTGGCACTGTCGTAATCTGCCATACTCTGAGATTTCCGGATCCTTTTCAGCGCCTTCTTCGCTTCCGGAGCGTTCTGTCCCATATATGCCCACAGCTCTTTTAACTTAAATAACGTATTTTTCTCACCCATTCCCACTTCCAGATAATCACATTTAATCTGTTCAAGAAATGCATGGATTTCCTTTTTATATCTGTCTGCACTCTGCATTTTTCGTGACGTTTCTTCTTTTTTCCACTCAGTCACATCTATATCAGTTGTCTTTTTCACATCTGTTTTTTCTCTCATACGTATAAGATCAAGCAGAGCCGGATTCATTAAAATCCCTCTTCCAAGCATAAAGGTATCTACCTGCGGAAATTCCCGTTTCATCTCTTCATAACTTTCTGGCGTAAAAATATCTCCGTTATAGCAAAGCGGAATCTTACTTTCCTCCACCGCATCATGAAACGCAGCAAGATCCGGTTGATTTTTATAAAAATCCTTCTGCACCCGCGGATGAATAATCAGTTCCTCTACCGGATACTGATTGTAAATATCAAGAAGCCGCGCAAATTCTTCCGGATCATCTTTTCCAATTCTTGTCTTAATAGAAATTTTCACATCACATTTTTTAAAAATCTCATCCAAAAACCGATCCAATCCATCCGGATCTGCAAGAAATCCAGAACCACGCCCTTTAGACACAACTGTCTTTGAAGGGCAGCCCAGGTTCAGATTCACCTCTTCATAGCCATAGACCTTCAGTTTCTCAACCGTATGTAAAAATGAGTCCGCCTGATTGCTCATAATCTGTGGCACAAGATTCATGCCCGGACTGTGCTCTGGCATCACATCATTCTTCTCCTTCGTACTGAACCCCTTCTTCGTATGTGGTACCAGAAAGGGCGTAAAATACTTATCCATCGGTGCAAAATGCTGATGATAAGCCCGACGATATATATAAGTTGTAATCCCCTCAAGCGGAGCAAGGTAATACTTCATAAAAAATCCTTCCCATTTTTATTCACAATGCACAAAGGTGACATCGCCAATCAATGATGGGGACGTAGTACTTTAACATTTCACTACATCCTTTGTTAAATAATTGCCCATCTCATTTTTGTGCATTTTGCGCGTGGATTTCTTGCGCATTCCTGTGCTGATGGACGAATCACGTCTTTACAGATTTCGCTGTAAATTCCTGCTTTTTTTCCTTCTTTAAAAGCTCGTTTCACAAGTCTGTCTTCCCCGGAATGAAAGGTCAGGATTGCAATTCTTCCACCTGGGTTCATGACTTGTGGCAGTTTATCTAAGAATGCATATAACACTTCAAATTCCTGGTTCACGTCAATGCGAAGTGCCTGGAATGTTCTCTGACATGATTTCTTGACCGCCTCTTTTTTCTCTTTCTCCGGAAGAAATGTCAGAGCTTCTTCGATTGCTTCTTTTAATTCTGTTGTAGTTTCCGGAGATTTCCCGTGTTTTCTCCAATTCATCAGCACTTCTGTTATCTCTGCTGCGTATGGTTCATCAGAGTTTTCCACCAGCATTCCTTCTATTTCTTCTGCGTCCATGCTTTTCAAACGCTGTGCCGCACTTTCTCCTTTTTGTGGGTTCATGCGCAGGTCTAAAGGTCCGTCAAATTTGTAAGTAAAACCGCGTTCCGGGTTATCGATCTGCATAGAGGATACACCAAGATCTGCCAGTACAAAGTCAAACTTTCCATGTTCTTCTGCCACTTTGTCAATGTCTGCAAAATTGCATAATTTCACAGTCAAAATATCTTCTCCATATCCAAGATCACGCAGTCTCTTTTTTGTCTTCTCGGACTCAATCGGATCCACGTCAAGACCATAAATGTGACCATGTCCTTCCAGCTTTTCCAACATCTTTCTTGTGTGTCCGCCATAGCCAAGTGTTGCATCCAGTCCATGCTGTCCCGGTTTGATGTCCAGAAAATCCAGAATCTCCTGCACACAAATGGAAATATGCATACCTGCCGGAGTGCTGCCCTTTCCTATGACCTTTTCAATCGTATCTCCATATTTTTCAGGATTTAATTCCTTATATTTTTCTTCATACTTTTTCGGATGCGTCCCGGAATAACGCTTTCTTCTCTTATGAGGCTTTTGCCCCTGTTTTCCTGATTCTTGTCCGCTTTTTTGTTCTTCCATATTCACATTCTCCAACAAACTGTTACTTTTCCTAAAATCGATAAACACTACAAAACGGAGGCTTTCAAAAAAGGGTTACCCTCTTTTAAAAACCCCCGTCCAACAAACTCAAAATCTACTTCTTTGCTTTTGGCAGAGTTAAGTTTAACACAATCGCTACAATAGTTGCAAGAACTACCGGTGATTTTCCAAATATAGTCGTTACCCAGTCCGGGAACTGTGCCAGTGATGCACTTGCCTGAGTCACACCCATGCCGACTGCAACTGCAAGTCCAACAACTGTTGTATTGCGGAAATCCATCGGCTCTGTTGTAATCAGCTTCATACCTGTCATTGCAATTGATGCAAATACAGAAATTGTTGCTCCTCCCAGCACGCAATAAGGAATCGTAGTCAGTATTGATGAAAATTTCGGGATCAATCCGGCCGCCATCAGAATTGCAGCAGCAATTCCAAGCACTCTGCGGCTGATAACTTTTGTTGTAGATACAATACCTACATTCTGGCTGTAAGTTGCTGTCGGAAGTCCACCGAAAAATGCGCAAAAAATATTGCTGATTCCATAGCCTACAATACCACCGGATAATTCCGTATCTGTCGGCATACGATCCATAGAACCTGTTGTAGTTGCAGAGAAATCTCCAATTGCCTGCACAGAGTTAATAGCAAACAAAATACCAAGTGCTACGCAAGATGAAGGCTCAAACTTAATTCCAAAATGCATCGGCTTCGGAAGCTGGAAGATTGCCGCTTGTGCAACGGAAGAAAAATCTACCATTCCAAAACAAAGTGCTACAATATATCCACCAATAATTCCAATTAAGATAGATGCCAGTTTCCAGATACCTTTTCCAAAATGATTAAGTGTCGTTACAATAATCAATGTAATAATTGCTACGAGCCAGTTCTTCCATGAACCGTAATTTTCACTGCTGGCTCCTCCGGCCATATAATTGATCGCGGTCGGATACAAAGATAATCCAATAGAAAACACTACCGTACCGGTAATAAGCGGCGGGAAGAACTTGCGGATCCTCTTAATATTTAATCCCACTAAAAGTGCAATGATACCACCAACAATCTGCGCTCCAAGAATCGTTGCAATATCAAAATCCGCAGCAATTGCCTGCATACTTGGCACATATGCGAAACTGATTCCCATCATGACCGGAAGTCCTGCTCCGATAGTGAACCATTTTGTCTTAATAAACGGAAATAACTGAATCAATGTCGTCAATGCAGACATCACAAGTGCTGCCTGAATAAGAATCACAGAATCTTCCTGTGAAAGACCTGCTACGCCTGCCACGATAATAGAAGGCGTTACGCAGCCGACGATCATAGCCAGTACGTGCTGTATCGCAAGTGGCAGTGATTGTCCAATGGAAGGCTTCCCGTAAAAATCAAACAATGCTTTGTCCATCTGAACAGACTGTTTTGCTTCTTTTGTATTCATTCTTTTCCTCCTGAATCATTTTTTCAACTCATATATTATATAATGCAATGCTTCTATTTGGACACCCTCTGGCTCATTACTTTTTTTAATGTTATTTTTTAGTCATACTTATTTTTCAATTACATTATCTGTCATACGCCTTTACATAGACAAAATTATCATTGGTACGCTCCATACTATATTCCGGATTCAGAATTGCCTCGACAAAATCTCCTCCACCAGATTCTATTGGAATAAGCCGCATTCCGAGCTTCTGTTCCACGTCTTCCACAGTCCAGTCATCCAAAAATACCCTTTCTCCGGTACGAAGCATGTTACATGGAATAATGAGATCTTCTCCTAATCCATGCACATTTTTATCAGCACTTTCTATGTTATCCACAAATTCCTTCGCATCAGAGATTTTTTCCACAAAATGTTTCCTACTATTCTCCTGGTACTCTTTTATCTGAGCAGTCAGATCCTGTCCGGTAATCAGTCCGGATACGGTAATTGTCTCACCAAAGAAATCATTCCTTATGGCAAATACATGGATCTGAAGTCCCGGAAATGCCTCCATCATACGCTCTGCAAATGAACAAATGGTTGCGTAAGTCAATTTTCCGGTCGCGATTGTGACCGTGCGCTTCACTTCTTCACGCATTTTGAGATATCCAGGATTGCTTTTCACCTGCTCAAGCGCTTCCGTGAATTCTGTAATGAAAAGCCGCATCATACCGACACCATTTTCCAACTGGATATATCCGTCATACCGCTCTTCTTCCGGGAAATCACGTCCAGCGGTAATATACCATTCATCGCTTGCATGCATAAAATGAAGTCCATATTCTTCATAATATTTTTTCTGACGGCTCTCGATCATATCAATAATCTCTCCAGCCTCTTCTTTCGTAAAAAGTTCCAGCGGATAAAGATTGTCTCTGTACTTCGTGATACCCGCAGGCACAACAGAGACACTGCGCATAAACGGAAGATATTTTGACAGATCGTCCATCGTGCGTTCCAGCTCTTTTCCATCATTCACACCTTTACAACACACGATCTGACCATTCATCTCCACATGACCTTCATAAAGCTGATCTAAAAATTTCAACTTTTCTCCTGCAAACCGGTTATTCAGCATTTTACAACGAAGTTCCGGGTTCGTAGTCTGCACGGAAATGTTGATCGGCGCCAGCTGCATCTTGATAATGCGGTCTACGTCCTTTTCTTTCATATTAGTCAGCGTAATATAATTCCCCTGTAAGAAAGAAAGTCTGGAATCATCATCTTTAAAGTATAAGGTCTCTCGCATATTCGGCGGCATCTGATCAATAAAACAAAAAATGCATTTATTGCTGCATGATTTGTAATCACTCATCAACTGATTCTCGAATTCGATACCAAGATCGTCATCGTAATCCTTGTCGATTTCCAGAACCCATTCTTCTCCATCCGGTTTGCGAATAAGCACTTCTATATATTCGTCCTTTATCATATAACGATAATCAAACACATCTTCAATTGACTGATCATTGATCGACAGCAGTACATCTCCCGGTTCAATCTCCAATTCTTCTGCGATGGAGCCCGGATAGACTTCCTTAATCAAATGTTCTACCTTCTTCATCTGGATTCCATCCTCCTTTCTTCGTTATTTATCATTTATAATCTGTTATCAACGTTTATCTTTTCATTTTCAGCTTTCGCATTTCTTGCACTTTTTATGTGCTCTGCTTCGTTGATCTGCTTCAGAGCCCTTACATATCCGCCAATCAGCATCAATGTCATAAAAATCCAGATAATCGGCTCTGTATAGATAACTCCAGTGTATCCCAAAACTGGCACGATCCAGATCGTGGATACTATTTTCAACACAAGTTCCAGAATACTGGACGCCACCGGAATGACTTTATGTTCCAGCCCCTGAAGAGAACAACGCAATACAAACAGTGGTCCAAGCACAAAATAAAATGACGTATTTCTTGTCAGATAACGGTATGCCGTATCCAAAATATAGGTATCATTACTGCTTGTGATCCAACGAATCAATGGGTGTCCAAATATCCAGCAAAATGTGGTAAATATAACTCCCTGCACAAGTACGATCACAAATGCCTGATGGATTCCCTTTTTTATCCGGTCATATTCTCCTGCCCCCAGATTCTGGCTGGCATAAGTCGTCATAGCCATGCCTGTACACAGCATCGGAACATTAGTCAGTTCCTCGATTCTTCTTGCCGCAATATGCGCCGTCACAATCTTCGTACCAAGTCTGTTTACTGCAGTCTGGAAAATCACGGTACCGATACTCACAAAACAGGACATCATACCAAGTGAAATTCCAAATATGGTCATCTCCTGATACTTTCTCCTCTGCATCTGCCATTCCTGCCCCTTTGGTACAAGTTCCCGGAACCTAAAAAGCAAGTATGCCATACACAGAACTCCTGCAATACACTGGGCAATATTGGTCGCATGCGCTGCACCGCGAAGTCCCATGGAAAATGTATGCACAAAAAGAATATCCAGAAAAATGTTCAAAATGACTGCAACTGCAAGACATAAAAGCGGAATCCGGCTTTCTCCGACCGCTCTCAATATATTGGCACTGTAATTGTAAAGAGAAATGAATGCTGTCCCCATAATAATAATGCGGATATATTGAAGTGCCTCTTCCATAATATCTGCCGGCGTGTCCAATATATACAAAAGCCCTTCTATCCCAAGAAGCGCACCTACTGTAAGAATCAGCGTCATTGCAACTGTCATAATAAAACTTCCTGCCACATAACGTCGCATATTTTTATAATCTCCTGCTCCAAAACATCTGGATATCGGAATTCCAAATCCCTGGGTCACTCCATTCACAAAACCAATAATCAGATTCGCAATAACTGCTGTTGCACCAACTGCTGCAAATGCCTGTGTTCCTACATAAGTGCTGACAATTTTACCATCTGCCAGATTATATAATTGTTGTAAAAGATTTCCAAAAATAATGGGCAGGGCAAAGGTCATTATGACCTTTGCCGGACTGCCCTTCGTCAATTCCCTCATAGAATAACATTTACTCTTTCTGCTAAAACCAATGTATGAACTATCTCTGAACTCTTGCTCCTGCACCACCCATGATAGCTTCTACTTCTTTCTTGCTAGCCATAGTTGTGTCTCCAGGTGTTGTCATAGCAAGTGCTCCGTGAGCTGCTCCGTAGTTAACTGCAAGCTCTGCATCCTCTGTTGTCATCAGTCCATAGATAAGTCCTGATGCGAAAGAGTCTCCTCCACCTACACGGTCCATGATCTCAAGTCCCTTGTAGTCTTTTGCTTTGTGGATTTCTCCATCTGCCCAGCAGATAGCGCTCCAGTCGTTCACTGTAGCTGTCTTAACCTCACGAAGAGTTGTTGCAACAGCTTTAAAGTTCGGGTATGTCTTAGCTGCTTCATTGATCATCTTCTTGTATCCGTCAAGGTTAAGCTGCTTGAGATCTTTGTCGTTACCCTCAATCTCAAATCCGAGGCATGCTGTAAAGTCTTCCTCGTTACCGATCATAACGTCTACATATTTTGCGATCTCTTTGTTCACTTCCTGAGCTTTCTCCTGTCCACCGATTGCACTCCACATAGAAGGACGGTAGTTCAGATCGTAAGATACGATTGTTCCATACTTCTTAGCTGCCTTGATAGCTGCAAGTACAGTCTCACATGACTGCTCGGAAAGAGCCGCATAGATTCCGCCTGTATGTAACCAGCGAACTCCAAGCTCACCAAAGATATAATCAAAATCAAAATCTTCCGGTGTTGCCTGAGCGATTGCTGTATTCGCACGGTCAGAGCATCCTACTGCACCACGGATACCAAATCCACGCTCTGTAAAGTTGATACCATTTCTGCAGATACGTCCGATTCCGTCTGTCTTCTTCCAGTTAATTAAAGATGTATCTACTCCACCCTGAAGAATAAAGTCCTCCATCAGTTTGCCAACTTCGTTATCAGCAAATGCTGTGATAACTGCAGTCTTCATACCGAAACATCTTCTAAGTCCGCGGACAACGTTGTACTCTCCGCCGCCTTCCCATGCACGGAAGTTTCTTGCTGTACGGATTCTTCCCTCACCCGGATCAAGACGAAGCATAACCTCACCTAATGATACTGCGTCAAACTGGCACTCCTCTTTTGGTCTTAAATTCAGATTCATTTTCATTTCCTCCTAGGATTAAATTATTAAAATTATAAGTAATCCATATATCATCATCGGTACTATTATACAATCAACACTCTGGAAAATCCAGCACGAAATACTCGAAAATAGGGAAAACCTGCAAAAACCGTGAATTTCTATAAAAATTAATGCTTTATAGCAAATCTTGACAGCAGTTTCTTCTGCTCTTTGTAATCCGGCATATACTTCTCCACTTCTTTCCAGAATGCTTTCGAATGATTCATAAATCTGCGGTGTGCCAGCTCATGGATCACTACATAATCCACGATCCGGTCCGGCACAAACAACAGTCTGCAATTAAAATTGAGATTTCCTTCACTGCTGCAGCTTCCCCACCTAGTCTTCTGATTCCGCATAGTGATTCGTCCATAACTGACACCCATAACAGATGCGTAATGCGATACCTTTTCTTCTATAAACGTCTGTATACGCTCTCTATCGCTTTCGTCTGTCACTTCCGGAAGATACACAATATCTGGGCGGTTGTCTTTTGAAAGAACCAGTTTTCTCTTCTTAAATATCCATTCTGCATGCCCCTCAATAAATTCCTGCACAGCATAATCCATCACCTGCATCGGAACTCTGGCACAGACCGTCCCATCTGCTTTCACCTGAAGTCCCATCGAACGTCTGGATGAGCGGATGATCTGTACCTCTACCGGTTCTTCATTTTTCTGTTCTACCCTATATATTTTCATTTGATTCATAATTCACCACCATATATCAGTGTCACAATCGCACAACACATCTATCGTCTTCCTTTTATTATTAAGATAAGGTTCTCTTTTTCTTCTCATAATCATACCAAATCTGACATTAATTAACAATTGTAGGATAGATTATCTTTTCATATCATGGTATGATTATGATGCCTGATGGGATTGTAAAAATCCATTCAAGAATGCCGAGGCATTCTTGCTGCGAGGTGCGCGTCATGCAATTGCATGACATACTTCTACTGTGCACCTCTGCAATCCTGCCGGAGGCTAGCTACATACATAATTTTTGAATTATGTATGCTGTATTGATAAAAGAAAGGAGCACTAAGATTTTGAGACCTATAGAAAAACTCATTGAAAAAAGAAAAGAAGAATTCATCCGCAACAATCTGATGTCGGACGAGTTTATTGATTTTATACAGAAGAACAAAAAACCAATGGACAAACTGCTCTCTTACTATGCCTGCGCAATTATGGAAGTAGAGACAAAATTCCGTGTTCTGGATCATCAGTATTCTCTGGAATACGACCGCAACCCGATTGAAGACATCAAATCTCGTGTCAAATCCTGGGAGAGCCTTATAAAAAAAGTCCGCCGAAAAGAAATCCCTCTGACACTCTCTTCTATCGAAGAGAATATTCACGATATTGCCGGAGTACGCGTCGTCTGTTCTTTTCCTGATGACATCTACATGCTTGCCGACTGCCTGTTAAATCAGGATGACATCACACTGATTGAAAAAAAGGATTACATAAAAAACCCAAAACCGGGCGGATATCGAAGTCTTCATCTGATTATCAGCGTGCCAATCTTTCTTCAGGACGAAAAGCGCATGGTTACTGTAGAAGTTCAGCTTCGAACCATAGCCATGGATTTCTGGGCAAGTCTGGAACACAAGATCCGCTATAAAAAAAATATTCCGGAAGACAAAGCTCTCTATCTCCAAAATGAGATGCTGGAATGTGCCGAAATCAGCGCCGACCTCGACCGCCGTATGCAGAATGTCCGTGATGTTATCTCGAAAAATGTACCAAAAGAAGAAAAAATCCCATTTCTCGGAGAGCTGATTTAGACTTGATTTCTCCAAATGATTCCGATTACCTTTATATCATAGTTGGGGGTTTTGCCCCCAACACCATTTAATTGTTCAAATATTATTCATCCATCCCTTCAATTATAGTTTTATCCTATATCCAGATATAATATTTATTAATATCGCCAATATGTTATCTAGTATTATTACACAAATCTATTTGATATTTTTTACTTTTCCCTGTACAATATGCCTTGCATTAGAAAAACGCGTTTTGATCAAGACTACTTTTTAAACAACAACAAAATAAGGTTATTTTAAAGGAGAATTATAAAATGGAACCAAATCAGAAAAAAGCGAACGGTCTGGCTCTCATTCCTTTCGCAGTATTTGTAGGGGTTTACCTGGCCACAGGAATTACCTTGAATGCGATGGGTGTTGAGATGGCATTCTATCAGCTGCCTACTCCAATTGCTTCATTTATCGGTATTATTGTTGCTTTTGCTATGTTCAAGGGAAAATTTGATGACAAATTATCTGTTTTCCTTCACGGTTGTGGAGAAGAAAATATCATGATCATGTGTATGGTCTTTTTGTTTGCCGGAGCATTTACATCTGTTTCTTCCGCAATGGGCGGTGTTGACTCCGTTGTAAATCTGGGTATGACTTTCATTCCTCCACAGTTCATCGCTGCAGGTGTTTTCGTGATATCAGCATTCATTTCCATCTCAACAGGAACTTCTGTTGGAACGGTTACTGCTGTAACACCAATTGCACTTGGACTTGCACAGGCCGGTGGACTCAATCAGTTCCTCGTGGTAGGTGCCACGATCGGTGGATCTATGTTTGGAGATAACTTATCCATGATTTCCGATACAACCATCGCTGCCACACGAACACAGGATGTAGAGATGAAAGACAAATTCCGTGCCAACTTTAAGATTGCTCTTCCTGCTGTACTTGTAACATTTGTTTTATTACTGATTTTCGGTCGTCCGGAAACTTTACCTGCAGTACAGGAGTACTCTTACAATATTATAAAAGTTCTGCCATACATCTTCGTACTGGTTGCATCACTGCTCGGTGTCAATGTATTCGCAGTTCTGACTGGTGGAATCCTGTTCTCCGGTGCCATCGGTCTTGCAACCGGAAGCTTTTCCGCACTGGAACTTGCCAACAATGTTTATAACGGCTTTTCCGGAATGTTCGAAATCTTCCTGTTATCTATGATCACAGGTGGTCTTGCTAAAATGGTAGAAAAAGAAGGCGGCTTAGAATGGCTTCTTCAGAAAATCAGCAAAGTTATCAAGAACCGTCAGACTGCAGAGCTCGGTATCGCTGTCATGACTTCTCTGACTAACATTGCAACAGCCAATAACACTGTTGCAATCCTGATTGACAGTACAATTGCAAAAGATATCAGTAAAGAATACGGTGTAGATCCAAAACGTACCGCCTCCCTTCTCGACATCTTTGCCTGTGCTTTCCAGGGAATCCTGCCATATGGTGCACAGATTTTATTTGCCTGCGCTCTTATGGAGAATCTGAACAGTCCGTTCCAGGTAATCACGCAGTGCTGGTATCAGTTCATCCTGATGGCATTTGCAATCCTGTCCATCTTCTTTGCAAAAGGTGTAGATACGAAAAAAGCAACAAACTAATATGTGAGGTTATTAAAAAATATGATAGAACAGTACTTAAAAGATCTGAAAGTTCCAAAAGATGAACTGACCGCAATTGAACGTAACAAATTGCTAAACGAAGGAAAAGACGTAGACCGGATTATGTGCTGCATAGATTCAGGGGAGACATTGGCTCCCCTGATTGGCTGTACTCTTCCGGAATATTACTTTTCTGCCGAGAAAATGTGTGAACTCGAGGAATATATTTATAATAAGTTCCACTCTGACGGAGCCGGTCTGTCCACAACCTTGCGCGGCATGGCAGAAGCTATGGGATCAAAAATCAAATATTCTGATTACAACATTGCCCAGCTTGAGACTCCTGCCATTTCAAGTCTGGATGAAGTAGACAAATTAAAACGGATAAATGTAGATGAAGACGGACGCCTTCCTATTATTTTAAAAGGTCTGAAAATGGTCAAAGAAAGACTTGGAGACAAAGTACCTGTGAGCGGGACTGTCACTGGACCATTTACCGTTGCCTCAATGCTTGTTGGAACAGAAAATCTTCTGAAAGGTATGGTAAAACAACCGGATAAAGTCCTTCAAATGATGGACATCATTACAGAAAATAATAACCGTTACATCCAAAGACTCCTGGACATGGGCGTAGGAGTTGGATTTGCAGATCCGGTAAGCTCCACCTCTCTTCTTCGTGTGAAACAATATGAGAAATTTTCACTTCCATTTTTCCAAAAGAATGTAGACTTTATTAAAAGCCAGGGTGGGGGATGCGGTCTTCATATCTGTGGTACAAGCCGTAAATTATGGGAACTTCTGATTCCTACCGGAATCGGTACATTTGGTCCGGACAATGTCGAGGATATGGCAGAAGCCAAGGAAGTCCTCGGACCATATATGTGCATTCAGGGAAATGTCCCTCCTGTAGAAGTCATGCGTCTTGGAACTCCTTACGATGTTCTTCGCGCATCCAGAGAAAGTATCCGGAAAGCTTACGACTCCCCGAAAGGTTTCGTGCTGACATCCGGATGCCAGACTCCAATGTTCACACCAGAAGAAAATATGACTGCACTTATGGATGCAGCCCGTATCTTCGGGCATTATCCAATCAATCAGGATTTATTATGGATGGAGGATTAATCCTCCATCCTTAACATTTCTGGATGAACTGCAATTATTTCCATGAAGTTTGACATGGACCCTGTCTATCCCTTATACTAATTTACAGAAATATTCCCGGTATTCCATGTTGACAGGACATCCCCATATGATGCCTGTAAACTCATTTATTACATTTGAAAATATATCGGGAATGATACGAAATTCATACATGACAGGAGGATAATGATCATTATGATTATAAAAAATGGACTCGTCGTTGATCCGGCTTTGGGACTTTCCGAAAAGATGGATCTTGCGATTGAAAATGGAACAATTCTAAAAATAGGAAAAAATATTGATACAGATCAAGTTTCAAATGATACCGAAGTCCTGGACGCCACAGGACTTGTCGTTGCTCCGGGACTGATTGATACTCATGTACATTTCCGCGATCCGGGATTTACTTATAAGGAAGATCTTCATACCGGTGCACTTGCTGCTGCAAAAGGCGGATTTACAAGTGTCATCTGCATGGCAAATACTTCACCTGTCGTTGACAGTCTCCCTGTGCTTAAAGATCTGATTGACCGCGAGAAAAATGAAGACATCCGTATCTTCCAGGCAGCTGCCATTTCCTGCTCTCTGAAAGGAAAAGAAGCTGTCGATATGGAGGCTATGAAAAATGCCGGTGCATGTGGCTTCACCGATGACGGAATCCCTCTCCTGGACGCTGATTTCTGTTACCGTGCTATGGAACATGCCGCAAAATTAGGTGTACCTGTAAGTCTCCATGAGGAAGATCCTTCTTTTATTCAGAATAATGGAATCAATCACGGTACTGTATCTGAAAAGCTTGGCGTCTATGGTTCCCCTTCCATTGCCGAGGAATCGTTGGTTGCCCGTGATTGTCTTCTGGCACTTCGCTCCGGCGCAGATGTTGTTATCCAGCATATCAGCTCTGGTGTCTCTGTAGAAATGGTCCGCACTTTTAAAGCCCTCGGTGCTAAAATTCACGCAGAAGCAACACCGCATCATTTTACTCTGACTGATGAGGCACTTCTGACTTACGGAACGCTGGCCAAAATGAATCCGCCACTTCGCACCGCAAAGGACCGCCAGCAGATCATCGAAGGTCTTGCAGACGGAACCATTGACCTCATTGCCACCGATCATGCTCCACATAGCATGGAAGAAAAGAATAAACCTCTTACAGAAGCACCAAGCGGAATCACTGGTCTTGAGACTTCTCTTGCACTTGGCATCACAAGTCTTGTAAGACCTGGGCACCTGACTCTGTTACAGCTTCTGGAAAAAATGACTGTCAATCCGGCAAAGCTTTACCATCTCCCATACGGACAGATCAACGAAGGTGCTGCTGCCGATCTGGTTATCTTTGATCCGGAAGAATGCTGGAAACCTGGCGATTACGCTTCCAAATCCTGCAATACCCCGTTTACCGGACAGGAACTTTTCGGAAAAGTAAAATATACGATCTGTGGCGGTAAAACTGTTTATTCTGATAAATAATATAAATAATCACTTCATAAAAGTCAAAAGACAGGAAAAAGAACTTCCATACTTACACAAAAAGTTCTCTATCCTGTCTTTTTAATAATCACTTTGATATTAAATATCTTCCATCAAGTGCTTTAGCGATTTGCCCCCCCCCACAGAAATATTCTCTGTTTCTGAACGATGGCTGCCCGCCAGCTCTATGTTATCTTCTGCATCAAAATTATCTACAAAGTCCGAATCCACAACTTCTTTCAAATGATCCTGAATATCTGTCAGACATTCCAAAAGAACCGGATTAAACGCACCACATTCTCCATTCAGAATCATCTTCACAGCCTGTTCATGAGAATAAGCTTTCTTGTACACACGGTCACTGATCAACGCATCATAGGCATCCGCCAGTGATACGACCTGAGCAGAAATTGGAATTTCCTCTCCCACAAGCCCATCCGGATATCCTTTTCCATCATAACGTTCATGGTGCCAGCGGCAAATCTGATAAGCAACTTCCAACAGTATCTCTCCTTGATACATCTTAAGGTTCTCAAGCATGGTGGCTCCAATCAACGTATGTGTCTTCATAATATCAAATTCTTCTTTTGTAAGCTTACCCGGCTTATTCAGAATCTTCTCATCAATTCCTATCTTACCAATATCATGAAGCGCAGATGCCATAGAGATCATATACTGCTCAGACCATGACAGTCCGTACTGCCCCGTCTTTTGGACGAGACGCTCCAAAAGTAATCTCGTCAAAGTCTGAATGTGTAATACATGAGGTCCACTCTCTCCATTACGAAATTCCACAATCTGGCTTAAGATTCCAACCATCATCCGGTTATTCTTCTCTTTCTCATAAATCTGGTCAGCAACAAGAGAAATCAATCTCCTCTGTTTTGCATAAAGCTTAATGGTATTAAACACTCTTTGATATACGATTTTCGCGTCAAATGGACGTCTGATATAATCTGCGATCCCCATCTCATATGCCCGGCGTATATAATCCTCAGATCCTTCACTGGAAATCATAATGACCGGGATATCATCCATCCAGTGCTCTCTTGCCATAGCCGCAAGGACCTCGAAGCCATTCATGACCGGCATCACAATATCCAGCAACATCAGTGATATGCCCGTACCATACTGCTTAAGCATCTTCAATGCCTCTTCTCCATTCTCAGCTTCCAAAATTCTGAAATCGTCCTGAAGCATCTCTGTAAGGATTTCCCGGTTCATCTCCGAATCATCCACAATTAAAATCTGCTGCTTAACTTTTAATGCTTCAAGTGCAGTTCCATCCTCACCTTCCTCATTCGCAAAATCTTTCTCTGTAACGACTGTGTTCTTTCGATTCTTCGCAAGATACATAAACTTATCCGCTTCCATTACCGTCTCCTCGACAGTCCTTCCTGCAGACATGACTCCACCGATACTTGCTGATAACTGAAGCTTTGAATATGTCGGAACATTTGCATTATAAATTTCTGTCCGGATCTGCTTAAGCTTTTCTCTGAACATCGTCTCGCTGATTCCCTGCAATACAAGGAGAAACTCGTCCCCTCCATAACGGATCAGAGTATCGTTCTTTCGGATACAACGACGAATTGCTTCCACTGTGGTGATAAGTGCCAGATCACCGGCATTGTGTCCATATGTATCATTATAGATTTTAAAATCATCCATATCAATCATGGCAACCCCGACAGATGCTGTCATCTGCTTGATCCGATCCTCGTAATAGCGGCGATTATATACACCGGTCAGCGCATCTTGATACAGCTTTTCATTATATCCGCTCAACTTCTCCATTAAACGGTCACGATTCTCCAAATCAACCAGGAATTCCTCATCCATCTTCCTGAGCAGCTCCATAACGTATGGCTGTCCGTCAATCTCCACATAACGCGCTGTCACTTGATAAATATCTGAATCCAGGTATTCCAGCTTTGTCCGCACTGACTTCTCCTCGAATGCCCGGGCAGCAATACAATTCTTACATGGCTTTTCCTTCTTCCAGAAATCATAACAATGGCATAATTCCATGTCCCCGCCTGGATTGTCGTTCTCTTCCAGCCGGAACTCCCGCTTATCCAACAGTCTTACTACCGTAAAGACCTTTTTATACAATTCCATCTCCATCTGAGCCTGCTGCATTGTCATAATATAATCTGAAGACATGATTTTAATCCTCCTGCACGATTCAAAAATCCGCGCTTTATCGTTCTGGTAAACACATTTATTTTATCAAATATAAATAAAAACTACAAGTTGTTTAACCAGAAAGATTGTCAAAACTTTGTCCTACTTATTCAGCTACGTTTATATTGACAACTGCTAGTTTGATTGTAGCCATTCTGAATTTTATTTTTGTGGACGGCAAATGGGTGGCAAATTCACTGAATCGCACTGAACACAGTCGAGAAACCGCCTATTTACGCACTAATTCACACACAGTTTCACAGTGATCGCAGAACGGGAACATATCAACCGGCTGAATCTTTTCCACCTTATAATAATGCTTTGTCAAATATTTCAAATCTCTTGCCAACGTCTCCGGATTGCAGGAAATGTAGATGACTTTCTTCGGAGATAACTTTACAACAGAAGATAAGAATCTCTCATCACTTCCGGCTCTCGGCGGATCCATAAATACCACATCGGCTTTCTCACCTTTTGCTGCCATCTCGACCATAAATCTTCCGGCATCTCCCTGATAAAATGCAGCATTCGTGATCTTATTCTCTTTCGCATTGATCCTGGCGTCTTTTACTGCATCTTTGTTTAGCTCCACGCCAATCACCTTACCGGCTTTCTTCGCAGCAATAAGCCCAATTGTTCCAATTCCGCAATACGCATCAATCACCGTCTCTTTTCCTGTCAGACTGGCGTAATCAATGGCAGTCTGATATAAAATCTCTGTCTGCACCGGATTGACCTGATAAAAGGACTTCGGTGAAATACGAAACATACAGCCACATAATCTGTCTTTAATAAACCCCGGACCGAAAATCGGCTTTTCCCGGTCTCCCAAAACCATGCTTGTCTGTCTGTCATTTACATTTAACACAACGGTCGTAATCTCCGGATGCGCTTTTCTAAGCGCTTTCACAAAATTATTTTTCGACGGAAAAATCGGTGAACCTGTGACAAGGACGACCATAATCTCTCCTGTAGAAAAGCCTCGGCGGATCAGCACATGACGCAGAAGTCCATAACCTGTGTCCTCATCATATGTCCGGATTTTAAATGATTTCAACATTCCACGAATCGTCCGGATAATCTCCTGACTCTTTTCGTCTTCAATCAGGCAATTCTCCACCGGAACTACTCTATGCGTTCCTTCTTCGTAAATACCGGAAATAATATTTCCTTTCCGGTCACGGTCAAATACCGCATGCACTTTATTCCTGTAATAATATGGATTCTCCATTCCGATGATTGGACAGACCTTCCCGTACGCTCCAAGAAGACTCTGTTCTTTTTTCTGCTTTTTCTTAAGCTGCTCTTTATAAGGAATACCCTGAAACTGGCAGCCACCACATTTCTTCGATATATTACATTTCATAATTTCTTACTTACCTGTTACCATTCATATATATTCTGACAGTAACTCTCCTCTTTCATCTATAACTGTTCAGAACCCCACCACACAAATTCGCAAAACCGCACGATACTCGTGCTTTCCCACTGCTACGCAGCTAATTTTGCTCATATGTGGGGTGGTAACTCTATTCGAGTCACCTTGAAATAAGAAAAACCGCTACTTACATGCAAGCATGACGCATCAATTTTTCTTATTTCAAGGGGTTCTGAATAGTTACCTTCTATTATAAATTGTGGACATTTTCCCCGCAACCTTTTATAATCAAATCATGTTTTTATTTAAAGGAGATATCAAATGAGTACTAATCAACACAATCGCGAATCTTTTGGCAGTCGTTGGGGCTTTATCCTCGCCTGCATCGGCTCCGCCGTCGGCATGGGAAATATCTGGATGTTTCCAACCAGAGTGTCCCTTTACGGAGGCGGCTCTTTCCTGATTCCTTATATATTTTTTGTTGCCCTCATCGGCTTCACTGGAGTCATTGCAGAAATGAGCTTTGGCCGTGCTACCAGATCTGGTCCGGTCGACGCATTTGGCTGCGCCTGCGAGACAAACGGCAAACGAAAACTCGGAGAAGCCCTTGGCATGATTCCAGTTCTCGGTTCCCTTGCAATGGCAATCGGATACACCGTCGTTATGGGCTGGATTTTCAAATATGCAATCGGTACCCTGACCGGTTCGACTCTTGCCCCAGATAATGTAGAAGAATATGGAAATGCTTTTGGCAGTATGGCTTCTGCATTTGGAAATAATGGATGGCAGATTGGCGCTTTGATTATCTGCATGTTAATCCTCATGCTCGGTGTCGGAGGCGGAATCGAACGTGCCGGTAAAATCATGATGCCGCTTTTCTTCTGCCTGTTTGTTATTCTGGCAGTTTACGTTGCATTCCAGCCGGGAGCCATTGACGGATACCGCTACATTTTCCGGGTGGATCCGGAAATGCTGGCATCTCCGTCTACATGGATATTTGCTCTTGGGCAGGCATTTTTTTCCCTGTCTGTTGCGGGAAATGGAACTCTGATTTATGGTTCCTACCTGTCAGATAAGGAAAATATACCCGCTTCTGCCGCAAAAGTAGCACTTTTTGACACCATCGCCGCAGTCCTTGCAGCCCTGGTCATCATTCCAGCTATGGCAACCACCGGAGCACAGTTAAATCAGGGAGGACCGGGACTATTATTCATCTTCCTGCCGAATCTGATTCGTTCCATGCCGGGAGGCCGGATCATTGCAATCATTTTCTTTGCAGCCGTATTCCTTGCAGGGATGACATCACTGATCAACTTATACGAAGCACCAATTGCAACGGTACAGGAAAAACTACATTTATCCCGCGTACCTGCATGCGGTGTCATTGCAGCAATCGGAATCATCGTTTCACTTCTGATTCAAGGCATCGTCTCCACATGGATGGATATTCTTTCTATATACATTTGTCCACTGGGCGCGGGACTCGCCGGAATCATGTTCTTTTGGGTATGTAAGAAAAGCTACGTCGAAGAACAAGTCAATAAAGGCCGGGAACGGAAATTCACCAAATACTTCATTCCTGTCTGCAAATACATCTATGTACCAATCTGCTTTATCGTACTGATTCTTGGAATCGCACTTGGCGGGATTGGCTAACAAAAAAATCGGGATACTCTACATGATAGAATATCCCGATTCTTTTTCTACATATCAAATTCTATGATGCGCTTTCTGCTTTATCTCCAACTCGAAATCTTGCCATGCAGATCAAAGTCGCCACTGCCACAATCACTCCACCTGCAAATCCTATATCTTTCAGCGAAATCTTTGTATACACTGTTCCGCCAAACCAGGTTCCGCAGCCAATTCCCAGATTGAAAATTCCTGAGAAGATTGCCATAGCAACAGATGATGCAGCCGCAGAGACACAACCAATCAACTCTGCCTGAAAGCTTACCTGAAATGCCATAATCGCCAGTCCCCATCCAGCACATACCAAAATCACGGTATACATATTGACAGAAGCTGGATATAAGAGCAGCAGAGCTGCCACAACACCAATCATAACAGTCTGAACAAAAGCATACCGATGATCATCATAATATCTTGAGAACAAATAGCTTCCTCCAAGCCCCGCTACTCCGAATAACATCAATGCCATAGTTACCCAGTTACTCGGAAGCCCTGCTACCTTCTGCAAAAACGGCTCGATATAACTGTAGCTTGTATAATATCCGGTCGCCACAAGAAATGTAATTACATAAATGCTCATCAATCTTGCATTTTTGAAAAGCTCCGGAAGCTGGCCCACGGAAAATGATTCTGTTCCTTCCAGCTTCGGAAATACAAATGCCAGATAGCCAAGTACCAGAAATGAAACTATCGCCACACATAAAAATGTCATTCGCCAGCCGATCTGAAGTCCGATCATTCGGCCAAGCGGCATTCCTATTACCATGGCAATTGACGTTCCAGTAATAATTGCACTAAGAGCCTTTGACTGATGCTCTTTCGCCACAACCCGAACTGCAACCGGTGATGCGATCGCCCAGAAAATGGAATGTGCACACGCCACACCAATACGTGACAATACAAGAAATGTAAAGCCACTTGAAATTACCGACAACACCTGACATACCGCAAACACACTTAACGTTCCAAGCAGCAATTTCTTCGGCTGTATCCTGCACACTAACAACATCAGCGGCAGCGACAATAACGTCACAGTCCAGGAATAGGCTGTAATCATCACGCCCGCCTGAGCCTCCGTCATATGAAACTCTTTAGAAATATCCGTCAAAAGCCCAATCGGCATAAATTCCGAAGTATTTACCAAAAACGCTGAAATCGTCATACCGATCAACGGGAGCCACTCCCGTAAAGTCATCTTCGTCTTCATCTATATTATCCTTTCCAATTATGTTAAAAATCATTATTTGCCCGCGAACAATTATAGTATAAGGCGTTGCACAGTGTCAATAAAGTATATATCTAAAATAGTTGAACCTAAAATGAATTTCTAAATTCCATGCCCCTCTTTTTTCTGGACTTTTCTTTTTTCACACCCCTTTTTACGTACAGTACATCTAATTTGAGATTATAGTGACAGATTACTATACAAAAACATAATGCCAAAAACATATTATTGGCATAAAAAAACAATTGTATAAATATATCAATCATGTTAAAATAAGTAAAATATATTATTATAAATAATGGGAGGAATGATATATGAAACGCGAAAAACAAACAACTAGCTTAAATAAACTTATTATTAAAGTGAAAGAAGGCGAAAGGATACAAAAAAATATTGGAAGAATATTTCGAAAATATAACATTATAGAATATAAAGAACCAGGCGAAACTTTGACAATTAATGATTTTTACAAAGGCTATGGCGATGGCTGTTTTTATTTATCCAATATAGACTTGGAAAGTGATACACAACCGAAAGAATTAACAATTACATTTATTAGCAATTCTTATCCGGATAAAATGATTCGGCATTTGAAAAATTTCCGGCCTCTCTCTTTGATACCGGAGTCCTCCCAAAATCTGAAGACTATTACCGTGCAAAAGATGTAGAAGAAATGAATGGTCATTTCCTAATGTTCAATAAAATGCTTGATACTCTGGACCTCGAACTCACAGAAGAACTAATTAAAGCTTTTCACTATGAGCTAAAAAGCGGGGTATTCGAAGATCGCGCAAATGGCTACGCAATCGGCGATTATAAAAAGCGTCCTAACATGATAGGCATATATGAAACAGTACTTCCAAGCCAGGTATCCGATGAAATGTCACAATTATTAGCTTGGTACAATAATCAGGATATTTCCCTAGAAATACTTGCCGAATTTCATGCCCGCTATGAAAGTATTCACCCATTTCAGGACGGAAATGGACGAACCGGGCGTATGATTATCTTCCACGAATGCCTGTATCACGGCATTGCTCCATTTATCATCGAAGACGCTAATTGCCCAGAATATCTCGATGCCCTGAAATCATACCGTCAAGGAAAAGACGTAACAGCATTGACTTCATTATTTCAAAAAGAACAGGAATACTACTGGAATCGTTGTCAGTACTTTCTGGCAGAATAAATGTATATGCGAAAGAGGTCCGGTTGGACCTCTTTACTTTACTTCAAATGCCCGATTCATCTCTTTTCTTCCATATTGCTCCTCCGTATCGGCTCATTTCTTATGCCATTATACGTTTTGCAAATGTCAGAAACTGTCTCTCTGCAAAAGTTTTTCTATAAAATTACTATTTTCTTCCACCTTAATCAATCAAATCGTTCTGAAATCTGGACAAATGTTCATATGGCAGAATGAGGCGCCCACGATACAGTCCGCAGCCGTCGTTAATCAGGCTGTTATTCATTGCTGCGAACATATTAACATCAAGGTCTTTTAAATCTAAATTAAAAAGTTTCATTCCGCGCTCGTATGCCTCATCGAAGTAAATGCATTCCCCTTTTGGAACTGCATCTCTTCTTGCTCGTTCATGCTCCTGACGCTTCTCATACCCCAAGTGATTCGCCGGTCCGATTTCCGCGATGTCGTCCATTTTCTTTGTTCGAAGCTGCACTTCCATATAGCTTCTGGACGTATTATCATAAAATGTGATATGTAAAGACTGATAACCGTACATGGTCGGGTTGGATATGAAATCTCTGTAATATGGCTTTACTTCGCCGTCCAGCAAGTCTGATTTACTCTCCCGGACTCCTTTTGCCGGCTCGGCTGTAAAGCCGCGTTCTTCCAGAAATCCCGGCAGCGCATTGGCTATCTGATAAAGATATTTCATCTCTTCCTCTTCGAGATTCTGTCCCGGCTTCAGATGACATTTCGGCAATGCAATTACAATCCGATATGCGATAATATCCCGAAAACAGCTCAGTTTTTCTTTTAAATCTGCCACAGCCGGATATGTTCCATGTTCCTCATAATAATTATAAATGTATTCTACAATGTAGCCGTTGAATTTTTCTTCTGTACGTATCAAAGATTTGATTCTTCCACGAAATGTAAAGGCGAGAAATGGAAATTCTTTTGCCATGTACTTGTAAAATTCCCGGATTTTCTGTGACTGGGAAGTCAGGAAATCGTTGTGCTCCAGCATTTCCTGTACTTGAAGGAGACAATTGCTATGCACAAGGTCGATTTCATTATGTGTCCGCTTTGCTTCTTTTCTCAAATCTGTCATATAATTTTGTATAATTTTAAAGACCGTATCCCCGGAATATAAATAATCGTTTAATGTAACCATCTGTCAGTCTCCTTTACTCGTCTGGATTCAATGGATAAATGCTGTATCTACTGCATTTATCATCATCAACCGAATCTCTTCATCGGTAATTCTATAATGCTCCTGAATAAATTGCAATTCTTTTGTCATGGTTGTGTTGCTGACGGTCCGGTTATCTGTGTTGATCGTCACCTTGATCCCGTTGTCCAGGAACTCCCGAAGCGGATATTGGCTTTCGCTTTCTACAGCTTTCGTCTGAAGATTGCTGATCGGGCACATCTCGATACCGATTCCTTTATCACGGATCATTTTCTGGACTTCCAAATTACCTCGCATGGCGATTCCATGTCCAATTCGAAGTGCTCCTGCCTCTACGGAATCCAGAATGTTCTGCACGCTTCCACACTCCCCGGCATGAATGGTAAATGGCATTCCAAGCTTTTTTGCTTGTCCAAATAACTCCATGAATTCTGACATCGGATAGATGGCCTCAGCTCCTGCAAGGTCTGCCGCGCACACACCATTTCCAAGGTATTCTCTTGCTGTCCGGATCATACGGAGATTCTCCTCATAGCTGTGATGGCGCATGGCACAGGTAATAATGCCATAATCCACACCGAACTCATTTTTTCCACGATTCATCCCCCGAATGACTGCCTCTATCACCTGACCGCAGCTTAAGTTTTCATTTTCTGATAAAAGCGGGGCAAACCGCACTTCCGCGTACCGGACATTTTCCTGACTCATACTTTTTAATACGTCATACCCTGCCAGCTCCAGTCCTTTCTCGTCCTGCAGACACTGTCCCGGAAGATCGAATTTCTCCAGATATTCCTGAAGGCTCTGGCAGTCATCAGATACATGAATTTCAGAAGGCTCTACTTTTCTTCCAAGACGGCTTTCCAGAAATTCCCGACTCAGTGAACCGTCCAGGTGACAGTGCAGTTCTATTTTCGGCAATGCTTTCAATTCTTCCAATGTCATAGCTTATCCCACTTTCTTTTATCATCTAACTTAGCCTCATTATAAAACAAAGGCTATCACTTTTCAGCAATAACCGTTACTGAAAACTTATAAAAAGTTACAAACTTCTATGTTTCATTCCTACTTCAACGAGTATGCTTTTGATGATATAAATATCTATCTACTCACAAGTTCTTGTACTCTCCATAGGCGTAAATTCCGGACTAACGTATCCGTACATATTTGCATTAACGTTTCAGTGTCAGCTTGCAAATCGCTCTCCATAACCCTTAAGATTTATTGATGCCTGGAAATCTCTGTCAATTATATTCCCACACGCACATCTATAAACCCTGTCAGATAATTTCAAATCTTTTTTGATATTTCCACAACAGCTGCAAAGCTTTGATGATGGATAAAACCGATCAGCCACAATAAGCTGGATCCCTTTATCACTGCATTTGTATTCAAGCTGTTTTCTAAACCAAAAAAATCCTTGTTCCTGAACTGCTTTGGATAAATGTCTATTTTTCATCATTCCGCTGACATTCAGCTCTTCAATACAGATAAATCTTGGTTTTCGATTTACGATTTCAGATATGGTCTGATTCAAATAGTTTTTACGGATGTTTGTTAATCTGTGATTTCGTTTTAATAAAAGTTTTTCCTTTTTGATTACATTATTGGTTTTGCAGTAACTTTCTCCTTCCTTATTTTTCTCGTAAGAACGAGAGATACTACGCTGTAATCTGCGTTTCTGTTTTTCTAGTTTCTTTACTTTCTGACTCTTATTAATGTTCTTATATTCAACAGCATCAGAGCAGACAGCCAAATCTTTGATTCCTAAGTCTATACCAACTCCATCATCATTAAGTGTTTCTTTGCAATCAGGAAATTCCACACATACACTGATCCACCAGTTCAATCCGTCAAAGGATATTCTCGGATTCATATATTTAACATCTGTTGGAATACGTCCATGTTCTGCAAGTCTTACCCAATTCATTTTTTGCTTATTTGCTTTCCTGCTGGAAGAAAAGCCTTCAAACTTAACGTGGGTATTACTGAATTGTATCTTAACGTTGTCCTGATAGAACTTCGGCATTGATCTCTTTTTGGACTTGAATCTTGGGAATTTTTGCAAGCCCTTGAAAAAGTTCCTATACGCAGTACAGGCATCTTTGATTGCCTGTTTGGTTACATTATTTGAAATATTCAGCAGCCACGCGTATTCATCAGAATGTCTGAGCTTTGTAAATTCTTTTCTGAGTTCTGAATCTGAAATGAATTTGCCACCTTTTTCATAATTTTCTTTTTCCCTGGTCAAAGCCCAGTTATAAGCAAATCTTGAAGCACCTGCGTACTGAAACATCTTAGTTTTCTGTACGTTGTTTGGTATCAGCATTACTTTTATGGCTTTTACCATCTGTTTCCTCCTGTATCAATTCCCGGATAAGTTTCTTAGCTTTGTTCGCTCGTTTTCCTTGTAATTTGCAGCTGAATACTGTGATTATTTGAACCAGGTCTTCAACAAGTTCCTGCTGTTCAGATTTTTCAGTATTATCAATATTTCCATTTTCATCCCAATTTCGTAATGTTTGAGCAGATACGCCTATAATTTTTGAGAATTCATGTATAGAATAATATTTACTCAAAGTATCAACTCCTTTCAATAATATTCTAGTCTAATATCTTATAAAACTAAACATCTACTTATATGATTTTATAATTTATATTTACCTGTTAATAACCTTCATTTTTCGACAGTTACTTCTACTGTATATGCCGCTTTTATTTTTCTTCTAATACAGAAGTACAGTGTGGACAGCGGGTTGCCTTGATACTGATTTCACTCTGGCAGAATGGACATGTCTTTGTTGTCGGCTCTGCCGGTGCTTCTTCTTTTTTATTAAAGGAAAGTAATTTGTTAATCCCTTTCATCAGACAGAACAAAATCAGTGCCATGATAAGGAAATTTACAACTGCTGATACAAAACTAGATGCAAATCCTGCAACGTCTGTCATAGTGTAAGTTGCACCGCCTGTCAAAAGATTTAAGATCGGATTGATAAAGTTGTCAGTCAGAGATGTTACAATTCCGGAGAATGCGCCTCCGATAATCACACCGACTGCCATGTCCATAACATTACCGCGTAAGGCAAATGCTTTGAATTCTTCCATAAATTTTTTCATGATGAATCTTCTCCTTTGTATTTTACTCTGTATACTATCATACTATATTCTAGTCGAAGATTCCACGGCCTTCTTTTTGGCACTTTGTATTTTCTGTCTCACACTGAAGTGATGATTCAAGAATGCCTCGGAATTCTTGTTGCGAGGTGGGAGTCATCTCCCAGCTGATATCATTTGTCAACCATTGTGTTGCACATGGTTGACATTTGTTTTTTTGCATGTTAAAGTATGTCTTGTATAAAATTTCAGAAAAATGAATTACTCAAGGAAAGAGAGGACTTCTAATGATTTCAAATCAAAATACATCTACGGATCCACAGCTTTCACGTGAAGAAGCAATTGAAATACTCAACACGCCGGATGAAAATCTGGATGAGCTGATTGCCCGGGCTGAAAAACTGCGTCGAAAATACAAAGGAAATCATGTAAGTATCCACATTCTTACTAATGCCAGAAGTGGAAACTGTTCTCAGGATTGCGCTTACTGTGCTCAGTCCTGCCGTTCAAAAGCTGACATTGATAAGTACAAATGGGTCGCAGATGAGAAATTATATGCAGACAATGATTTTGTCAATGAGCATCATTTGTCACGCCACTGTATTGGACTTAGTGGAATGAAATTTACCGATGCAGAGATTGAAGAATTGGCTGAAAAAATCCGAAAAATGAAAGAACAGGGAACACACCTGTGTTGTTCTATCGGTTTTCTGACAGAAAAGCAGGCATTGATGTTAAAGGAAGCCGGACTTGACCGCATCAACCATAACTTGAACAGCAGCCGTGCTTATTATCACAACATCTGTTCCACTCACACATTTGAACAACGCGTTGCTAATATAAAAATGCTTCAAGGGCTTGGTTTTGAAATCTGCAGCGGCGGCATTATTGGTATGGGCGAAAGCAAAGAAGACGTGGTAGATATGTTACTGGAGCTTCGCGAGATCCGACCGGAGGCACTTCCAATCAACTTCCTTCTTCCAATTCCGGGAACACCTTTAGAGCACGCCGATATGTCCGCTCTCACAACAGCTTACTGTATGAAAGTCCTCTGTCTTGCAAGACTTTTAGTTCCGCAGTCCGATATCCGCTGTGCCGCAGGACGTGAGATTTATTTTAAAGGAGAAGAAAAAAATCTGCTCCGCGTCGTTGATTCCATATTTGCCTCAGGATATCTTACCGCTGGCGGACAGGGAATCAAAGATACAATCCAGGCAATTGAAGACGCCGGATTCACTTATGAAATTGAGTCCGCTTAATAAGTTTAACGTCTTTGCACATCATTAAATAATAAGGAGAGTTTTACTATGACACATGACAATACAAATACACAGACATTTCGAAAAACAAGTACTTACGCTATGGTCGTAACCGCACTTATGGCAGCTGTGACCTGCATTCTCGCACCATTATCTGTTCCAATTGGTCCGGTGCCAATTTCACTTACTAACTTTGCGATCTACCTGTCTCTCTATCTGTTAGACTGGAAAAAGGGAACTTTGAGTTACCTGATCTACTTGTTGCTCGGATTGGTAGGGCTTCCGGTATTCTCCGGATTCACAGGCGGACTGGCTAAACTGGCAGGTCCGACCGGCGGATACATCATCGGATTTATTCCAATGGCAATCATCGCAGGTATTGTCATTGACAAATTCACTAACCGTGGAATCCAGATCCTCGGAATGATCGTCGGAACTGCAATCTGCTACGCATTTGGAACAGCATGGTTCTGCTTCCAGTCCGGCTATACAGTAGGCGCAGCACTTGCAGTCTGTGTCATTCCTTTCATTCCTGCTGATCTGTGCAAAATGGTCATTGCAATGATCATCGGACCGATGGTTCGTAAAAGACTTGGAACTGTAGCGCAGCAATAAATAAGTCAGAAAAGGGCACTTACTTCCAGAAATTCTGAAAGCAAGTGCTCTTTCGGCTTTTCTCATATTTTTTGCAAACAGCAGTTTCAAATGAAACCACATTTTTTCTGATAAAATCCACATATGCACTCTCCTCTGTATCATACCTGAAATGTATGATAATTCCTCTCAACCATTTCCCTCGCAACTTATTTTTTTATCTCTTTTCTTTGCCATATTGTTATTTATGCCTTCATCCTTCTTGACCAGCTCTTTATAGCGAATGGCATACATAGAATACCAATCAAGACAGGAATTGTAATAAGTAGATATGGTGACCAGATAAGCTTCCCCCAAATACGAAAAGTATTAGTTCTGAAAATATCTGTTGAACTTCCTACCATTGGTATTAAATCTAATGCTTTTTGCATTCCATAAGGAAGATATTCTGCAATCATCATTGGTCCATATACAACAGCCAGACTAAGCAGTAAGGCAAGTACATTATTTTTTACAGCCGCTGATATAAACATAACAATTCCGGCAAAACCTATTGCTCCAAGCAATACAAAAACATATTCATAAATTTCTGCCTGCAGCATATTCATAGGTGCAACAGCAATCAGCTTGATATTCTGAATCGGCATATCCCATCCGGCAGTTCCCATAAAAAGCAACTGTGATATAACACTTGAAACAGCAAGTAATGCAAATAACTCCACTGTAAACGCTAAACCAGTAAGAATTTTGGCAAGAGCGATTTTCCCCCAACCATTTCGAGTCGTCAATACTAATGCGCTTGTATTATCATGCCATTCGCCAGCAAATAAAGAGGATAAAACAATACCGAGAAACAAAGCCATCACAACTCCCAGATCCGCAACCGTACTACCAAGAAGCGTTGACCATCCTTCTACCCACTCATAATGAAATGGTTTTTCTACCTTTCTCTCTATCTGATGTAAAAACTCTTTTTCAGCTCCTACCTGACCACTGACCTCCAAAAACTCATCAAGCACCTGCTGTCTTCTTTCATAGAAGCCTGTTAACTTATCCGGATCAACATAGCTTATCATCGTTTTATAATTACTGGTATCTCGAAGCTCCGGATACAATGTTCCGAGCCAACTATTAACTATCCGCCAGTCTGTCTTTTCCAATTCTTCCTCCATACCGTCAGCTTCCATTTGCTGATAATCACTTACTATTTGCTGCAAGGTTTCATCCGTCAATTCTCCACCAAATGAAAGTGCATATTCCTGACTATCCTTTATTACTGTATATCCATCAAAATTATTGCCAAAAGCGCTTGTATAGTCATCTGAGCTGCCAAAACCGAACCATTGAAACGAAAGTATGCTGCCAAAAATTACATAATAAACAAAACACAACAACACACATATTTTAACAATTTTCTTTCGCCATAACTTTTTATGCTCTAACCAAAATAGCTCCATTCTATTTCACTCCTTCCTCTGTAGGAAAATAAAATAAATAAAGATCTTCCAATGTAGCTTCACAAGGAACCGCTCGCTCACTAGGCATATTGTCTGAAATAATACGCAATATAATTTCTTTTCCTTCATGCCGTAAATTAGCAACCGTTGTTTTTGTCTGCCATTGTCTAGCTTCTTGTGGAGAAACAGAAAGTTCCCAAACCTTACCATTTGCCTTATGAATCAACTCTGGAACCGTACCCTGCAATATAAATTTTCCTTTTTTCATCAATAGCACTTCATCTGCTATTGCTTCTATATCCGATACAATATGTGTGGAAAGAATCACAATTTTATCACCTGCATACTCTGAGAGCAGATTACGAAAACGGACACGCTCTTTCGGATCAAGTCCTGCAGTCGGCTCATCCAAAATCAAAATTTTCGGATTATTAAGTAACGCCTGTGCAATTCCTACTCTTTGTTTCATACCACCGGAAAAAGTTTTTACTTTTTTGTTTGCCACATGGCTTAAATCAACTACTTCCAACAATTCAGTCACACGTTTTTTTGCAACCTTCTTCGGTATTCCTTTCAGTGCTGCAATATACATTAAGAACTCCACCGCAGTATAATTTGGATAATATCCAAAATCCTGTGGTAAATAACCCAACACATTCCGGTAATCTGCCCCCATCGAAGTTACTTCTTTTCCATCCAGCAATACCTCCCCTGAGGTTGACTCCAAAATAGCACATAGCATACGCATCAATGTTGTTTTACCTGCACCGTTAGCCCCCAAAAGACCATATACTCCCGGCTTTAAGGTTGCACTAACACAATCTACCGCTATTTTCCTGCCATAATGTTTTGTTAAACGTTCAAGCGACAATTCCATACATTTTTCCTTCCTTTCTCATCTCTGCAATATAATGAATTTCATGTATAAAGAACATAGCAAAAATCAAAAATGTAACAATCCACACCCCCACTGCTGATGTTTCATATAACCATGGCAATATTCTTGCTGACATACCCCAACAAATGCAGGAACTCAGCATTACAATCGCACATATCCGTAAACTCTGTTTCTTTTGCAAACGGATCAAACGTAGCAACGCAACCATACACACTAAGTACGGAACCAGGCAGTATAGGACCATCTGTCCAATCTCTTTATAAGAATTTTGCAAATAAACTTCCATACACAAAAGAATTGTTATACACACCAAATTAGCTGCCCCAGCCAAAACCAGCTTTGCTAACGTGATTTGGGCACCAGAAGCTCTTGTTACCGCTTCAATCTCGCTCATTCCATAATACTGGCTTTTAAAAATTGCTGGTATGATAGCCAATACAAACAGCGGCATAAAAATTGGTATATTCTTTGGCACGTCTACAATGCTGGCAATTGTTAAACAAACTATAAATAACGTTACTGCCTGCAAACCAAATATTGGAATACCTTCAAAGCGAAATACATCTGAAAGATAGTGAAAGAAACCTGTCCTCGGTTCTGCCCTAGTCACTTCCTGTTCTCGTACAATTTCAGTGCAAAGCTTAATCGTTTCCTCTAATCTTTTAGGCTGTACTTCCTCTCCTAAAGATTGCTGTAAATAGCCCTTCAAATTTTTATCTTTCATTTTCCTGCTCCTTTCTCATAATTTTTAAAGCATTACGAACCCTGCTTTGTGCTGTTCGCATATTGCATCCCATCACTTTTGCAATCTCTCCAAAACTAAGTTGTTCTCCAAAGCGTAGAATGACTGCTTCCCTTTGTTCTGATGATAAAAAATTCAAAAAATAGCTTATCTCTGCCCTATCCTCTAGCCGAACTATGTCGTTATACTCATGCACTATATTTTCTTCATCTTCTAATGGAGAAAACCCAACCTTCCTGCTTTCATCAATACATAAATGATTTGCAATCGTGTATAGATAAGCCTTAAATTTCTTTTTTCCTTTATATCTGGATAAGTTCTTAAACAACTTCAAAAATGTTTCCTGAGTCAGGTCTTCTGCTTTTTCCAGATTAGAGCAATGCCACCTACAGTAACGTAAAATAGATGTATAATAGCGTTTTATCAATTCTTCTGCTGCATTTTCATTTCCAAGTAGAATCTGTTCCACTAATTCGTCATCACTCAACACGCATCAGACTCCTTTCCATTGAATATCTGTATATATAATAACGGGTTATGCACTTAAAATGATTAAAAGATTCCTCATTTTTTCTTAAAACGAATGAAACTATTAAACCAATATTTTATCTCAACCTCTTTCAGAAAAATCAAATAAATCAAACACTACCTTTTCCTCCGCTTAGAGTAATACTTCCCACACCACACAATCCTGCACAGAGTACCGATTGATCGTATGGCATCTGCTATTATTGAAGACTTCTGTCTCAGCAATCTCACGCTGAAGAGCATCATACTGCTCTTGTGAAATTTCATCGTTCTGCAGCTGTTCGGTAGTATCACCGCCAATTTCGACAGTGATACCTTTGATTCTGTTTGCCATTGGCGTCTATCTCCTTAAAAAATTGCATAATAAAAGCCCGGATTTCTCCGAGCATAGAAAAAGCACCAACTCCATTAAGAGCCGATATTTTATTTCTAATATTTATTTTTAGAACTCATGAAGCTAACGCTGGAGCAAAAGCTAGCTCACGGTGGTCATCCGGTGCTTCGATGGATGATGGATAACATATATATCCGTACTGATCCAGCAGGAAATATAAAGGCAGACAAAGAAAAATCCACAGAGAAAATCGACGGAACTGTTGCCACCATCATGGGACTTGACCGTGCAATCCGCTGTGGAAACAATACCGGTGCTTCTGTCTACGATGAAAGAGGAATTTTGTTCATATAAAAATGGAGCTCTTGTTTTTACTCAAAAGCTCCATTACTGTTTATTTATTTGAATTTATGACTCCTTCAATATCACGGCCACCGTAGAATATTCGAGCTACTGTAACTGCCCTTTTCTCATCATCAACCAGATAATACACAATAAAGTTGTCTACCGGAAACTGATGCATTTTCATCGAATGCCAAACTCCTTTGCAAGTGCCGCATATTGGTGATTCCAACTACATACTGGATCAGTGATACTGCCACAGACTTTCCAGTTCCACCATTTCCTTTCAGTGTAAGGAATTTCTGAAACTGCGTATCCTGTGTCATGCAGTATCCAAAATACTCCCAGAATGTCTGCTGTTCTTCTTTGTTAGGAAGAGACGATGCCAGATACTTTTTGATATTTTCTCCACCTTGTAACACTTGCTCACAATCCTCTGGATAATAGGGAAATGGTATCTGATTGATTGTCAGATAATCTGGATTGTGTTCTAGCATTTCACACGTAACCGGATCATAATATCCATTTTTGAAATTAATCCACCGCACAGGTTGTTTATTTAGTTCATATGCCTCTCGGTGAACTTTTGGCTGTGTGATCAGTAGATTATAGATTCTTTTGATCACTCCACTCTGTACCTGGTCACGATAGATCAGCTTCTGGATACGGTATTTCATTCTTACCCCATCATGGTCTTCCAGGAAAACACCATGCTCATAATAATACGGTGTGATTCCTACCACAAAAAACTGAACATTCTCCACCAGATAATCTACAATCTCCATATCCCGGACGCCTTTCACATTTCCTTTTGCATCAAATAAGTGAAAACGACTCAGTTCCGGTTCTTCTTTTGGATTTCGCTCAAACCGAAGAATATACTGTTCCAGTAATTTCTCAACTTCTTTCTGATTATCCAGTTTGCCAAGATACTCTTTCTCTTTGAACAACTGCCAGCCTGCTTTTCCATCAAGACCAGCGTCTTTGAAAAATGTCAGTAACTTATCATTTACCCACTTCACCGTACAGGAAGCCACATAATGATAGGCACACTGACAGCTTCCAGTAAACTGAATAGCTCTCATTTCTTCTATAAAGGAATCTGCACTGAAATAATATCCGTCATCTTCCTGCGCCAGACAAAGTGCCTGATAACCTGACATCACAATATTAAGTGCGATATCCTGATTGTCCACCAGAAAGATATAGGTCTGTGCTGTCCCTTCTGGATTGGTTTCCATATAATGCTTCAAAAACTTCTTGTTCAAACTTATCACTTCCTTTCAGGCAAAGAAAAAGACGCAAGCCATATTTTATGACTCACGCCTTACTTCACTCACAATATTCTATTTTTATCAGTTACCTGCCAGATTGATTACTGGCAATCCTTATACATAAATCAATTCTTTCAGGATAATCTCTTCCGCAATCGCTTTGTGTTGATTAGCAGCTCTTACCCATGCCATCTGATCTGCTTCTTTATCCGGCAGTGGTTCTTTTTCTTCCAACTGTTTCAGAATTACCTCTTCCCGTTCTCTGGCTGCCTTGTCCACTTCCAGAAGATGCTTTCCAAGCGTATCCTGCAGAAGCATCACCTGATAGGTTGAATTTCGATGGTTTTTCAGATAATCTCTGCGAAGAAAACCATACTTGCCAAATTGCTCCATCTGCTCACCGGATTTATAGGTGAGATTCGGGATCAGGTATCCATTTACATTTGTATAAGTCAGTTTTTCCATAGTACTTACCGTCCTTTTCATATTTCCATTTTTATTTTACATTTTGTTTTGCCCAATTCTTTAATAATTTTTCAATCAAATCAACCTGCTGCTTTGGAGTATACGCTGTTGGAAAATATTTACCAATTCTTTCCAATGGTAATTTAATCTGTTCTTTCTGATTCGATTTGATTTCCTGCAGAATCTCATAAATCTTATCCATATCAAGGCATTTCTGTTGGCTCATACGCTTTAACCGATTTGCCTGAGAAATGTTAGGAATGCTATGTTCCAGTTCCATGACTGCATGGAGTTCATACTGTTCTTCTTCGCTCAGAAACGATATCTCTACTGCTGACCGGATCGCAAGTATTTCTTTATCAACCATATCCCATATCTTCGGAATCAGATGGGTTAACCGGATATATCGCTTGATCTGTGTCACACTTTCGCCAACCATACTGGCGAGCTGTTCATTGCTTCGCTTGCCGCCTGCTCCGTCTTTTTGCTGAATTTTTACTTTTCCAAGTTTCTGTATTTCTGCTTCCAGTTCTGAGACATTCACCAGTTTTGTCTTATACCTCGGTTCCAGTGGGTCCGAAGTATCCGATTCTAATCTGCCCTGATGCTTCATTGCTTCCAGACGCATCTTATAGGCAAATGCTTTTTCGCTTGGCAGTATCTTCTCTCTTTGGAGATTGCTATCTATCATCGCTATAACCGACTGGTCATCATCCAGTTCCCGAATAATAACCGGCACTTTTGTAAGCCCTGTCCATAGTGCTGCTTCTTTCCGTCTGTGCCCGGATATGATTTCATATCCATCACCATGCGGATTCTTTCTCACCAGAAGCGGAACTAATACCCCTTCTTTCTCAATACTGCATCTCAATTCAAACAACTCCTGATTTCGTTCTACTTTGAACGGATGTCCTTCAAAGCTGTGCAGCTCTTCTAATTTCAGCAGTACAATGCCTGCACCCGGCTCGTTACTCTTTGATGAACACATTTCTTTTTTTCTTGCCATTTTTTATCTGCCCCTTTGATTTTGAGTAAAAGAAAAGGACACTCATCTTTCAGAAACTCTGAAAACAAGCGTCCTTTCGGTTCTTTTCTATGCTATTGAATAAAAAATGTTAATTCCATCCGAATGTGTTTCCTCATACCAGATGCAATACTACTGACACTTCGATGCCGTTCATAATCTGCTTTTTCTTGCCTTGTTTGCTTGTGGGTGTGAAACTCATATACCTCGCAAAGTGCCTGAATCTGAGAATTTCTATGAAATTCTCAGATCGCGTACATTCGTCAAATTCCGCATAAACACTGGCTTTACAGCCAGTTGTTTCTTCGGAACTCTCCTCATTGTCTTCGCGGAAATTAAGGACTTCTACGAATTCACCCGATGTAGACAACACACGACTTCGACGGTACTTTCGTTGTCCCAACAAAGTTCCTGTGTCTCCCTGTCTCCAAAATACACCGGAAAACGGAACTTTATGTGCTTCAGGAATCTGCCATCTGGCTGCTCCTGCTCGTAAATGTCCACCTGTTCTACAAAACTGTTAAGAAATTCTTTCTTCTCCAGGTCGGTGAACTTATCATATAGTTTATCAAAATATAAAAGAAATTGATAGACGTTTTCTTCTGATATTCTCTGTTGCTGGATATTCAGCAGGCGATTCTTGACTTCTTCTATACTGTTCTCCACGCCTTCAATTTCATCATACAGACGGTATAACCTTGTCTCCATATCCTGATATTTCTTTTCATAAAATTTATCCATAATATCCAGACTGTCCATCTGCTGTCCAAGTCTTGCTTTTGCTCCGGTCAGCTGCCTGTGCTGTTTTTCCAGTCTTTCAATCTCTTTTTCTATTTCTTCTGTATCTATTCTTGAACCGATTTTATTCAGAATTGCTTCTTCAAATTTCGGATTCTTCACCAGCTTCCGAATAACTTCTTCCACTGCATTGTTAATCTTCTCCTCACTCCATTGTTTACGATATCCACATTTATGACCATCTACCAGGCGACGATGTTTGCAGGCATAATAGAAATAATCCTTATATAAGGTTCCGTCTTTCTTTTTCTTTCGGTTCACGTTTCCATACATACCGCTTCCACATAACGGACATCTCAATATTCCGGATAAAATATGCTCATGATCGAGGCTATGTGTCTTTTCATATTTTACACCTGTTTTTTCTCGTTTTTGATGTGCCAGCTCCCAGTCTGTTTCTGAAACAATCCCTTCATGAATACCATCATGCAGCATATAATTTTCCTGCTTTACAATGCGGTATTCATTTCTTGTACCAGAAACTTTCTCGTTTTTCCTTCGTCCATAAGCCAGCTTTCCACAGTATACCGGATTATCCAGAACACCTTTTATAAATGAAGCGGCAAATGCGTCCAGTGTATTATTCTGTCGTTTTTTCTTTTTATATCCATGCTGGTTCAGCCTTGCAGCAATCGCAGAGATTCCCATATTGGTATGAATAAATTTATCATAGATCAGACGAATAATCTCTGCTTCGTCTTCTGCGATCTGCAATTCTCCATTTACCAATTCATAGCCATATGGAGCAAACCCGCCGTTCCATTTTCCTTCTCTGGCTTTCTGCTTACGTCCCTCCATTGTCTGCACAAGGATATTCTCTCGTTCAATCTCTGCCACCGCAGACAGAACAGAAATCATCAGCTTTCCGCTATCTTTTGAGCTGTCAATCCCATCTTCAACACAGATCAGATTCACTCCAAAATCCTGCATTCTCTGCAAAGAGTTTAATACATCTGCCGCATTACGACCGAATCTGGAAAGCTTGAACACCTATACAAACTGTACCTCATCTGTTCCATTCTCAATATTATCTAACATTCTCTGAAATTCCGGTCTGCCCTCTACGCTCTTTCCAGACTTACCTTCATCGGAATACTCATTTACGATTTCCATGTTTTGAAATTCCGCATATCTCTTGAGTTTTTCTTTCTGAGCATCCAGACTGTAGCCATCTACCT